>Ga0194113_10007128_pt1 | contig 14023 bp, 10 predicted proteins | sample TA2MahC200mmetaG_FD_146193 | JGI IMG/M metagenome (GOLD analysis project Ga0194113, IMG submission 146193) | Freshwater microbial communities from Lake Tanganyika, Tanzania - TA2015017 Mahale Deep Cast 200m | ecosystem: Environmental > Aquatic > Freshwater > Lake | place: Tanzania: Lake...
GTATAGAGGGGAGGAGGTAGCTGCCGTGGCTGCTGAGGATGAGGACACGGCCTGGGAAGCACTGAATCTCATCGATGTGCAGTACGAACCGCTACCCGCAGTGTTAGATCCTGAGGAAGCCATGAAAGAAGGTTCACCTCAATTATATGATGATAGACCCGGGAATATCAGTTCCAAATCGGAGTGGGGATTTGGAGATATAGAAAAGGGTTTTAGGGAGTCGTATCTGGTGAAGGAGGAAACCTACAGGACACAGCATTTTAAACACGGCATGTTAGAGACACACGCCTGTATCGGTTTTTGGGATCCCGAGGGGAAAATAACCCTTGAGGCATGCAAGCAGAGCCCTTATGTGGTTTGGCGACAATTAGCCATGGGTTTGGGTGTGCCTCCTCACAAGATCAGGATTAAACAGACTTATGTAGGGGCTGGAAATTCAGGAGGAAAGCAGGAAGCAATACCTATGGATTTCGCGGCAGTGATGCTGTCGAAGAAGACTGGCAGGCCGGTCAGGATCGTTCATACCATGGAGGAAGTCTTGACAATGGGTCATATGAGGCACGCCTTTAAGATAGACCTAAAGGTTGGTGTAAATAAGGAGGGGATCATCCAGGCTATGGACTGCCTGGCCATTGCCGATGGTGGAGCGCACAGCAGTATCGGTCAATTAAGCATCTTCCTCTTGGGCGCTTTTTTGATGATGACCTATAAAATATCAAATGTAAGATATCGAGGATATCGGATCTATACCAACAAATCCTTTTGCGGTGCCCTCAGGGGTCACTGTGCACCCCAGGCCCGGTTTGCTTTTGAAGGGCTTTTGGATGACATCGCCGATGAGCTGGGTCTGGATCATTTTGAGATCCGTAAAAGGAATGCTATCACTCCGGGTTACGAGGCGCCCAATGGTTTCAAGATTACAACCTGTGCTTTCAAAGAGGCTTTAGACAAAGCAAAGGAGGTCTCCGGTTGGGACAATAAAAAAGGCAAATTGCCCAAATATCGAGGCATCGGTCTCGGGGCAAGTGGCTTTTTGACTGGTTCTAATATCATGGGGATGTCGGCCTGTTCAGCCATGTTGAGAGTACAGGAGGACGGTTCGGTGACCCTTCTGAGCGGGGCAACGGATGTCGGGCAGGGATGCGATACTGTGCTTCCCATGATTGTGGCTGAGGTTTTAGGAATTGAACCGGATGATGTGAGCTTTGCACTGATAGATAGTGATGTTACACCTATGGATGGAGGTACCTGGTCGTCGAGAGTAACATTTTATGCTGGCAATGCAGTCAAGGTAGCTGCCCTGGATGCCAGAAGACAGCTGGCTCAGGTGGCTGCTGAGATACTGGAGGTGAATGAGGAGGATCTGATATTTAGGAAGAAGAGGGTTTACGTCAAAGGAACTCCAGATAAAGGGATTGAGCTCGATCGTCTGACTCGCTACTGCCAGAACCGAAAAGGTATGATTATTTTGGGACGAGGTTACTACAATGCTCCCTGTGACACCTTAGATTTTTCGATCGGAAAGGGTAACTTTGCCCCCACCTATAGTTTCTATGCCCAGGTGTGCGAGGTTGAGGTCGATCCGGAGACAGGCCTTGTTGAGATTCTGAATATGTGGACGGCCCACGATGGAGGCCAGGAGCTTAACCCCATGCTGGTCAGGGGTCAAATTGTCGGGTCTTTGGTGATGCATCTTGGGCAGACCCTTTTTGAAGGTATTCTCCGGGACGATAAGGGCAAGACACTCAATCCCTCATTTCTGGATTACAAGATGGCCACCTTGATGGATATTCCTAAGGATCAAAAACTTTATGCGGTGGGCATGCCCGATCCAGAAGGCCCCTTTGGGGCCAAAGAGGCCGGGGAGGGTGCTGGATCACCGACCATTGCATCCATTGCCAATGCTATTCGTGACGCTATTGGGGTCAGAATTACCAGTCTGCCCATTACCCCTGAGAAGATCATCATGACCATTAAAGAAAAGGGGCAAAAATAATCGAAAAGGGAGTTATCGATGTACCAACCACTTGAAGGAATAAAGATCTTAGATTGTACCAGGTTGTTACCCTATCAATATTGTACGATGATTTTAGGAGACCTGGGAGCCCAGGTACTTAAGATCGAGGAACCCCTCGAAGGTGACTATGGCCGGTGGGGGGACCTCTCGCGTACTTATGAGAGCCTTACTTTTGTTATGGCCAATCGCAATAAGAAGAGTATGAAATTGAATCTTAAAGAGGAGACGGGAAAAGAAATATTTAAAAAATTGGCAACTATCCACGATGTTTTAGTGGAAAGTTTTCGTCCGGGTGTGATGGATCGATTGGGATTGGGATATGAAGAGATACGCAAAGTGAAACCAGATATCATCTACTGCTCAGCAACAGGATATGGTCAGGCAGGTCCCTACCGGAATAGGCCCGGACATGATATCAATTATCTCAGTATCTCAGGTATCCTGGCATGGACCGGCGAACATACGGGAAGGCCTGTCATCCCTGCCATTCCATTCGGGGATATGGCAGGAGGAGGGCTTTTCCCGGCCCTGGCCATTTTAGCTGCCTTATTTGAAAGGGAACGATCAGGAAAAGGACAATATATTGACGTGGCTCAAACAGATGTCTTAATCTCCCTCAATATCGCAAATATAGCGGAAACTCTTGCTCGAAAAAGAGGAGAGATGGCTCGTCCATATAGTATTAGAGGGACAAGCCTTTGTTACAACACCTTCAAGACATCGGATGGAAAATTTATCGCTCTGGGTGCATTGGAGGGAAAATTCTGGGAAAGTTTCTGCAGAGCGGTTGGAGGAGAGGAATGGATTGGTAATCACTACCTTCTCTACGAAGAGGGAAGCGAAGCGACTGAAGCATTAAAGAAATTATTCGCAAGCAAAACACAAAAAGAGTGGGTGGTGATCTTTGAAAAAGTGGATACCTGTCTTACCCCTGTTTTGACCCCTGATGAAACCTTAAAGGAACAGCATGTTGTGGAGCGTGAAATGTTTACGGTAATGGTTGACCCCAAAAGGGGGGAGACGGTTCAGATCGGATTTCCAGCTAAATTCTCTGAACCCTTGAATTTTAAACGGTCTCCTGCCCCTTTTTTTGGAGAGCATACCGTAGAAATATTGACTCACCTCGGTTACAACCCCTCTCAGATTGAGATGTTCCAGAAGAAGGGAGTGATCTGAGGTCTTGGACTCCACTAAAACTTTAGTTCATAATCGTTCAGAATAGGAGTCCCTGGAACGATCGCTTCAACTTCTATCTGAGAAGCACAAGACGGGCAATAGAATTCTCTAAATATACACCATTCCCTGTCATACGCAAGCCTTCCTGGATGAAAATGGGAGGGATCCCTTTCATAAATAAGACAGTGAAGCTTGAAGTTCTCATTGGCTTCACAGTAGACAAATCCACACTTGCTACAGACGGCAAATTTACGCCCTTTTTTATCTAAAACTATATCGACATAGGGAGTAAGGCTAAAAATTTTTTCAACAATTTTTACCTCTCCTATAGGTTTGAGACCCTTGGCTACTATCTCTTTTTCTTTTGCAAGCTCATCCCGAAAGGAAGGGCAAAAATTTTTTATCTCATTGAGAAAATCTAATATAAACTGGGGTAGCTTTCCCCTCGCCTGAATTAATTGTCCCAGATATTTTATTCCTTGTAATCCCTGTTCTAATCTTTCCTTTCGCCGCTTGCCCCTCAACTTTTCCGTTTCTTCGTAATCTATTTCTAAGGTTTCTGGACGAATGGTTACCGCATAAACCTTTTGAGCTATTTCCAGGGTGGCCACCAAATTTTCAATATCCCTTACAATTAACATTGGATCTCTTTCAATAGGGTCTCCTAAACCGCCACCTCCCCCACAGGTTGTAGAATGCATTATATCTCCAGTTTTTAGTATTCTATCCCCACTGGTCATGCATACTTCTCCCGTAATATACTCACCCTTTAAAAAATTAAAGAGCTCTTTCCCACCATAGGATATTTCCGATTGATTCTCAATAGCTTCAGAAATATTGGTGTCTACCATCCAATCAAAAAAGGACGAACATCCAGGGTAACCACCAAATAGACCCTGATTCTCAGGTATTCTTTTCCCCGTACCTATGTGGTTGATCGTCATAGATGGGGAATTATAAATCATGGTCACATTTTCCGTTCCGGTACCACCTCTAAATTTACCAAAGCCACCCGAATCTGGCCTATGCATCCTCGTAAAATTTATGATAGGCAATAAGGTTTCCTCAGATTCACTATCACTTATATAGGTCCAAGGATTATATATAGTAACCGAGCTATCTATCCCATCCCTATCTACTCGTGCCCCAGCACCGCGTGGCGTGCTTGTAGAGGTTAGAATATTCGCAGTCATATGTCCATATTGGCTTATTCCTCCAGCAATGATAGCGTTTGCGCAGGTAGACGGACCCATTACATCTTCAACTCTCCCTGCCGCATATAACGCCCTGCTGATCGCAACCGTAAGCGTATCCGCAAACACTTCACCGATACCCACTGTTGCATAACCAACCGATGCATCGGGGCTTGCATTCAACCTTGATTTTTCGGGTACATAATCGATCTTTATTGCACGAGATATTCCTGAGTTCCACCGGCAATCATATAGTAGAATTACTAATATGATATAAAAAACGGCTGCTTCAACTGCTGGAAGATAGGCGTTATTGAAACTTCTATTCTGTGGAGATATGACAGGTATTCGAATGAGCAGGTCTCCAGCCTCAGTAGCTTCTGCTTCTATTTCCATCACGGCTAACTGTTCCTTTATACCAGCATTTTCATCATATGCTCTGGCCCGATATATCCCGGGTCTTAAAGCCCTAATCCTTTCTCTTGCAAAGACTTCAGCATCATCAACGAGTTTTTTGCATGCCTCTTCAAAAAAGGAAACCCCGAATTCATCTATTAATTCTTTTATTCGCTTTTTGGTTCTCTCATTACCAGCCAGTCTGGCTCGAATATCTAATTCAACGGTAATAGGGTCTCTTACCGCTCGTAATATTAAATTGAGCACATCTCTTCGAATCTTCCCCCGTTCAACAAGCTTTACCGCAGGTAAATGGATGCCATCATGAATAGCTTCGGTTGCTAAGGGAGACATGCCCCCTGGTTCAATGGCTCCGATTTCAGTAGTATGTGAGATCGCTGCCACATAAGCGATGAGCTTGCCTTCATAAAATATAGGAGCGATACAGGCTGTATCAGGATTATGCATACCACCGATATAGGCATCATTATTGATAAACTGGTCATCTTCATAAATTCCAATATCCTCAGCATCATATTTATTGGTGTTCATGTAACTGATGACCCTGGTTACATTCATAATATGCATCAATATTCCAGAGGAAATAAGCGCTGCTTCCCCATTAGGTAAATAAATTGCCTCCTGTATTTCACCAGCTTCCCGGGTAATGACTCCGGTCGAAAGATATCTCACTACCTCTTTCCCCTCGTTTATTATCATTTCCAGCTTCTGGTAGAATATCTCGTATCTTACCGGATCCAGTGCCATTTTTTACCTCCTACAAAATTTCCAAGATAGCATTACCTGTATCGCATTAACATGTTTCTGTACCTATCTACGAAGATCTGCCTGTCTTCAGGGATAACCACCGTAGTATCGATTCCTTCGATTATGGACGGGCCGTGAATTACATTGCCAGGCAACAAATTATCCATTGAATATATTTTGCATTGCTTGAAACCGCCGTTAAAATATATTTTTCTCTCTTCTTTAAATGCTTTCTCTTGATTTTCACCCATATATTCCCCTTCGGTAAACAAGGGCTTTTCTATCCTTCCAACCAGCTCAACGGTTATGGTTATTATCTGAACTCCTCCCCGTGGAGCCATAGCCTGGAGACCATATTCATCGTAATACCGGTCTTCAAAAGATTTTACAACCAATTTTAAATCCATCACAGAGTTAATCCGATTAACGGGAATCCTGACCCTTAATTCCCAGAGTTGTCCGCCGTATCTCCCGAGTATCTCATAATTAAAAAAAACTTTTTCTTCCCTCAGCCCTTCCGCATGCATATCGGCTCTTGCTCTTTCTTCAAGTTCTCTAAATATCCTGTTAAATCTTTCTATCCCTTCATGATGTAAGTCATCTAATGAACTTACTTCGTCGAAGTTAAATCGTAAAGTGGTAGGATCGTAAGGAATGCCTCTTATAGTAACAAATGGTGATGCTTCATACCTATGTGTTATATCAGCAGTTGCAGCCCCAAAAGCGGAGAAAACAGCGGCGAATGGAGGAATGATAATCTCTTTAAAATGCATTCCAGCGGTAAAACCGGCGCAATGGGTTGGTCCAGCACCGCCATATACAACCAATGCATATTGTGATATATTTCCTCCTTTGGTCGCGAGAGCAGCACGTATCGTGGATCCCATCTTTGCATCCAGTACCTTACAAATTCCTTCTGCGGCTGTCATGATATCCATCTTCAGCGGCTCAGCTATCTTCTCCTTTATCGCTTTAACGGCCTTTTCCCTATTAAGCTTAAATCTTCCTTTTAAAAAATATTCTGAGTTAATTCTATTCATAACAACATCGGCATCGGTAATGGTAGGTATCTCTCCTCTTCGATCAAAACAAACCGGTCCTGGCACGGCTCCAGCACTTTCCGGGCCGACAATCAGAAGGTTCGCAATCTTCTCTACCCTTGCTAAAGTTCCACCCCCAGCACCAATAGTAGTGATGTCGCGCATCGGATTACTTATCTCCCATCTACCAACAATTGGTTCTCTCAAAAATTCACTTCTTCCCTTGGGTGAGACACAAATATCAAAGCTGGTCCCCCCCATATCAGCACCAACGGCATTTTCAAAGCCATATAGATTCTTCATAAACTCAACTCCAATAAATCCACCTACAGGCCCTGAATGAAGTGTTGTAACAGGATTTACTATCTCGGACCTTGCCAGTCCCCCAGTAGCCTGCATAATAAGTAAAGGATATCTATAACCATGCTCTCCTAATTGTGAGCGAATTTTTTCCAGAAGTTTTTTTAATTCCTTACCAATATAAAGATCAATAATGGTAGTCATGGCTCGTGGGTATTCCCGTACAAGAGGGGCTACCGTTGATGAGATTGAAACGGGGAGGCCAGGTGCCATCTCATCAATGATTTCTGCAATTCTTCTTTCATGAGATGGATTCAAGAATGACCATAACAAAGCAACGGCAATGCCTTCAACTCCTTCTTTCAATAATTCATTGACCTCGCTCCTCACTTCATCTTCTCTAAGGGGAATGTAAATCTTGCCTTGACAATCGATTCTCTCAGTGACTCCCTTTATTCTCTTTCTTGGAATCAAAGGTTCTGGTTTATCAGCTCTCGGTATACGCATTGCATCTTGTCGTGGTAATCCTGCGGCTCTTAACCTCATGATTAATGTCCTGTCTTCATGTCCTTTACTTGTAATTAAACCCAATCGAGAAGCACCCTTTCCGGTTACAATTACATTTGTTCCTTCTGTTGTGCCATAGCCTAATACCATGGTATTATGTAAAATCTCATCTACAGATTGCCCAATTTCTAAAGCAGCCACCTCTATAGCATCAAAGAAAGACTGTGATAAATTTTCTGGGGTTGTTGGGGCTTTACCACTTATAAATGTGCCATCAGGTCTAAGGATAATACAATCAGAAAAGGTTCCACCCGTATCGATATAAATGATATAACCCGCTTTACTTTTCTTTTCGGTCGCATCTACCATACCCATTATATCTCCTTCCTATGTTACCTCTATTTTTATTTGTACTGTTTATCCGGATTAAATTGAGTGAAAAATATCTTTATTAAAGTTGAGAAAATGTAAAGATACCCCATAATTAAACATTAGATTCCAACAGCAACTCCCTTATTTTCAAAAGTTAGCCCCCGGCCATTAAGTAACGGTTTTACCCAAATATGCTGCCTTGACTTTTTCATCAAATAAAATCTGGTCTGGTTTTCCCTCCATAACAAATATTCCATTTGTAATAACATATGCTCGATCAGCAATTCTTAAGGTTGCTTGAGTATTTTGCTCACAAAGCAATATAGTGATACCTTTGCGCCTTAACTCTTCCGTCTTTTGCATCAATTCTTGTATTAAAAGAGGTGCCAAACCCAAAAAGGGTTCGTCTAAAACCATCAATTTAGGTCTGGCCATTAACCCTCTTGCAATTGCTAACATTTGTTGTTCTCCTCCAGAAAGGCTACCAGTCAGTTGCCGTTTTCTTTGTTCTAAAATAGGGAAAATGTCAAACACAAAATCAAGATCATTTAAAATTTCACTCTTCTTTCCACGGTCACAACGACAGTAAGTCCCTAACATAAGATTGTCTATGACTGACATCGTTGAGAATAGTGCTCTACCTTCTGGTACGTAGGCTATGCCCGCCCTTACCACTTTGTCAGGAGGAAAATCGTTTATGCAACTTCCTTCAAAGAAAATCTCACCCTTTTCAGTAAATAGTACCCTATAAATGCATTTGCATAATGTGCTTTTCCCTGCCCCATTAGGTCCAATCACTCCTACAATCTCTCCCTTATTAATATGAAGTGATAAATTTGACAAGACAGGTACTCCCCCATAATCTGCATATAATCCACTTATTACTAAAACTTGTTCCTTCTGGCCATTCCAATTAATATTCATAGAAAACTCATTTTATAATTTATATTTGTCCAAGGTAGACATCAATAACTCTCTGGTCTTCTTGAATTTGTTTCGGTGTCCCCTCAGCCAGCTTTCTGCCATGATGTAATACAATTATCTTCTCCGATACATCCATGACTAGCTCCATCCGGTGTTCAACCAGTATAATAGTTACACCAGATTCACGGACTCTGATCAGCACCTGTTTTATTTCCTCAATTTCTTGAGAGGTTAAACCCCCAGCAGGTTCATCCAGAAGGAGCAACTCTGGTTTAGTAGCTAAAGCTCTTGCGATGGCTACTCTTTTTTGATAACCGAATGGCAGACTGGAGGTCAAGCTAAAGGCTACACCTTCCAATGTAAATAAATTAATTAATTTAATGGCCTCTTCAAAATTTTGCCTTTCCTCTATTTTAACCCATGGTACTCGAAGAATAATGCTGAGTAAATTGGCCCTACCTTGAAGATGTCGACCCACTAATATATTTTCTACTACCTTTAAGTTTGTAAAAAGTCGTAAATTCTGGAAAGTCCGGCTTATTCCCATTGAAACGATGCGATAAGTAGGTAATCTATTCAATTTTTGATTCTTAAAATAAATATTCCCTTCCGAAGGTCTTAAGAGTCCTGTAATCAAATTAAAGATTGTCGTCTTCCCTGCACCATTTGGCCCAATAATAGAGGTGATACTACCGCGTTCAATGTCAAAACTTACGCGATCGACAGCACGTAATCCACCAAAATCTTTTGAAACAGAATCTATCTTTAAAAAAGGCTCCATTTTACAGTCACTTATACCTACTTTTCCTACTCAATTTCTGATAAAGATGTTGAGGTAATTGAATTAAGCCCCCAGGTGCCAGCAGGAGCATCCCAATCAGCAAAATCCCCCATCCTATAATTTCGAATTCCCCTCCAACAGTTGGAAATGCTATTGGAATTGCAAATCGCATTAGCTCTCGAAACAAAAAGACAGCCACAGACCCTATAACTGCCCCCCACATACTTCCAATCCCGCCAACAATTATAATAACTAAGATCATAAGTGACACAAGAACATTAAAAGGAGAGGGGTTAACAAATGTTACATAGCTCGCATAAACCCCTCCGGCTAAGCCGGCATACATGGCACTCAAAATATACATTTGCAGTTTATATATCATTGGGTTTATGCCCAGCATCATAGCAGCTTCTTCACTACCTCCAAGGATGTGATGTATCGATTGTGCAGCTCTCCCAACACGAGACCTAATAATGTTTTGTGAAATGAGAAGAAGAAGCAAAATCAGCCCCCAACTTAAGTAGTAATAATGTACATCAGTATTCAATTCAACTTTTCCTATCGAAAGATGGGGAATACTCGATATTCCTGCATGCCCACCTGTAACTGATACCATTCCCACGAAAATGGTATACATGACCAAAGCCAGTCCAAGAGTGGCTACAGCAAGTATATGCCCATGAAATCTCAAAACGGGTATCCCTGTTATCGCCGCCATAATTCCAGCACCTAAAGGGGAGAGGAGTAACAGCGTAAGCAAAGAAGGAAAATTAAATTTGGTAGTAAGGATTGCATAAACATATGCTCCTATACCAAAGAAAGCAGATTGGCCGAGGGATATTTGTCCAGCCAAACCAGTTAGAAGGAAAAGTCCAAGTGCCGCTATACTATTTATAGCAATAAATACTAATGTACTTAAAAAATAGTGACTTGTTACAAAAACGGGAAATATAATTAATATCAAGATAAAGATTGTGATCAAAACCTGTGTTTTTTTCATTTTTCTTATATTTTAATAAATATATTTACACCCCTGTTACTGACCACCTCCTAAACTTTACCAGTTTCAGCTTCCCCAAGCAGTCCGGTTCGCCGGAAGGATAGTACAATAAGGAAGATAGCCACAACAATCGCTGTCTTATAGAGAGAGGATATTAAACCACTAGATAAAGCTTCGAGAATCCCTATAAGAAATCCTCCTAACATAACCCCCACAGGATTGGTTAAACCCCCTATTAAAGCGGCAATAAAAGCTTTAATCCCAATCGTCAGCCCAATATCATAAGAGGCCATTGTTATTGGGGTCATAAATATTCCTTCTATACTTCCTAATAATGATGCAATAATAAACGAAATCAAATTCTTATACTCTGGCTTAATCCCTACAATCTGTGCCCCTAACCGGTCAATAGCACATGCTCTCATAGCCTTGCCGCTCAATGTTCTCTGGAAAAAGAAAAATAGACTAATTAGCGTAAGCATAGTTACACCGAGAATTAAAAGGCCCTGTTGGGGAACCAGGATGTTAAAAAAAATGATAGGTTCACCCTCCAAGAAGGGGGCATACCTTCTCACATCGGTCCCCCAAGCTAGCAAAGCACTGCCTCTAATAATAAAAGCAATGCCAAATGTAATTAAAATTAAAGTCATTATCGACGCATTCCTAACTGGATGAATAACACCATATGTGATCACACCGGCGAAAACAGGTATGATTACGCCAAGAAAAAGTGACAACCATAATGGCAAACCTGCCTCAAGGGAAGTAGCCACAACCATTCCTCCTAACATAAAATATTCCCCTTGGCAGAAATTCACAACTCGTGAAATACTGTACACAATCATGAACCCTATTGCACCCAGTGCATATATGCTACCCTGAATAATGCCTTGTATTAAAAGCTGTCCTAGGGCACTAATTTCCATTGTTATTCTCACCTAAATTGAGCGATTTTTCTTGATGATCATCAAAAGAAGTATTTAAATAAATGCACCACAAATTATCATATCCATTCACCCAAAAGGTGAAATAGAGATTTGTCATTCCTGTGAAAACAGGAATCCAGTTCTTAATGGTTCCCTGCTTTCGCTGGGACGAGTTCCTGGATTCCCGCTGGAGTTTACCTCGTACTTGTCGGAGCGACCCTCTGCGGAGACCCGCATCGGGATACGGGGCGGGAATGACAATCTATGCTTATTTTAAGCACAGAATTGCTCAATTTAGGTTATAGGTAATGTGACTCGTAAGGGATTTACCCTATAGGCAGCACCATTGCGGGACCGATGCATCTACTCTTAAGATTTGCTATTTTTCTTAAGGTGTGCTATTTTAATTTCTGGTTTATCCCTTTTTGCCTCTGGCTGTGCAACATAGTCATCAATAGTAAGTAGAGACTCGAATGAAAAAAAGGATTACTCTAAATGTTAATCAAGAACCTTGGGAGATTGAGATAGAGTCTCATCGGACACTATTGGAAGTCCTTCGTGAGGATCTCGGTCTCACCGGCACAAAGGAGGGTTGCGGATTAGGAGCTTGCGGTGCCTGTACAGTACTCATCGATGGTTCACCGATCCTCTCCTGTCTCACCCTTGCTGTGGACGTACAAAACAGGAATATCGTCACTATTGAGGGCCTAGCCCAGAACGCTAAGCCCCATCCGGTTCAACTTGCCTTTATAAATCATGGTGCCATTCAGTGTGGTTTCTGTACACCAGGGATGATCATCTCGGCTAAGGCCCTGTTGGACAGGAGACCTAACCCTTCTCGGGAAGAGATCAAGGAGGCCCTCTCTGGGAATCTTTGCCGGTGCACAGGGTACAATAAGATTATCAAAGCCGTTGAATCCTTAGCCAAGGGTTAAGGTCTTAATCTAAAATATTTTGAGCTGAGGGCTTTAAGGGAAAAGGAGCAACAAGAAATCTCAATAGGGGGCAACCAAATGAAGAATTTTGAATACATTAAGGCTAACACAATAGAGGAAGCGATCACTTTATTGGATAAGTATAAAGAAAAGGCTAAGATATTTGCTGGAGGCACTGATATTTTGGTCCAAATGAAACAGAGAAAAATAACCCCAGAATATCTGATTGACATAAAGGGTATTTCTGAATTAGAGTACATTGAGAGGAACGACCGGGGTTTGAAAATTGGCCCTCTAACCACTCACGCGTCTATTTCAAATTCTTCGGTTATTCAAGAAAAATTCGGCCTTCTTGTTGATGCTGCCCTTGCAATACATGCGGTTCAAATCCAGAACAGGGGTACAATAGGGGGTAATATTTGCAATGCATCACCCTCGGCAGATACAGCACCGCCCTTGCTTGCATTAGGTGCTGAGTTAAAGTTGGCTAGCAAGGCAGAAGAAAGGACGGTAATGCTGGAAGACTTTTTTACAGACTCATTCAAGACTGTGCTTAAAGAAACAGAGATGCTTACGGAAATTCGAGTGCCAAATTTACCACTGCATAGTGGAGGTTCTTATTTGTGGCTTCCCAAGATCGCGGCGGTAGATGAGACTTTAGTAGGAGTTGCAGTCGTAATGACGCTTGATTCGTCAGGCAAGGTTTGTTCTGACGTAAAGATAGGATTGGGTTCAGTTGCCCCTACACCAATAAGAGCTAAAAAGGCAGAGGAATTTCTTAAGGGGAAAAGGATTGAAGATGGGCTTTTTGCGCAGGCAGGGCAAATAGCTTCCAATGAGGCTATTCCTCGCTCGAGGGCAGAATATCGTTCTAAGATGGTTAAGATTTATGTGGAAAGGGCGTTAAACCAGGCTTTGAGAAGAATTTCATAGAATTTTTCAATACTTAAGAAAGGCTTTCAAATGAAAAAGTTGATAAATCTAAAAGTAAACGGGGAGATTTATGAAGTTGCAGTAGAGCCAAGAAAAACTCTATTGGATGTTATCAGAGACGACCTTGGGCTGACCGGGACAAAGAAAGGTTGTGATCAGGGTGAGTGTGGTTCCTGCACGGTTATCTTTAATGGAAAAACTGTTAATTCTTGCTTAGTATTGGCAGTGGAAGCAGAGGGTAAAGATGTTTTGACTATCGAAGGATTGGCAAAAGGAACCAAGTTACATCCAATCCAAGAGGCATTCATAAACCATGGTGCCATCCAATGTGGTTTTTGTACTCCGGGAATGATTATGTCTGCCAAGGTCTTATTGGATAAAAATCCAAATCCGACTGAAAAAGAAGTGAGAGACGCCATCGGCGGTAATCTCTGCCGGTGTACTGGCTATGTGAAGACAGTCGAAGCGATATTGGCTGCAACGAAATCAAAGGATTGAAATGATACAGCATTCAATAATTGGTAAAAAATTACCCAAGTTAGATGGAATGGAGATGGCCACTGGAAGGGCAAAGTATACCGACTATCATTCAGGTACGAATACGAAGAAGAGAGAAAGGATACGGGTATGACGGCGCTGGCAGGATTGCCGGTTTATTTGGATTTGGCGTCGGCGATGGGGATAAACGAGAGCATTGAGAAGTATTTGCACATAAAGCAGCAAGGGTGGATGGATAGTCAGATGTTGTTGTCCTT
>Ga0194113_10007134_pt1 | contig 14016 bp, 5 predicted proteins | sample TA2MahC200mmetaG_FD_146193 | JGI IMG/M metagenome (GOLD analysis project Ga0194113, IMG submission 146193) | Freshwater microbial communities from Lake Tanganyika, Tanzania - TA2015017 Mahale Deep Cast 200m | ecosystem: Environmental > Aquatic > Freshwater > Lake | place: Tanzania: Lake...
TCTTCTTGTGTATGTCCAACCCTATCATTTCCATGGCATGTGCCTCCATACCCCTTATGGAGGCGGCCGGCTTTCAGCATGCCATCAAGGGAGCAAGGCAGCAAGGGGACGACGGTTCGTTCCATACCCCCTGCTGCCTTTCTGCCTTGCTGCCTTGCTGCCTTGCTGCCCCTCCCCAAAATGCAAAACCTTTTATGCGTCGTCCCACTCTATCGTCCCCGATGGCCGCCGACCCCAGGGAGCTCATCGCCCGGATGGCGGACGAGGGGCGGGCTCTGTCGCGCGACGAGTACCGGCTGGTCGCCGGGTTCTACGACGGCCAGCTGCGGGAGTCGCCCGGCGACGAGGTCCTCTGGAACAACAAGGGCGTCGTGCTCGACAAGCTGGAGGAGCACGCCGCGGCAGTCGAGAGCTACGAGAGGGCCCTCGCCATCAACCCGAGGTACACGGTCGCCTGGTACAACCTGGGCAACTCCTACTGCTACCTCGACCTCCCGGACAAGGCCGTCTCCGCCTACCTCAAGGTGGTCGAGCAGGGACCGGAGGACGAGCCCACCCTGCTGGACATGGCCCGCACCCTGCTCAACATGAAGCGCCCGGCGCGGGCGCTCGAGCTCTACGACCGGGTCATACGGTCCCGGGGCGAGACCAGCGGCAACCTCCAGGGCCGGGGCACCATCCTGGAGGAGATGGGCAAGGGGCGCAAGGCTCTCGAGTGCTACGAGCGCTCCATACTGCTGGACCCGGGCAACGTCACCGCCTGGCTGAGCAAGGGCAACGTGCTCTACGCCCTGGGCCGCTACGACGATGCCCTGGACGCCTACAACAGCGCCCTGACGCTCGCGCCGCAGGACGAGGAGGTCTGGAACAACAAGGGCTACCTGCTCTTCATCATGGGCCGCCACTCCGAGGCGGTGGCCTGCTACGACCGCGCCATATCGGCCAACGGGCGCTACAAGCCGGCCTGGTACAACAAGGCCTACATCCTCCAGGCGGGGGGGGACCTGGAGGGGGCCAAGGCCGCCTACGACCGGGCCCTCGAGCTCGACCCGATGGACGAGATAGCCTGGAACAACCGGGGCAACGCCGAGTACAACCCGGGAAACTACTTCGAGTCCATCCCCTTCTTCAAGCGCGCGATAGACATCAACGCCGACTACGAGATCGCCTGGAACAACATCGGCAACGCCTACGACAAGCTGGGCAAGCACGACGAGTCGCTCCCCTACCACGAGAAGGCCATCAAGATAAACCCGCGCTTCGACTACGCCTGGTACGCCAGGGGGTACTCGCTCTTCCACCAGGGCAAGCCCGAGGAGGCGCTCAAGCCCCTAGACCGCTCGCTGGAGCTCAACTCGCGCTACGAGCACACCTGGTTCACCAAGGCCGGCGTGCTCCGGGCGCTCGGGCGCCGGGACGAGGCGCTGGAGTGCCTGGACAAGTGCCTGGAGATCAACCCGGCCTTCGACGAGGGATGGGTCGAGAGGGCGACGATCCTTGCGGACCTGGGCCGCGACCAGGAATCCCGCGAGAGCCTCGAGCGCGCCCTGCGGAGCCTGGAGGCCGCCGCCGGGGCCGATCCCTCCGACGAGCAGCTGCCCGCCAGGAAGGCCGGATTGCTTTGCCGGCTCTGGCGTTTCGACGACGCCGTCCGGACCTACGAGCGGGCCTCCGGGAGGTGGCCGGACACGGCCCTGTTCCCGGTCGGCCGGGGCGAGGCGCTCCTGCGCGCCGGGAAGCACGAGGCGGCGCTCTCGGCGTTCTCCCGGGCGCTGGAGCTGGACCCGGGCTCCCTGCAGGCCACCCTGGGAGCGGCCCGGGCCGAGCGGGAGCTGGGGCGGCTGCCCGAGGCGCTCGCGCGCTACCGCGCCGCGGCGGCGGCCCACCCGGAGGACCCGGAAGTGCTGGAGGAGTGCGCCTCCGCGATGATGGAGGAAGGCTCGGCGGTGGAGGCGGCCGCGCTGTACCGCAAGGCCGTGGAGCTGCGCCCCGACGACCCCTCTCTCCACCTGGGCCTCGGCACCGCCCTGGTCGCCGGCGGCGACGGCGAGGGCGCGGTCAAGGCCCTCCGGCGGGCGACGGAGCTTTCACCCTCCGACGAGGTCGCCTGGACGGAGCTGGGAGGGGCACTGCTCCTTTCGGGCCGGCCGGGCGAGGCCTCCGGCTGCTTCGACGCGGCGCTGGGGATAGACGACCGCTACGAGGCCGCCTGGCTGGGCAAGGCGCGCTCCGTCGCCGCCCTCAAGGGGGGCCGGGCAGCGCTCAAGTACATCGACGTTGCCCTGTCCATCGCCCCGGACTTCGAGGAGGCCCTGAGGCTGCGCCGGGAGCTCGCCGGGGGACCGGTGCAGCGGCCCGGGGGGACGAGGGGGGGAAAGGCGGGGGGAGGGCCGGGGAAAAACGGGCCGAAGGGAAAGGGACCGGTGGGGAACGGGCCGGGGGATGAGCTTTGACGGATGATTCCCGGGCCGGGCCTCCCCGCGCCTCGGAGCTCCTCCGCAAGGGCGACAAGCTCTTCGCGGGCGGGGACGCCGCCGGGGCCGTCCGGGAGTACGAGAGGGCGCTGAAGCTGGCCCCCGGTGACGCCCTGGCCTGGAACAACCTCGGCGTGGCCCTGTCGGCCTCGGGCCGGGCCTCCGAGGCGATCGGCCCCTACGAGCGGGCGCTCGGGCTCGATTCGGGTTTCTGGAGGGCCTGGTACAACCTGGGAAAGGCCCTGCAGAGGGCGGGCCGCTTCGAGGAGGCCATCGAGAAGTACGACCGGGCGCTGGCGATCAACCCGTTGCACGAAAGCTCGCTGAACAACAAGGGCTACGCCCTCATGGCCCTGGGGCGCCACGAGGAGGCGCTGGAGGTGCTCGACACGCTCCTGGGCGCCAACCCTCTCTACGCCCACGGCTGGGCGAACAAGGGCAACCTCCTCGCCGCCATGGGCATAGCGGCCGAATCCCGGGTCTGCTACGAGATAGCCGAGATGCTCGACCCGGACCTCCCCCGGGAGACCGGGAGCGCCGGCGAAGGGTCGCGGGGTCCGGCGCTGGGGCCGGGCCGGTCGCCGGAGGCCCGGGGCCCGCCGACCGACGCGGGCACTGACGGGGAGGAGCTCGCCCCCGGGTCGGGAAGGTCCCTCCCGCGGCAGGGGGCGCCCCGCAGGCCCCGCGAGCGCCGGGACGGCTGAGCCCGCCCGCACTCAGACGATGGGCACGAGCGAGATTCTGGGGGTTTGGGACCCCTCGTCGAGCTCGAGGCTGAACACGCTCGTCAGAGGCCTCTCGCAGTAGAGTATGGCCGCGCCGTCTATCGTCTTGAGCTTCAGGTGGATGGTCGAGGCGTTGGCCACCCTCTGGTTGAGGTCCGACTGGCCCGGCTTGACGATGCGGATGACCACGTCACCCTCCTTGGAGGCCAGCTCCGAGGAGATGTTCAGGAACTTGCGGTAGGACTCGGCCGAAAAGCGCGTCTCCTGGGTCTCCACCGCCACTATCTCCAAAATAGACTGGGCGGTCTGCTTGCGAAGCTTAGCGACCTCGCGGGACCACTTGTCGAAGTCCTTCTTTATCTCCTCGAACTCCAGCGTCACGAGGTGGGACTTGTCCTGGTTGCGGCCGGGGTTGACTATCTCGGCGAGCTTGAGCAGGCGGTTGGCGGAGTCCTTCCCCAGCGAGCCCGACACCAGGTCGTAGAACTCGTCGGCCATCGTGTCCCCCGTGGGGATGACGGCCACGCCGCGGCCCTGCGACGCGAAGTTGAGGGCGGTGGGGAAGATGAGCAGCTTGTAGATGGACTCGGGGAGCGGGCTCGTTATCTCTATCATGACGTTGGCCCCCCGCGGGTAGCCGCCGCCAAGGAGCGAGTCGAGCTGCTCCGAGCCCGTCGAGAAGACGCCCTTTTGGTCCACGACCGGCTCCCACTTGGCATGCTTGAACGAGGGGGGCGGGATGAACTGGGGGAAGAAGCGGAACCGGCCGTCCTGGAGGGTGAACAGGTACCGGTGCTGCCTCACCTGCTCGCCGCGCAGCTTCTCGATGCTCAGCTCGCGGATGCGCCGGCGGTCGACCTCCCCCATGTCCATGTTTATGACGCCGTCGACCATGTAGTCGACGATGCGGCTCTCGCTCTCCAGCACCATCATGATGCGGGCGTTGGAGTTCTCGACCAGGTCCTTCTGGAGCGCCAATGCGATCTTCGGCAGCGAGAGGTCGTACTTCTCGGCCAGCCCGTCCAGGGAGTCGATTATGAGGTACGAGGGGCTGGGCAGGCGGCGCTCGATGCGCTCGTAGAGCCGCGACAGGTCCAGCATGTCCGACTGCTGGAGCAGGTTGTTGAGCATGGTCCGGTCCACGGTCGTGGGAGGGGGGGTCGCCTTGCTGTCGTACATCGCCCCCAGAAGCTCCCGGGAGGCGGAGAGCACCTGGGCCTTGCCCGTCTCGCCCTTGCGCCCGCGGGCCGCGACCGGGGGCTCCGGCTCCTCGCCCAGGGCCTTGAGGAAGCCCCGGCTCGCGTCGAGGATCTTGTCGCGCCACTCCCGCTCCTTGAGCCAGGCGAACTGGGAGTACAGGGCGGTGTCGGAGACGCGGGTGGAGAAGTAGAAGCAGTTGCGGTCCAGTCCCAGCACCTCCAGGCACTGCAGGCAGAAGGTGGTCTTGCCGGTGCCGGGCTTGCCCCGGACTATGAGGGAGCGGGCGCTCTCCTTGAGCAGGAACTTCTGAATCTCGTCCGGTATGGCGCCGGCGACCTGGGCCTTGGCGGCTGGGGCGTCCTTCACGGTATCACGGGGCAGTGATTGACCTGCGGGGTATTTTGCTCTTTCTATCGGGTTTCGACAGTGGAAACGGGGACTTCAGGGCGCTGGGAGAAGGCAGGAAGGCAGGAAGGGAGCAAGGCAGCAAGGGAAGGCAGGAAGGCAGAAAGGCAGCAAGGCAGCAAGGGAAGGCAGGAAGGCAGAAAGGCAGCAAGGCAGCAAGGGAAGGCAGGAAGGCAGGAAGGGAGCAAGGGGACGGCTTTCGTCCCTTGCTACCTTGTTGCCTTCCTGCCTTCCCTTGCTGCCTTGCTGCCTTTCTGCCTTCCCTTGCTGCCTTGCTGCCTTGCTGCCTTTCTGCCTTCCCTTGCTGCCTTCCTGCCTTTTCCCCCACCCTGAACGGCTCACACTATCTTCTTCCTCCGCCACCACCAGACCCCGATGGCCGCGGCCACGGCGAGGACCGCGACGAACCCGATTATCCGCTGGTACCTGGTGGTCCAGGGCTCCTCCTCCCTGGTCCCCACGTCGCGCAGGACCACGCGCCGCTCGGATATGGAGCCCGAGCCGGTGTACATCACCTTCTCGCCCTCGGGGTCCACCACGACCCGGATGAGGTACTCGCCGTTGTCCATCAGGGTCGTGTCCCACCTCGTGGTCACGTTCGCCCGGGCGCCCGGCTCCAGCTCGGCGACGGTCTCGTTGGAGATGTAGGTCCAGATGCCGTGGAGCCTGACCATGAACGCCACCCTGAGGTTCTGGACGGCGACCTCGCCGCTGTTTCGTACCGTGGCGTTCAGCTCTATGTCCCGCCGGGCCTTGACCGCAAGGTCCCACCGCCCGGTGGCGGTCTGGCCGGCGGCGGCCGCGCCCTCCATCGCGAACGCGGTGACGGTGATGGTCAGGCCGCCGGCGACCGGGGGCGCGGTCAGGGTGAAGTTGAACTCGGGGTGCTCGAGCGGGTCGTTTTGTGACATGGTGTAGGGCTTTTGGGAATCGGGGGTGCCGTCGGAGGAAGTGAGCAGCACGTCGGCCCGGCCGGTGCCGGTAACGTTCACCCAGAAGCCCCATTTTATCAGGGCGGGCCCCTGGATCCTGACGTTGTAGCTGCCCTCCTTGGAGACCTCAAGCCTCTCAGGGCCGGAGACCGTCACGGCGGTGCCGGGGGTGTTGGCGCCGTGGAGGGCCGGCAGCGCGGCGGCAAGAAGCAGCAGGGCGAGCGCCCAGAGGGGCGGCATCCTCATCATCGCGCCCACCTCCTGCGGAGCGCCGCGGCCGCCGCCCCGACCGCCGCAAGCATCATCAGCGCCTCGAAGCCCGGGACCGCCTTGGGCTCGGAGGCGCCCTCACCCGTCGGTCGGGGCCCGCTTGCGGTTATCCTCGGGAAGGTGAGGTTGAGCACGAACTCCGACGTGGGCACGCTCTCGTGGGCTGAGGCCGCTGTGATCCGGGCGGTGAGGCCCGGCTCTATCCGCGCGCCGGAGAACGGCTTCGCGGAGAGCACGATCTCCAGGCTCTCGCCGCCCGAGGGCCGCGGGTTGTATTCGTTGAGCGTGAGGGCCCAGCCGTGCGGCCCGCTGACGGTCAGGTTAAACGTGTCCAGCCCGTTGCCCTTGTTGACCAGCTTGACGCTGTAGTCCATGCCGCCCAGGGTGACCACGGGCCGGGTGTCGGAGGCCTTGAGCTCCAGGCCGTAGAACTGGACGATGTTGACGGACAGCCGGCTGACGTTGAAGTACCGGTCGGGGAGCTCGGACGAGGAGGCGTTGATGGTGATGATGTTGTCCCCGGCGTTGGCGTTGGCCGGCACGGTGATGTTGGCGGTCACGGTCAGGTTCTCCCCGGGCGCGAGGTCCACCTTCCGGAGGCTGAGGTTTACCGACCAGCCGCCGGGCTTGGAGACCTCCAATCCCATCGTGAACCGGTCGTTGCCCAGGTTGGAGAGCAGCAGGGTGTACTCCAGGGTGGTGTTGACCTCCCGGGTGACCTTCTGCGCCTCGTCCCAGAACAGGCCGACAGAGTGGTCCCTGACCTTGGAGAGCGGGATGTCCCACTGGAGGGCCGTGTCATTCAGGCCAATCCCCAGGGCCCGGCTGGCGTTGTAGGTCAGGTTGAACCTGCCCTCTGCGGCGGTGTACACCGCCTCGGCCGAGAAGTTGCCCGCCGGTAGGTTGACCTCGTAGACCGGCGGCAGGCCGCCGAAGTCCACCGAGGCCGTGAAGTTGCGGCCGCCCGCGCCGAATGTGGTGTTGAATGTCAGATTGACCCAGGCGGGGCGGGCGAAGGCCCCGGCGGTGCCGTTGATGTACGCCGAGCCCCAAAGCCGGGTCGGTCTCCCAAGCTCGAGGCGCACCGGCACGGCCTCGCCGGAGGGGAGCACCTCCAGCGGCCCGAAGTACACCCCGTCGCCCGTCCCGGAGAGCACCGAGTAGACCCCCGGGGGCAGCACCATCTCCAGCCGTCCGTTGACGTCCGTCCGGTCGCTGGTGTTCAGGCCCAGCCCGTCGAGCGACCGCAGCGTCAGCAATGCCCCTCCGGGTATGCGCGGGGCCACCCCTGCGCCGCCCGGCGGGTGCACGCTGAACGAGACCGTCACGTTATGGGCCGAGAGCGGGAGGTCGAACAGGCGCTTCTCGATGGAGACGCTCACCGGCCCGACCCCCTTGGCCGAGGGGGCGTAGCCTGGAGCCGACACCGTCACATTGTACGTGCCGGGGGCCAGGAAGAGGGCGTACCCGCCCGTCCCGTTGGTCGCGGCCCAAAAGACCGCCCCCGTGGCGTTTTCGTACACGACGACGGCGTCGGCCACGCCCTCCACCGCCTCGGCGGCGCCGTCGCCGTCGAGGTCGAAGGTCGCGCGGCCGGCGACCCCGATCTGGCGGACCGCAGACAGGTTGAGGTCCAGCGCCTTCCCGGCCGGGGTCCGCACGTGCACCGAGGCCACGTAGCGGATGGGCACCGACTCCGTCTCGGTGATGGTGTCCGCGGTGGTGTTGTTGATGTCGAAAGAGAAGTCCTTGCCCTGGGGAAGGGTCAGGCCGTAGTACCCAGACGGGTCCGAGGCCACTGTCAGCAGCACGGGGCCGCCGGCGGAAACGGCCACGCCCACGCCGCCGCGGCTTTCGCCCTCGTCCGCCCCGCCGTTCCCGTTGAGGTCGGTGTAGAGCGTGCCCCGCACGTTGCAGCCGGGCTCCAGGGGGATGCTCAGAGCCGAGGTCCGGTTCACGGAGACCCGGGCGAGGTGGACCAGGTCCGGTCCCTCGGGCGTAGGGAGCGGCAGGAGGCACCAGACCGTGTAGTTGCCGGGTGCGAGCTTTATGTCGTAGCGCCCCTCGACCGTGGAGACGCTCCGGACGGGGCCGCTGGCCGGTATCCCCTCGATCGACGAGGCCGGGTCGCCTACCGCCTCCTCGGGGATGAACTTGACAAGCGAGTTGCGGTACTCGGTCCTCTGGGCGACGCCGTCGCGGTTCTCGTCGTGGAAGACCGCGCCCGACACGAAGACCGACCTGTCCAGTGCCACGTCGAGCCCGAAGGTCTCCGGGCCCAGCGGGATGGTGAACAAGCTCAGGGAGGTGAGGTTGACTATCCCGCCGTCCAGCGTCACGTTCTGCTCCACCACCATCGAGTACCCGCCGGGCAGGAGCGGGCCCGAAAGCGCTCCCGTGGCGTTGGTGGTGAGGTTGGCGTCGAGGGCGCCGGGGGTCTGGGCGTACACGTGGCCGACGACGCCGGCGGGGGCAGGCCCCCCCTCCAGGGTCAGCCGTGCGGTGAACGCGGTCGGCCGGGGCTCCAGCCGGAAGTCCCTCCGGATGGCCTCCGTGCCGACGGTGACGAAGTCCGAGCCGTTGAGGTAGCCGGTGCCGCCCATCGAGACGTTGTACTCGGCTATCTGGGGCAAAAACAGGACGAAGCTCCCGTCTTGGGCCGTGGAGGCCTCGAGCGTCCGGTCCGGGCGCTTGCGGTCGGTGAGGATCAGCCGCCCGCCGTCCACGCCCTCGTCCTCCGTGGCGGCGCCGTCGCCGTTCCGGTCCCAGTAGAGCGTCCCGGAGACCTCCACGCCCTTGCCGAGGCTCAGGTTGAGCGTGAGGGGCGCGGAGAGCTCCAGGGGGGTGACGTTGACGTAGGATTCGGACTCGGTCACGTTCCGGAACGCCCGGATGACGTAGTGCCCGGCCGGTACCCAGGCCTCGTAGTAGCCCAGGCTGTTCGCGGGCAGGAACAGGGAGGCAGCCGCGCCCTCGAGCTCGACGCCCGCTCCCGCCTGGTACTCGGGGATGTTGATGTTGGGCACTCCGGGGGTGACAGTGCCCGGCGGGGTGGCGGCGCCCGGCTCGAAGACGTCGTAGTCGCCGTTGCCGTTCATGTCGCGGTAGACGGTGCCGTTTATCCTTACGCCCGGCCGAAGCGAAAGGTCCAGCGTCGCCGGCGCCCCGGGCGACGTGAACGGGGTGATGTTGACCATGATCCCGGTGCCGGCGGTGGCGCGGGCGTAGACCGTGTAGTTCCCCCGGCCCACCTTCGCCAGGTAGCGGCCGGAGGCGTCGGCGGTGACGGTCCCGCCGCGGGCGAAGGGCTCCGGGGACTGGAACGAGACCAGGGCCCCGGGCGAGGTCGCGCCGCTCACATTGTGCACGGCGATGGCGAGGAGCTCCAATGTGAAGTTCTCGGTCTGGTTGATGGTGGCCGGCACGTTGCTGCGGTAGTAGCCGTCCGTGACCACCGATACGTTGTAGGTGCCGGGCATCAGGTGCTCGACCAGGTAGCTCCCGTTCTCCGATGTGGTGTTGGACCAGAGCACCTCCCCGCCGGCCAGGAGGCCCACGGTGAGGTTGGCCGCTCCCGTGCCGTTCTCCAAAGTGAGGTTGCCGTTGAGGTTGATGTTCCGGAGCTTGACGTCGAAGGTGTCGTTGCCGCCCGGGTCGGCGCCGGTCGTGCCGCCGTCGGCGGCGAAGCCCCCGTGGTAGGCCGTGACCGTGTAGTCGGTCGGGGTGATGTTCTGGAGGAGGTACTGCCCGGTTTCGTTGAGCGGGGCGCGATAGGTCAGCCCGAGCGCGCTGTTCACGAAGGTGAGCTCCCCGGAGAGGGGCGTGTCCGTCCCCTCGGTCCAGTCGCCGTCCCCGTCCTCGTCGAAGTAGGCCCGGCCGTTTAGGGCCGAGGTCTTCACGGTGAAGTCGCGCACGATGTTGTAGTCGGGGATGCCGTCTTGGTCCAGGTCGACCTCCCGGCGCATCGCCTGGTCGTCGGAGACGTGGAACACATCCGAGCCGAGCTCCCGGGAATCCTTGAGGAGCAGCTGGTCGTCGACGCCGCCCACCCCGCCGTTGGTCACCTTGATGGTGACGTTCCCGTAGGGCGCAAGCAGGCTGTAGCGGCCCTCCGGGTCCGTGACCGTGTGGTCGTGGGGCACGCCCGGGTAGTACGAGATGGCGAGGGGCAGGTCGTCGTAGACGGTGACCCGGGCGCCGGCCAGGGGCCTCCCGTCGTCGGTGCGGACCGTGCCGTTCACGAAGGCGCCGTGGTAGTACTTCAGGAAGAACACGCCGGCGTACAGGTTGCGGTAGAATATGTCGGTGGTGCCCCTCCTGTCGTCTTCGTTCTTCCGGGCCGTCCAGGGCGGGACGACCTTCCAGTCCTGGGAGTGGTTGGCAAGCCCCGTGGTCTCGTTGTAGGGGTTCCAGTAGGCGGTGCGGTACTCCAGGCGGAAGTTGGACATGTTCCAGCCCTGCATCGGCGGGTACTGGCCGCTCCTCATGGTCGAGCTGTCGGGGGTGCCGAGGGTCGGCAGGTCTACGTAGCCGTGCTGCTTGGGAGCGATGCCGACGTCGGAGGGCGCGTAGCCGATGTACGCCCGGTAGAACATCGAGTTGTAGAACATGTCGGTGTAGTAGAGCTTGTACGTGGTGACGCGGAAGTCCGGGTCCTGCAGCACGGATTCGGGGATCTTGGCGGGGTCGTACTCCACCCCGTCGTTGCCCAGCGCGAAGGTCTTGAGGAAGTCGTTGATCTCCTGGTCGGTGAGCTTCACGGGCGCGTAGTAGATGCCGGTGTTCTGGGCGGTGAACGGGAACATGCGGGTGTCGGCGGCGAAGTAGCGTATCTCGTGGCCGGTGATGTGGCAGAGCTCGTCGTAGAGCTCCACGAGCTCGCGCTTCGTTAGCGTGGAGGCGAGCATGCCCCGCAGCGCCACCCACTTGGTGTTGAGGTCGTTCATGTCCCCGGTCCGCTTGCCGAAGACCTCCGGGTGCCGGAGGATCTCGCGTTGCCACCTGGGCAGGTCCCTCATGAGCTCGATGTCGACGAAGTCCTGCGCCCCCTGCCTGCCCAGGTAGCGCTCGAGCAGCGCCCTGACCGCCGGGCTCGTGATGGAGCCCTCGGCGACGCGGGCGATGTAGTAGGCGATGGCCGAGCTCTCGTTTTGGGACGTGATTATGTTGCCCGATATCTCCACGCCCTGCTGGAAGTTGTCGGCGATGGAGGGGTGCTCGCCCATCCGCATGCACCAGTGCCCGTAGTCCCACCAGGCGACGAACGCCGGTCGGTCCTCGGGCGATTCGTTGGTGTCCTGCGTGGCGAACCAGTACATCCCGTCGGTCCAGTAGTCGCTCGGGAACGCCGTTCCGAAAGAGCCGAACCACCAAAGGCCCCCCGAGTCCGGGTCATAGTTCGCCGGCCGGAGCTGCGCGGGAAGGATGTTGTAGATGTCCCGGTCGAAGTCCTTCTTGGTCTCGTACGGTATGCCGGCGTCGATGCCGTACCAGGTGGCCGAGCCGATGACCATGTACCCGATGAAGAACACGCCCACGACGTGCCGCACCTTGACCGAGGTCTTGACGGCGTGCCAGCGCGGGACCCAGCGGCCCTCGTTGAGGCCGCGGTAGGTCTTGGCCATCTTCTTGAAGTCCAGAAGCTGTATTATCGTCCAGGTCACCCAGCCGCCCAGGATGGCGAACACGGGCGTGGCGTTGTACATGAACCGGACCGCGCTCATCGCCATGAAGATGGCCATGAAGCACCACATTATCGTGAAGATGTAGTCGTTGCGCCACCTCTCCTTGGGGAGCCGCCAGGCCGAGTATATTATCGCGAGGAGGCCGAAGTAGAAGATGTACTCCCCGTAGGAATAGACCATCCGGCTGAAGTCGGGCGGCTGCGCCTCGGCGATGGTGGTGTAGAGCTTGTCCCGGATGAAGTACCCCTGGAAGCCCAGAAGGACGTTGTACACCGCCGGAAGGAAGGCCCACAGGATGAGGTAGGCGGAGACCACGAGCGCCACAAGACCGCCGACGACGATCGTCCAGGGCTGCTCTCGCGTGACCACGACGATGACCGCCAGGATGCAGGTCGCCAGGAACACGAAGAACGGCGTCTCGTACCAGTGGATGAAGTACATCGAGTAGTAGTACGGGAACGATATGAGCAGCGGCACGCCCATCGCGATGAGCGTCACCATCGCCATCCCGAACGGGTCCTCCTTGCGGAAGCGCTTTATCCATGCGTGGACCAGGAAGTACATGAACAGGATGGCGAAGATGTACGTGCCGCCCTTCCAGCCCAGCATGACGGCCCCGATGCTGAGGCCGGCCATGACCGAGTAAAGGACGCTCACCCGGTTCCGGGTGAAGAAGTCCGTCGTGCCCTGCGAGATGTCCCGGGCGGACCGCCACCTCCTGACCCAGGTGCGGTCCTCCAGGTTCTTGAGCGCCCTCATGAGGAAGAAGAAGCCCGTGACCACGAAGAACATGGTGTAGGAGTCGTGGTCGGAGAACCCCAGGGGCGTCCTCTCGACGTTGCCCGCCATGACCGCGATGAAGAGCGCGGCCAGGTAGGCCGGCTTGCGGCCGAACGTGTCCCGGGTGAAGAAGTATATCGGGAAGATTGTCATCGCCGCCCAGAATGCCGGGAGGATTTCGAAAAACATCCAGACCGACTCCGTGACGTCGAAGCCGTGGAAAGGCGAGAGCACGATGCCAAACAGCATCGACGACCAGGCGAAGGCCGGCGGGTTGGGGTTGGGGCCGCCGATCGGGTAGTTCATGAGGTGGTCCCAGGTGAGGTGGTGGCCGGTGTCGAGGATGTAGTCGATGGTCCGCTTGTGGTAGTCGGGGTCGTTGCCCGACACGACATAATGGTAGTCCCCGTAGGTCTCGGCCGGCGCCACTGCCGGTTCGTAGTACCAGTAGCAGCGGATGAACATCGCCAGGACGAAGAATGCGACGAGTATCCCCGCCGTCACCAGCCTGGCCCGGACCGGACGGTCCTGCCTCCTCTCCCGTTCCACCGACGTCATTGCCATCGTCCGAACCTCTGAACCGCGGTTTTCCACCTTGATGGAAAAGGCGAAATACCCAATCCCTATTTATACGTTATGATTCGCTTATCATTGTTAAATAGATGTCCGGAAGGGCAATCTCGCGCAGATAAACCTTTAATACTCGTTTTTGGATTGAGGGTACCCCAAGAGAACGGTGAAGCACTTTGGCGGAAGCAAAGGACGAAAAAAAGGCAGAGCAGAGGCCCACAGCCAGGAAGGTAAAGGACAAGTGGCGGGCCAAGGAATGGTACAAGGTCATCGCGCCCGAGATGTTCGGCGGCCAGCAGATCGCCGAGACCGTCTCCGGGGACCCGTCCCTGCTCCAGGGACGCGTGGTGTCGGTCGCCCTGCAGGACATCACCGGCGACTTCTCCAAGATGCACATCAAGCTTCGGCTTCGCATCAACCGGGTGGCCGGGTTCGAGGCCCACACCGAGTTCGTCGGGCACGACATCACCTCCGACTACATCCGCCGGCTCACCCGGAGGAAGCACTCCAAGATGGACGGCGTCTTCGAGGCCCGGACCAAGGACGGGTACGTGATAAAGATAAAGCCCATGGCCATCACCGAGAAGCGCATCCAGACCAGCCAGCAGAAGGCCATCCGGCAGCTCATGAGCTCGGTGGTGAGCGGGGCGGCCGGACGGCAGACGATGAGCGAGCTCGTCAAGGACATCCTCTCGGGGGACCTCGCGAAGGGCATCTTCAAGGAGTGCAAGCCCGTCTACCCCATACGGAAGATAGAGGTTCGCCGGACCGAGATAACCGAGACCCCAGAGCCCTCCGAGGCGCCTCCCGCGGCGGGCGCGCCGGGCGAGCCTGCGCCGGGCGCCCCGGGCGAGCCGCCCGCGCCCGGAGCCCCGGGCGCGGAAGGGACGCAGCCTTCGGGCGGGCCGGAGCCGGCGCTGCAAGCGGCGCCTCCCTCTCACTCCCCGGCAGCGCTCCCCGCCAGGCCCGTCCGGGC
>Ga0194113_10007142_pt1 | contig 14002 bp, 10 predicted proteins | sample TA2MahC200mmetaG_FD_146193 | JGI IMG/M metagenome (GOLD analysis project Ga0194113, IMG submission 146193) | Freshwater microbial communities from Lake Tanganyika, Tanzania - TA2015017 Mahale Deep Cast 200m | ecosystem: Environmental > Aquatic > Freshwater > Lake | place: Tanzania: Lake...
GCAGAATTGTATTCTGCGGGGCGTCTCCCAGTCCGAGCACGCTGGGACTTGCCGGCGCCCTGCCGATTGGAAATCGGCGATACCGCAGATTGAAAATCTACGCTACGGTTCTCCGGTCGATCTGTCGTCAATCCCACGGTCTGCACAGTAACCATTTAACTCATTTAACGATGTAACTCCCTCCGAAGCTGGCCAGTCACGGAGGTCATTTGCCGCCACAAATGCTCCAGGTTTTCCAGACAACCTTCGGCCGGCAGCCGTCCGGAATACGCCAGCCGCGTGTAGAATTGCCTGAGGATCGGCGCCCCCGATTCCAGTTCTGGAATTGCCCGGCTCAACACCGAGCCGAATTCGAGCGGTGTTTGCTCCGGACGCCGCGGCACGCCGCACTCGCGCGCGCACGCTTGAAGCGCCTCGAAACTGTAACAGATCAACTCGGCTGCCGACATTCGCTGAGCTTCGCCTGAAGCGAAAGGATCGGCGAACCCGCGGAACGGCCGCGCCTTAACGGGCCTTCGGCCTCCGGTCGCTTCCGCCGCATTCGCGCGGGCAGCCGGAGTTTTCAAACCCAGCAATCGGCGCAGGAAGGCAAAGAAGTCTTGAACCAAATCCCTGGCCGCTTTGATCAATCGAGAGCCGTTCCGGATCAGACTGCGGAGCACCCAGAAGGCGATCAACGCGTAGATGATCCAGCGCAGCAGTGTCGCCAGCCGGGAGGCGAACGGCGCGAAACCCGAAGAAGGCTCAGACGAAGAGCTTGATCCAGACCGGCTGACCTTCGGAAGAACCGACCCGCGATCAGTGTGTCCCTTGGCCTGAACGTCGCGTTCCTGGGGATCGCCTCCTTTTAAGAAATCCGCGCCACCGCCATCCGCCCCGGAATCCATGTCTCGCCGAAACCAAGAATACTCGGAAGCCGCCCCTTCCGGGGAGCCGAGCCTGCCCAGAACGGCAGTCAGAGAATATTTCGCTTCAGGACGGGGCAGCAACAAACAACCCAGAAGGATCGCGCCCGCCAGGACTGCGCCGTAACCGACCCAGGCGCGAGCGAGTTCCGGCGCCATCCGAAGCCGGCGCTGCCGGAGATAGCGCCGCAAGCCCAAAAAGCTCGTCGTTAAAAGCAATCCGAGCGCTGCCGCTATGTAAATCCACAATAAGACAAACCCGGCGCGCCGCTTGGCCGGATTATCTTGAGGGAGGAAAAGTTGTCCGGCGCCAAACAGCGGCAGAGCGATCAACGAGAAATAGACCACCCAGAGTCCCGGCGCATGAGGCTGCCCGGCGCGTTCCGAACGATTCTTGAACAACTGCCTCCAGAAAGGGATCGCCGGGACGGAAGTGCCTTGCGCGCTCCTTTTCTCCTGAGTTGCGCCGGATTCGTCATCAAGCTTTGCCACCTGGAGCAAGCCTTCGCCCGAAGCATCTTCCTCTTCGTCGATCAGCGTCCAGTCCCAGGTCAGTTTGCTGGCGCACCACCAGACGAGGCCGAGAAAACACCAGACCGGCAAGAGGAAGTTCACGAAACGCGAAGTCATCAGCCCCGTCGCTAGAGCCAGCCCGAATCCGTAAATCCCGGCGTGGGTCGAGCCTTGCTCGATGGAAATGCGCGAGATCAGGACGGACGCAAGCACGAACCAGAAAATCGTCCAGCGCAACCGTCCCAGGTATTCACCTGCGTAGCTGATCTCCAGGAGGAAGAACATCAGACTTCCGATCAACGCCATGATCAGCACGGGGCTGATGGCGATGCCGACGTAATCGGCGAAGGTTTTGTCGGGTTGGCGTGAGATCATTCGTTTCTCTTCAAAATGACGAATGCCCCATCACCAGTAACGAAAGAATGCGGAAGCCACAAGAACTGAACACCGCGGTTGGTTCCCAAGCGTTGCCTTGAGCATTCGGGATTTAGAAATTCTCTCGGCATTGGTCATTAGTCATTCGCCATTGTCGTCTGTGTTCACCGAACCAGCCGTTCGGCGCACAACGCAGAGAGCGCCGCCTCACTCTCCACGCGCCTTAAGTCGATTCCGCTCGCCAGCAACCAGCCGGCCCAATCCGGGCGGCTGGCCCAATCCGGCGTTCCCGGTTCATCAAAGACAACCAACACGACGGTCACGGCGTAACCTCGCCGCCGCAGATTGACCAGCGCGACCGCCGTTTCGGGCAGGACGGCCGTCAGCACGGCCACGACGGTGGCATTGCGGGGCAATCGGCTGGCCGCTTCGACGGCCAGCTCGTGAAATTCCAGCCCGTCTGTCAGTTCCAAACGCGCGAGTGTTTCCAGAATCCGCGTCAATTGATCGGAAGTGCGGCGAGTCTCGATGATGATGGGCCGCAGACGGTCGCTTTGTTCGCGCATGCCGATGTTGGCCCGGGCGACCGCGCGCGTCCGGAACTCGGTGTTCCAGCCTTCTTCACGAATGCGGTCCGCGGCGTCGCGGCCATTGGTCACCAATCCGACGCGCTGGCCCATTTGATGAAGCGCGTTGGCGAGCGAAGCGGCCGGCGTGATTGGCCAGTTCGCAACGCACCACGCTGAAACCACGGCGGAGTCCCAGCGGCCGCGGCACCGTCCGATAGGGTTTCACTGTCGGCGGATTCAGCACTTGTTCGAGCCCCAGCCGCAAAGCGGTGTTGATGACTTCCTTGAAGGGCTTGCCCAGTTTGGCGGCGCCTTTTTTCGCTTTGGCGGCGACGTCCGGGTCGAGCGTCAATGTGGTTCTCATGGAGGCATCATGATGCGATGTGCCAAGAGGTTGTTCAACGTGACCGACGAAACTCCTCGAACCAGTTCTCAATCACTGCCACACTCGGCTTTTGCCAGATTTGTCTCTCCGTCGCATCCTTTGCGATCTGGACCATGAGAAAGCGTTGCCCATCTCGGGCCACATCGAATTCGCGTCGCCCAATCGACTCGGGGATCTCAAAGAGATCGATCGGCTCACCGACCTCCGGAGGGGTTGAGTTTTTGATGGCAACGGACTTCAGGGTTCGCCCCTCGAGACTGAAATAGAACAATTCTGAACCGTCTGGATGCCACTGCAACGGTCCCCTTCCTCCGCGTGGAACAACGGTTCTATTGGTGAAGCCTGGAAAGTGGACGAGGAAACGTCGCTTGGTCCGGTCTCGGTTGAAACGTACGCGAGCAGCTTGTCGTCCGGAGATAGCTTCGTGTCAGTGATCGACTGGAAATTCTGCGGGAATGCGGTCAGCCTTTTCTCGGACCCGGCCAACGAGATAAGCCGCCGGTTGTATCCTGGCCTCCAGGAATCTGAAATTAGCGCATAATTGCCGCTGCGGGACACGTCCTCGAGAAAACCTTCACAGAGTTCCTCGGTCTTTCCAGGTTCTCCGATCGATTGCATCAGGACCTTCGCGCCGTCCCGCGTCCAGCGTCGGAACAAAACCTTGGAGCCGCCAGGCAGCCAGAAGGTGTCGGGATTCGAGTTTTGGTCGCGCGTCAGCCAGATGGCCGTGTCGCGCGACGGATCAAAAATCCACGTCTCCTAGAGCCCGGAGTATCCTCGCGTCGAGGACGCGGCCACACGGGTTTCATCAAGTGAAAGCCGAGCCATGCCCAGACCTGGCTTGGGAGGACCTATCGTCCCGGTCACCCGCCCGTTACGATCCACCCAGACAAGCTGGCGCAAGGCGGGCTCGCTCAGATTGAGGACCAGCGTGCCGTCTCCAGCAACGCTTGGAGAGTGGCCTTGCGCGGAAATGAGAAACGGTTCACCCGCGCGCTCCAGTCGCTGATACGAGAAGGCAAACGCCCAAATTCCAGGGTTGTCGGACGGACGCGCAAAAATGATATGGCCTGTTGGCGAATATGCGGGTTTGGACAATCTCTCACCCGGCGAGGTCCAGAGGTTTTTGAGACCGTGTTGCGGTGTCCATGCTGCAAGGACGTCTCCTCCCTGGCTGCGGACGACGAACACGACACCTCCGCCCGGCAGCGGGCTTGGGTTCGCGATCCAAACCTGCGGCTCTTCGGAAACTGGCAGAGGCGCGGCATTGCCTCCCTTCGCGGACACTTCATACAGTCCCGTCTCCAGCCAGCCCGTGGCAAAAATGATCCGTCCATCGCCTAACCACACTCCTCCTCCACCGAGGGGAGAAGCGCGGGTTGGCGCTCGGCAGATCAGGTTCGGCTGGCCGCCGGAAATGGGCACCCGGAAAAGATTTTCCCCTTTGAAATACGCGATCTCCTCGCTCGTTGCAGACCAGAACAAACCCCGGAGGTCCTCATCTCGTCTGAGTAACTCCGGCGGTCCCATCCGCTCCAGGCGAAGGATCCACAGGCCTTCGTCGTTGACGTAAGCCAGCTTGTTGCCGTCCGGGGAGATGACCAGATATCTGACGACTGGGTCAGCGCTCTCCATTCTGTTTGGGGGCGGAAAGCGGAGTTCCAATTTCCGGACCGTCGGGTTCTGGCGCGTTTGAATACGCGAGGAATCGCGAAGGGAATTGAGCAGGAGGAACGCGAGCGCCACCGCAAGCAGCGCGGCGATGGCCCAGGGCAGTGCGCGCCGGATATTTGCTCCCGCTTGTGCGTCGAGCGCCTGTGCATTGAGCGGGGACACACGCGAAGTCACGCTCAGATTCTCCAGCGCAAACGCCAGGTCGCTCGCCGACTGAAAACGCCGGTCCGGCGACTTCTCCAGACACCGCTCAACGACTCGCTCCAATGCTGGTGAAGCATTCGCAAGGGCCACGATCGAGTCGGGAGGCTCCTCCTTCAAAATCGCGTTCATCGTCTCGACGGGCGTGTCCCGCCGAAATGCCCGCTGGCCGCTCAGCATCTCGTACAGAATCGCTCCAAACGCGAAAATGTCCGAGCGATGATCCGCCGCTTCGCCCCGCACTTGCTCGGGCGACATGTAGCTCGGCGTGCCCAGCACCAGGCCGGGTTGCGTGGATTCCAGGAGCGTCGGAGCGGTTGAGTTGAGAGGAGTTTGAGTTGAGAGTTGAGAGTCAGTTGTTGTCGGCGACGGTTTTCTCTCAACTCTCAACTCACTCCCCCTCTCAACTCTCTTCAGCTTGGCCAGCCCAAAATCCAGTATCTTCACCCGCCCATCCTGCGTGACGAACAGATTCTCCGGCTTGAGATCGCGGTGAATCACGCCCTTGCTGTGGGCGGCCGCGAGGCCTTGAGCGATTTGCAGCGCGTATTCGATGGCTTTGCGCAACGGGAGTTGGGCGCCGCCCAACACCTCTCGCAGCGTCTGCCCTTCCAGCAGTTCGGACACAAAATACGGCGCGCCCTCATGCACGCCCGTGTCGTGAACGACGAGGATGTTCGGATGGTTGAGCGCCGCGAGGGTGCGGGCTTCCTGCTCGAACCGCCGCAAGCCATCCGCGCTCTCCGCGTAATCCGCGGTCAGAAACTTGATCGCCACCTCCCGGCCCAATCGCGTGTCCCGCGCCCGATACACTTCGCCCATGCCGCCGGCACCCAGAGAGGCCGTAATCTGGTAGTGACCGATGCTGTCGCCGATTTTGTCCCGATTGTTCATCCGCGCTTGAGACCAGAGACGATTTCGAGCAGCGATGGCCGTGCTACGGTTCCGGGAAACGCTGTCGCCACAGGATCAAGGTTGGAGAAATTCCAGGCGCAAGCAAGGGCGATTTACGAGTGCGATTAGAAGTGTCGGTCAGCGGCTCCGATTGACTTCCCTCTCTCCCCGCGAGGAAACGAGTGGGGAGAGAGTTGGAGAGAGGGGTTTCCTGGAAACCTGAGGCCCGAGCCAACGCACCTCCTCTCCCCGGCCCTCTCCTCCCTTCGGGAAGAGAGGGAGAAAACTTCGTTGACCGACAGTTTTAATCGCACCGATCTTATTGCTTCGTGTCCGGCGGTAGCGCAGAATTGCAATCGATCAGTGTGGTTCGAGGCATTTACTCTTCCGCGCTGGTCTCGTAAAAGCCGTTCGGCTACCTTCCAGACCGAAAACATGCTGACTCAGAAACCCGCCACCTCGAAGGCTTCACTGAAGGCCACGGAGAAAGCGAAGACTTTGTTGCCTTCGTTGCCTTCTGTAAGAAACTCCCTCCGTCGTGCGACCCACCTGTCGGTTCTAGTTTTGGCCGCATCCTTGGAAGCAATCGCCGCCGAAAAGAGTCCCGCGCGGCCAGAGCCGCCGCCGCGTTCGGGCGCCGCCGCCAAGGCTGTCGAAACGATAGAGAAATCCGTCGAGGCGATCGTCGAAGCGGTTCGCCCTTCCGTGGTGGTCGTTTCGCATGCTGGCCGGGACGGGAAAGAGGACAGCGTCGGGTCCGGGTTTGTAGTTTCGGCGGATGGCTTGATCGCCACGTGTCTCCATGTGATTGGCGAAGCCAGGCCCATCACGGTTCGCCTGGCCAACGGCGCGCGCCACGACGTCATCGAAATTCACGCGTGGGACCGCAAACTCGACCTGGCCCTGATTCGCGTCGAGGCAAAAGATTTGCCCGCGTTGCCGCTGGGCGATTCCGAGACGCTCAAGCAAGGCGCAGCCGTCGTCGCGATTGGGAATCCGCTCGGATTGGAATACAGCGTGGTGCAGGGTGTGGTCTCGGCGCGGCGGGATTTTGATGGCATCGACATGATTCAACTCGCGATCCCCATCGAAGAAGGGAACAGCGGCGGGCCTTTGCTGGATCGGCAAGGAAGGGTTCACGGAATTCTGACTTTGAAATCGGCAATGTCCGCCAACCTCGGTTTCGCCACGCCGGTCGATGCGCTCAAACTGCTCCTGGCCAAACCCAACCCCGTTCCCATGACCCGATGGCTCACGTTGAGCGCGCTCAATCCCAAAGAATGGACTCCGGTCATGGGCGCGCGCTGGAGCCGGAAGGCCGGGCGCATCGAGGTCGATGGCCTGGGGAACGGCTTCGGCGGCCGCGCCCTGTGCCTTTCGCAAAAGCCCGCGCCGAAGCCGCCGTACGAACTGGCCGTGACGGTGAAGCTCGATAACGAAACCGGCGCGGCCGGGCTGGTGTTTGCGTCCGACGGCGATCAGCGGCATTACGGCTTTTATCCGAGCGGCGGGAACTTGCGCCTGACGCGCTTCGACGGCCCGAGCGTTTTCGCCTGGACGATCCTGAAGGAAGCGCCCAGCCCACATTACCGGCCCGGCGATTGGAACCGGCTTCGGGTCCGCGTCGAAGACGACGCCTTGCGCTGTTATGTGAACGAGCAATTGGTGTTTGAGTCCAGTGATCGCGAGTGGCGCGGCGGAAAGGTTGGGCTGGCCAAGTTCCGCGACACCCGCGCTGCGTTCAAAGATTTTCAAATGGGGACAAATCTGGCCGCAGCCTATCCCGCGGCCCCGGCGGATTTCCTTTCTGAAATAACCGCCAAGCTGAATTCGGCGACCGCGGCGTGGAATCCTGAGATCGTTGCCCGGTTGCAATCGCATCCCGAAGCGAGCCGGTTGCTCCTGGCGGAGCGCGCCCGCCAGCTTGACAAGCAAGCCGCTGAAGTCCGGGAGCTGGCCTGGGCGGTGCATCGGGGATCGATTGAGCGGCGATTGATTCAACTCCTGGAGCAGGCGGAGGAGCAGACCGATCTTTTTGAAGCCGCCCTGTTGCTCGCCAAACTCGACAATCCGGATCTGGATCTCGCCGCTTACCAGCAACAGCTCGCGGATATGGCCGCTGAACTCAAGGCGCAATTGCCACCCCAAAGCGATGATGCCGCCAAGATCGAAGCGCTGAAAAAGTATTTGTTCTTCGAGAACGGCTTTCACGGCAGCCGAACGGGCGACTACTACAACCGCGCCAATAGCTACATGAACCACGTGCTCGATGATCGGGAGGGAATCCCAATCAGTTTGTCGGTGTTATTCATTGAGTTGGCGCGGAGAATCGGCCTGGAACGCGTGGCGGGGGTCGGATTGCCAGGACATTTTGTGGTGAAACACGCGCCGAAACATGGCGAAGAACAAATCATCGACGTGTTCGAGGGCGGCAAACCGCTCACACCATCCGAGGTGCGAGAGATCGTGACGATCACCGGGCGCCAGTTCACCCAGGATTATTTGCGAGCCGCGACCAAGCGGGAAATCATTATCCGCATGTTGCGCAACCTTGCCGGCATCGCCCGCAACTCGGAATCTCCGCGCAGCGCGCTGGGCTATCTCGATCTGATTTTGGCGTTGGACCCGAGCGCGACCAGCGAACGCCTGGAGCGAGCCATGGCGCGGATGCGCGCGGGTGACCGGACCGGTGCGAAGGAAGATCTCCAGTGGCTGCTGGAGAAGGAACCGCCTGCGATTAACCTGGAGCGCGTGCGAGAGTTGTATCGGTCGCTTTGAAGGCCCCTGGGCTCGACTCGCGTAACCCTCAGTTAAGGCAGTTAAGGTGGGGCGAGGCTCCCGCCGAGCCAATGCCATCGAAGAAAGGCTCCGCGGGAGCGTCGCTCCACCGTTGTTATTATAACTGAGGGTTACCGACTCGCCACGTCCGGGCTTGGAACGGGAAGATGGGGTTGGTAATCTCAGGCCCTGTGATACGCAGTCCATTTCCAGGTATGGATCCTTGGCTGGAGTTGCACTGGCGCGATGTGCATTCCCGACTGATTATTTACATTGCCAACCAACTCCAGCGCCAGCTTCCCGAACCGTTGGTTGCTCGCGCCGAAGAGGACGTTCTGGTCGATGTCGAAGAAGAGCCACCCTCGCTGGTTCGACCGGACGTCGATGTAGTGGAAGACCGTCCGGACGGCGGCGAAGGCGGCGTCGCCACACTCGCTCCACCCGTGACGTTGGCCAAGCCCGTGCTGGTGCGCGTGCCTGAGCCGGAGGTGGACCGCCGGGTCGAGATCTATGACCCGACTTCCGGTGGCCGCGTCGTGACGGCCATTGAAGTGCTCAGCCCGTCCAACAAATTGCCGGGCAAGGCGCGCGAGGCTTATCGGTCCAAGCAGCGTGACTATTTGGCCGGGGGCGTCAATCTCGTTGAGATCGACCTCGTGCGCGCCGGCGAATGGGCTTTCTCGGTGGATGAGAGCGTCCTGCCGGCCGACAAGCGGACGCCGTACCTCGTCTGTGTTTTTCGCGCGACGCAACTGGGTCGGCGCGCGTTGTATCCGCTGCCTCTGCGCGAGCGGCTGCCGTGCCTGGCCATTCCGCTCCGCCCCCGAGACCGCGACGTGGCGCTCGATCTGCAGCAGGTGGTGGACGAGGCTTATGACACCGGACGCTACGATCGGACAGATTATCGTAAGCCCTTGAAGCCTCCTTTGCCTCCGGAAGAGGCGACCTGGGTTGCGGAATTGCTCCGCAAGGCCGGGCGCGTGTGAGATCAACGCCAGCGCGGGGAACCCGTGGAACCGGTCGAACACTGAACTTTGACGGTCGGGACACCGATTACCTGTGACTTCCGTGGCGTTTTCTCCGGATGGCAAGACGCTCGCGTCGGGCAGCGATGATTTTCAGATCAAGCTTTAGAACCTCGCGACTCACCGCGAGGTCGCGGCTCTCCAACATTCAGCCGAAGTCAAATTTGTCGCTTTCTCGCCTGACAATCAAAGGATGGCGGCTTGCGGCGCGGCCAATCCGGGTTGTCCGGCCGAGCTGCGCTTGTGGTGGGCGCCGTCCACGCTGGCAATCGACGCGACGGTGAAGGCCTCAGGGATGCACGAATAAGCTGCCAAGATGAACTGCGGGCGCTTTTGCAGAGGCGCCGCGGCTTAGCTAGTGTCCGGGAGAAAACTCGGAAATTTCGAAACGGGGGCGCCTCGGAAATCGTTCGATTGAATCGCAGGCACTTCCAGAATAGCCGAGCAGGGCCGACCCAGCCGCAAAGGGTCTTTTTGAGCGAGAGCAGGCGACAGTTGGCCCGCAAAAGCGATTTTCTTGTTACGAAACCGCCTTTACGCGGAGAAGGATTTTATGCCCTTTTTCGGACGTTGTTTTTGCAGAAGGCGCTGGCCGATCTTGTGCAGATTGTAAGCCATCACGCCCAGCCCCACATAGCGCTTGTAACCATGCAGGCCTTTGTCCAGGCAGCGATTTAATCCGTGGTGTTCCAGACAGTTGATATCCGATTCCACGGCGTGGTGTTGGTTTCGCAGCCTCCGGAAGCTTCGCTGGCTCTCGCGCTCTTGCTCGCCCTGGTTGCGCCGGCCCCGCTTGGGCATGATCACTTCGGGAATATAAAGCTCTAACAACTGCCGGTCTTCCTCGCGCGTGAATCCCTTGTCGAAACTCAGGCTTTGAATCTGGCCCGCCCCGTAGCGCCCGATCAGCCGATCAGCCACCCCAATTGATTCGTGGGCGTCGGTGGGCTGCCCATCCATCACCCGATAATCCAAAATCAATTCATGCTGATCGGTCGTCAGCAGAAGTTTGTGGCCCAGCTCCACCGGTGGAAACAGTTTGCCTTTCTTGATGAACTCGGTGTGGGGCTCGAACAACGAAAAGATTTTCTCCGCATGCGGAATTTTTTCTCCCTGCAACCAGCGCCGCTCCACCAGGTCCAGTTGCTTGATGAGCAGATCGTGAAAATAATCCAGCGAGGCCCGCTGCACGATCTCGCCGACGCTCTGCGGTCCGGGCAATGCCTTCAGCGCCTCAAAGAGCTTTTGTTCAAAACGGTAGCTCTCCCGCACATAGTCTTGGGCCGCGCTCCGCTGCCGTTGTTCTTTATGGGGTCCGCCCCCGCTGGCCAGGCGCGTCAAACCGATCATCTGACTCTTGAGTTTTCGCCGCCAGACTTTGGACTTACGCCACCCAGCCAATCGCCCGCCGCTCACCAGAGGACAAATCAAATCCAGACATTTGCGCTGGGCGTCCCACAACAAATTCACGTCGGTCGGAAAGTGCACGTTGGTTTCCAGCACGTAACTGTCAGTCTTGGCTCGGATCGGTTCGGCCCTTCCTTTTTTTTTGAACTCACGACGGCCCGCCTCCACAATGATGGCATTGATCTGGGCCAGCAATGCTTCGTCCAGATGACAGACATTTTGCGAGAGCGTTTTGTGATGGAAGGGCTTTCCGTCGGCTGCGGCCACCGCCGGCACTCCCAGGATCTGCCGTAACAACGTGTGATGATTGGCCAGGTCCTCCAGCCGATCATAATCGCAATCCAATCCCAGCCGCACCACCCCCAAGACCAAAATCTGCCACAGGTTCAGTCCCGGCCGCCCCGTCGCCTTTTTCCCAGCCACCACTTTGGCTTCCAGCAGATCAAAGATCTGCTCGTTTATTTCTGGAGTCTGAAAAATCCATTGCAACCCCGCCAGGATCGGCGGCAGCTCATCGCGGCTTTTCAGCGGGATGCCAACGCGTTCAATGGGGATTTGTCCCAAGGCCAATTGCACTTCGAATCTTCGGCGCATAGGCCTTGAGCATAGGCCCTGACACCCGCCCTAGCCAGCGAATCTTCGCACCCAAACGACGCTCTCACCCTGATTTTGCAGGCTTCCCCGAATCTCCGACCAAAACATTCGCGCGCCTTTTGGCCTCTGGCCCCCCAATCTTTACGCCGCTTCCCCGAGTTTCTTCTCAGACACTAACTAACTAACTAAACAGATAGCCCGGGGAGTGCCAGTCTCCGACCCAGCAGGTGTCATTCTCTGTCCTCGTTGACATTATCGAAACGAGTTCCAGCGCCTTCGCCGAGCCTCCGGCCCCGGCCCTGTTGGATAAAGTCCACAGGCGATTTCCCAATGCAGGCACGATTGAGGAACTTCGCATGTCGGCCCTCGGCCAATCCGGGCCGGCATTCGATCTGGATTGGCGGACCGCCGGCGGCGTGCGCCGCAATGCGCGGGTCGGTGTCATCTCCTTTCCGGGCGGTTCTCTAGAATGCGTCCTGACCAGTTCGCCCGGGAGCATGCGCCAGGATTGTCAATCGCTCAATCAACTGCTCCTGTCGCTGCGCTGTGCCTCGCTCGACGGCAAGTTGGATCTCCCCAACGTGACCCCGGAATAGCTGGCTTCCTTTTTGGCCGGCAATACTTCCCATGAACTTCAAGGTAGGGCGAGCCTGTCCCCAGCGAGCCGAGCCGGACGTATTCCAAGCACGTCGAGCGGCTCGCCGGGAACGGACTCGCCCTACCTTCGACTCGTTTATGGGGCGTGTGCACGGTCCGAAGGCACGGGAACTTCCCGGGAACCGTGAAACCCGCCTAACCAGCCTTGTTCCTGTTGAAGCGTTCGTTAATCGAATGTTACACTGCACCACAATGGTTCGGCGTGTGCTCAAGTTGCTTCACGGCCTTTCTCTTCCTGCCGTGCTGTTCGGGATCTTTTTCATCCCAGGAAACGCTGCGGGCCAGCAAAGAAGCGTGGCCGATGCGCCGCTCAACGTGCTCACGCAAGCGGTCCAGGTTCTCAAGTTGAGTCCGTCGGAGGCCAGTCGAGATTATCCCGTGCGGCTTCGAGCCGTAGTCACTTTCTTCGAACAGCGCACGGAGCTCTGTTTCGTTCACGATGAAACCGGCGGGGTCTATGTGTATTTGAAAAACTGGGCTCGCCCGGCCAGGGCCGGAGACGTCGTTGAAGTGACCGGAACGACCTCGGCCGGCACCTTCTCATCCTCGGTCAAGCAGGGGGATTTGAACGTGATTCGACCCGGCCAGCTCCCGGAGCCCAAATTCATCGCGATCGAACAACTGTCAGCAGGGCGGGATGATTGTCGGTGGATTCAGGTCGAAGGCGTGGTTCGGCGGGCCGTCGAGAATTGGGGGCACCTGCTGCTCGATTTGGTCGCCGGCCCGAGCCGGCTGAAAGTTCGCATCCTGGAACGCGAGCCGGGCCAGGAGAACTTACTCATTGACGCGAAGGTCCGGATCTCCGGGGTCGTTTCCTCATCGCACGATCGGTTGAAACGACTGGACGGGTTTCATCTCATGGTGCCGGGCATGGCTCAAGTCAAGACGCTGGAGCCCGCGCCGGCGGACCCTTTTTCGCGCGCGCAACGGACGAGTCGAAGTCTGAAAATGAAACTGCCCGGCGAGGAGTTGGATCATCGTGTTCGCGTGCGAGGAACCGTGACGATGCACTGGCCTGGAAAAGTGTTGTTCATTCAAGACGACACCGGCGGCGTGCAGGTTCGGACCGAGCAGAACGCGCCATTGGCGCCTGGCGAAGTCGTGGACGTGGCCGGCTACGCGGTTCTGGCGGAAGGCGCGTCCACGGTCGCCGACGGGATTTTTCGGAGCGTCAGCCAAGGGGAACCTCTCCGTCCGGCGGTGGCAACGGCCGGAGAAATTCTCTCCGGCGCTTTCGATCACCGACTGGTGCGACTGGACGCGCGAGTTATCGCCTCGGCGGATGATTCCCCGGAAATACAGACGTTCTCGCTGCGGGCGGGAAAGGAATCGCTGCGGGCGATTCTTCCTAAAACTCAGGGGGCAGTGCCGGGGTCGCGAATTCTGCCCAATACTCACGTGCAGATCAGCGGGGTGTGCGCCCGTGACGCTGGCATGCCGGCTCTGGGCAGTTTCGTAATTTGGCTCCGTTCGCCGGAGGATTGGGTTCTGCTGGAGCAACCGTCCGGTTCTCCGTCGAGGCTTCTGAATTGGAGGTTCTGGTTGCCCGGAATGGCGGTGCTGTGGGCGTTTGGCTGGGTGCTCTGGCTTCGAGCTGGTGTGACGCGCAAGGCGGAGGCTCTGCGGCTGCGAGAGGCTTCGCTGGCGGAACGCCAGGGCGAACGGGAATTGCGCAAGGCTCTGGAAGAACGCGAGCGGATCGCGCGCGATTTGCACGACTGCATCATTCAATCGATCTACGCCGTCGGGTTGAATTTGGAAAACTGCAAACGCCTCGTCACCGAGAAGCCGGCGCAGGTGGAAGGCCAGCTCGCGAAAGTGCGCGCGGACTTGAACAGCGTCATCCGCGACGTGCGGAATTTCATCCTCGGTCTGGAATCCGAGGCGTTGAAAGGCCAGGAGTTCAAGACGGCCTTGAAATCGATCGTGCTGACGTTGGGCGAACCGCACGCGCTGCGCTTCGGCCTGCAGATCGATCCGCTCGCGGCCGAGGAATTGACTTCGCATCAAGCAACCCAGTTGCTG
>Ga0194113_10007147_pt1 | contig 13998 bp, 8 predicted proteins | sample TA2MahC200mmetaG_FD_146193 | JGI IMG/M metagenome (GOLD analysis project Ga0194113, IMG submission 146193) | Freshwater microbial communities from Lake Tanganyika, Tanzania - TA2015017 Mahale Deep Cast 200m | ecosystem: Environmental > Aquatic > Freshwater > Lake | place: Tanzania: Lake...
GAGCGGGGCTACTTTTTCTTCTCCTCCTCTGCGCCTTCCTCGGCCTCTTCGGGCTTCTCCTTGCGGATGAGTTCGGGTTCGACGGCGGCGGCGGCCTCGGCCGGGGCGCCCGGGGCGGCCGCTTCCTCGGCCACGGCCGTCATGGCGGCCACGATGACCTCCGGGTCGGTCAGGACCTTCACGCCCGGCGGCACCGCCAGGTCGCGCACGGTGCGCGTCTGGTCGATTTCCATGTCGGCCACCTGGAGGACAATCGTCTCCGGGATGTCCCTCGGCAGGCACTCGATGCGGACGTTGGCGAGGGTCTGCTCCAGGACGGCGTGCTCCACCTTGGGGTGCCCTTTGAGTTGGATGGGCACCTCCAGCGTGATTTCCTCGTCCAGGGCGACGCGCACGAAGTCGGCGTGGACCACGCGGTCGCCGAAGGCGTCGTACTGCACTTCGCGGAGGAGGACGGCGTCTTTTTTGCGGCCCAGGTGCAGTTCGAACATGCGTGCGCGGCGGCGGAGTGCGTCTTCCAGTTCCTCGCGTTTCACCTGGACGGCCCTGGCGGCTTCCTTGCGGCCGTACACGACCGCCGGCACGAGGCCCCGCTCGCGCAGGCGCCGGCAGGCCCGCGTTCCTCCGGCCTCGCGGTTCTCGGCATGAAGCGCTTCTGTGGCAATACCCACGACCGGCTCCTTTCCGTCAGGCGCGGCGTTCGGACTTGGGCAGGAACAGTTTGCTTACAGACTGATGCAGATGTATGCGCCTGATGGCCTCGCCCAGCAGGCGGGCCAGGCCCAGTTGGCGCAGGTTCCCGAGTTTCCTCGCCTCGTCCGACAAGGGGATCGTGTCGGTCACCGTGACCGACTTGATGGGCGCGCCCCGGAGGCGCCGCACGGCGCCGCCGCAGAGGACCGGGTGCGTTGCGGCCACGTGGACGTCGCGGGCGCCTTCCTGCTTCAGCAGCGCGGCCGCCCGGGTGATCGTGGCGCCGCTGGTGATCATGTCGTCGACCATCAGCACGTCGCATCCGCGGACGGTGCCGATGAGGGACCCGGCGCGAACGTCCAGGCCGCTGACCCGCTCCTTGTCGATGATTGCCAGGTCGCCGCCCAGCAGTTCCGCATAATTGCGGGCCGTCTTGACGTTGCCCACGTCGGGCGACACGACCGTCAGGTTCTCCAGGCGCATCGCGCGGAAGTGCCTGGTGAAAACGCGGTCCGGCAGCAGGTGGTCCACCGGGATGTCGAAGAAACCCTGGACCTGGTGGGCGTGCAGGTGGACCGTCAGGACGCGGTCGGCCCCGGCCGCCTCGAGCATGTTGGCCACCAGTTTGGCGCTGATGGGCGTGCGGCCCTCGTCCTTGCGGTCCTGGCGCGCGTACCCGTAGTAGGGGATGACCGCGGTGATGCGGTCGGCGCTGGCGCGGTGCGCGGCGTCGATAAACAGGAGCAACTCCATCAGGTTGTCGTTCTGCGGGGCGCACGTGGGCTGCACGATGAAGATGTCGCGCCCGCGCACGTCCTCCGTGATCTTGACGAACAACTCCCCGTCGGGGAACCGCGTCAGCGTCACCTGGCCGAGGGGCTTCTTGAGGTACTTCGCGACGGCCTCCGCCAGCGGGCGGTTGGCGCTGCCCGAAAAGATCTTGAGCAAGTTCATTCCGCCCTCCCGTCCGGCTTCGGTTCCAGCGGCCGCGCAGGAACGCCCGCGTACGTCTGCCCCGGCGGCACGGGATGGCTGCGCGTGACGACCGCCCCTGCGGCGGTCCGCGCGTTGTCGCCCACGCTCGTCGGGGCCACCAGCACCGTGCCCGCGCCCAGGAAGGCGTCGGCCCCGACCTCGGTGCGGTGCTTTTCCTTGCCGTCGAAGTTGGCCGTAATCGTGCCGCAGCCCACGTTCGTTCGCGGCCCGACGGCAACGTCGCCCAGGTACGAGAGGTGCCGGGCGAGGACGTTCTCGCCCAGGCGGGCGTTCTTCGTCTCGACGAACGTGCCCGCCTCGGCGCCGTCCTCCAGCACCGTGCCCGCCCTCAGGTGCGCCATCGGCCCGACGCGGCAGCCGCGGCCGATGCGGACCCCGCTGCGGATGACCGTGCACGGGCCGACGACCGTGTCCGGCCCGATCGTAACGTCCCAGTCGATGTAAGTCGTGGCCGGATCCTCAAGCGTCACGCCCGCGGCCATCAGCGCCCTGTTGATCCGCCGGCGCATCAGCGACGCCACCAGCGCCAGGTCCTCGCGGCCGTTGACGGCCTCGACCTCTTCCGGCTGCGCGGCGGGCAGGGCCACCGCCTTCTCGCCCGCCTCGATCAGCAGGCCCACCGCGTCCGTCAGGTAGTATTCCTTCTTGTTGTTGTTGTTCGTGATGCGCGCGAGGACCCGCCGCAGCGCCGGCCACCGGAAGGCGTAGAACGACGGGTTCACTTCCTTGATGGCGTACTCCGCGGGCGTGGCCTCCCTGGCCTCGACGATGCGCAGAAGGTTGCCGGCGGCGCCGCGCACGATCCGCCCGAACCACTTCGGGTCCTCCAGGATGGCCGTCACCAGGGTGACCGCGGCGCCCTCGCGCCGGTGCTCTTCCAGCAGGGCCCCGACCGTCTCGGTGCGGATCATCGCCGCGTCGCCCACCAGCACCACCAGGTCGCCCTCGAAGTCGCCCAGCGCCGCCTCGGCCGCCATCACCGCGTGGCCGGTGCCCAGTTGCGGCTCCTGGACGACCCAGGAAATGTCCGGCTCGCCGGCGTAGGCGGCCATGACCTGGTCGCGCATCGCCCCGACGATGAGGACCTGCTGGGGGATGGCCGCCCCGCGGCAGGCATCCAGCACGTAGTCCAGGATGCGCTTGCCGCACACCTCGTGCAGCATCTTGCTGCGCGCGGACTTCATGCGGGTGCTCATCCCCGCCGCCATGATCAGCGATTTTACCGGCCTGTCGCTCACGCCGTGCGCCTTGCCCTGGCGCGCCTTGCCTTGCGCGCTCGCCTGCGGCTTGCGGCCAACCGTGCGCCGTCTCGCCGTTATGCTGTTACTTAGTTACCTGGTTACCTGGTCGCCTTCCGTTCTTGGCTGCCCGGCCTGGATTCGAACCAGGAATAGGAGGACCAAAACCTCCTGTGTTGCCGTTACACCACCGGGCAGCGCCTACCGGCAAATCGCCCCCGTGCTGGCGCTTGTTACGTGCCGCGCGTAGCGGGCCAGGTAGCCCGTCTTGATTTTCGGTTCGGGCTTCTTCCACGCCTTGCGTCGCCGGGCGAGTTCCGCCGCCGGCACGCGCAGTTCCAGGAGGCGCCTGTCGATGTCCGCGCGGATTTCATCGCCGTCGCGCACCAGCGCAATCGTGCCGCCCGCCGCCGCCTCCGGGCTCACGTGGCCGATGCACGGCCCGTGCGTGCCGCCCGAGAACCGCCCGTCGGTCGCGAGGTACACCTTGTCGGCCATGCCGAGGCCCTTCAGCGCCGCCGTGGCGGCGAGCATCTCGCGCATGCCCGGCCCGCCCGCGGGCCCCTCGTACCGGATGATCACGAAGTCGCCCGCCCTGATTCTACCATCAAGGACGGCGTCGTTGCACGCCTGTTCGCCGTCGAACACGCGGGCCTTGCCGGTGAACCGGCGCATCTGGCTTGCCACGGCCGACTGCTTGATGACCGCCCCGTCGGGGCACAGGTTGCCGCGAAGGATGGCTATGCCGCCCTCCGCGTGATAGGGCCGGTCGAGCGGCCGGATGAGTTCGTCGCTGAACACGCGGGCCGCGCCGGCTATCCGGTGCGTCGTGCGGCCGCTTACGGTCATGCAATTATACAGATTTTTCTTCAGGCGCTTCATGATGGCCGGCACGCCCCCGGCGGCGTCCAGGTCTTCCATCATCATGTCGCCCGCGGGTCGGAAGTTCGTAAGGTGCGGCGTGCGGCGGCTTATCCGGTCGAAGATGTCCAGCGGCAACTCCAGCCCCGCCTCGCTGGCGATGGCCGGAATGTGAAGAACCGTGTTCGTCGAGCCGCCCAGCGACATGTCAACCGCGATGGCGTTCTCGAACGCCGCTCGCGTCATGATATGCCGCGCCGTCACCCCCTTCTTCACCAGGTCCACGATGCGCTTGCCCGAGGCGTACGCTATGCGGTCCTTCTTGGCGCTCGCGCAGAGCGCGGCGGCGCAGTGCGGCAGGCTCATTCCGAGCGCCTCGGTAACGCACGCCATCGTGTTGGCCGTAAAGAGGCCCTGGCACGACCCGCCGCCCGGGCACGCCTCGCACTCAAGGGCCGCCAGGTCCTCCTTCGAGATAAGGCCGGCCTTGAATCGCCCGACCGCCTCGAACGTGTCGTGCACCAGGTCCAGCCGCTCCATCTTGTACCGGCCGGAGAGCATCGGCCCGGCCGTCACGACGATGGCCGGCACGTCCAGCCTCGCGGCCGCCATCAGCATGCCGGGCGTAATCTTGTCGCAGTTCGTCAGCAGCGCGAGGCCGTCCAGCCGGTGCGCCCGCGTAACGCTCTCAATCATGTCGGCAATCAGTTCGCGGCTGGGCAGGCTGTAGTGCATCCCCTCGTGCCCCATGGCCACGCCGTCGCAGATGCCGGGCACGGAGAACAGCCACGCCACGCCGCCGCCCGCGAACACCCCGTGCTCAATCGCCCGCTCCAGCCGCCGCATGTGCGCGTGGCCGGGTATCAGGTCCGTAAAACTCGACGCCAGGCCGATGAACGGCTTCGCCATGTCTTCGGGCGTAACGTTGCCCGTGGCCAGCAGCAGCGACCGCGCAGGCATGCCGCGCAGCGGATCGCGGAACCAGTCGTGCGGCAGTCGGTTCGTCATGAGTTCCTACTCCGAGCGGCGGGGACCCCACCCGAGTTCGCCCACGGCCGGGCAAGCCGGCCGTGCCACGCGGCCACCGGACATGGCGCGCGGCTCTCCTCCGGGTTCGCCCACGGCCGGCCAAGCCGGCCGTCCCGCAGCCGGGCCGGGATGCGATCCCGCCGTGTGGGTTCGGCACGGCTGTGCCGCGTCTTGCGCGCAGTCCTTACGGAGATGCGCGGCACGCATGGCGTTTCCGGGGCTTGGGCTCAGCGGCCGCGTCGCCGGAACCCCACGTTCGCCGGCGGCTTCCGGAGTCCGGCATCTGCCATCTGAAATCTCAAATCTGAGATCTCAAATGCCGCGTCCCGGACCCGCAAATCAATTCCCGGAAGCCCCGGCGAAGCACCTACCCCGTAAGGGAAACGCAACTTCGCCTCAAGCGGCGGGGGATGATAGCCCCCCTGGCGGGGAATGTCAACATCGAATCGTTCGGACGCCAGGGTGGGCGCGGCCGACGCGGGCCGCACGAAGGAGTCGCTCCGGCGCTGCCGGCCGCGGGCGCCATGACCGCGCCGCCGTACGCGCCTCGCGCGGGGCGGCCCGGACGCGCCGTTACATCGACATGTCTCGGCCCGTGCCGCGCGGCGCGGGCCTTACGCTTCCCCGGCCCTTTCCATCGGCCGGTCCGACAGGGCAGGGTCCAGCGCCATGCTGAACAGCCGGAATATCCGGTGCCACGGCGACGCCGTCGCTTCCGGCCGCGTCTGGCAGAACTCGATGCCCACCTGGTACCCCTCTTCCTGGCGGCGGCAGTGGACGACGCGCCCGGTGAGTTCAACCTGCGGGTGCTTGCCGTGCGGCGGAAGGCGGATCGTCAGATGCTCGTTCGGCGTGAGCGGCACCGCGCTCTGGGCGCGCATGCCGCCGAGCGAGAAGTCCCGCAACCGGAGGTGCTGCTGCGGCGGTTCAGTCGTGCGGCCGCGATTGCCCGCCGCGTCTCGCCGCATGGCCACCGGCAGCCGCGCGGGGAAGCGGCCGTACCGGCGCCGCTCGCGGCCCTGGTTCCAGGAACTGCCCTCATGCTGATTGACCATCGAAGCCGTCCTGACGTAACCGGGCGCCCGAGGCGTAGTGACCCCTCTTGGCTTCGACACTCGCCCTCCATTTATCGGCGTTTCGAGCCCCCAACTTTACCCGCGACCGGGGAATTATGAATCATACTTGGGCAAAAGCAAATCGCTCCCCGGAATTCTCTGCGCAAGCCGCCGGAGTGCCGTCCTGCCGACGCCGGCGCGGTTGCAGGGAACCTGCTAGGGTGGGATGCGGGCCGTCATGCCTCACCTCCGTCTTCAACAGGGCCGACCTGGAAAAGGGAAACGATCTTCCCCTGGCGCCAGTCCGACCCCTTGTTGACGGCCCGTCGCGCTTGCGGACTGCGATGGATTGTAGCGTGCCCGCCCGTCGGCGGTGCGCACGCCTCTAAGGCGCCGCTCCCTTACGGTCGCGGCTCTGATGCGCTTAAACGCCCCACGACGCCGGATGTTGCGGAGAAAATCCGTCAGCACGGCCGCGCGTCGTCGCGCTCCGGCCACGGTTCCTCGAAGGCTATTCCCACCGCGTAGCAGTTGCCCGCCCGGCCGCACCGGACCACCTCGGCGGGCGTGTCGCGCCCCTTGCCGGGGCCGAGCGGCGGGAACAGCAGCAGCAGCCTCTCGCGCCGGTCCAGCGATTCCTGGCAGACGGCCCCCACGCCGCCGCGCGAAACGTTCAGCACGTGCAGACCCACGAGCCGCTGCGCATCGTTCTCGGGCGTATCGCGACGGACTGCATGGATGGGCATGCCGACGACCGACCGCCGGTATCGCCGCCGCTCGGTTGGCGTGGGTGGCGACTGGCTCACGGGTTCCCCGTGTCCCCGCCCGGGCCTCGCCTCACAGCCGCGACCGTAAGGAAGCGGTGCCGCATCAGAGCCGCGACCGTAAGGAAGCGGTGCCGTGCAGGCACGCCGCACCCTCGCGCCGCCGACCTCTCGCAGGCCCGGTCCGCCGATACTATAGCACCTAATTCCGCGTGTGCAAATTGTTTTCCGAAATTAATGCGCAAGCGCTCCGTACCGCTCCCCGCGAGTTGAGGGCGGGAATCCGGCATGGTTCAAAGCCCCCGGCACCGCCGGGGGATGATCGGCCCGCACCATCCATCCCCACGCGGTGCGTGGGGCTTGTTTGAACCATGCCGGAAATCCTCCGTAAGACGGGCGCCATGCTTTCGCGCTGTCGCGAAAGCACGGCTTGCGTTCTTCGGCCGACGTGCTTTCGCTTTGCGCGGCAGGACTCCCGCCCCGCCGCACCGGCGATGCGCCATTACGTGGCACGGCCGGCTCGGCCGGCCGTGGATGTGGCACGGCAAACTCGGCCCCGCAGACTCTCTCCGGCCCAGGCATCGCCTATACAGGCCCGACCACTGTTACTCAAGGCACCCTCAAAATGGCGGATGCCACGGCATTTGCCAGTGCCATCACCAATAGCGCCGCCGTGGAGTTGCAGGCGACCTGCGGCCAGTGGACCTTCGGCGAGGTCATCGCCGGCACGGGCGCGTTCACCAAGACCGGCGCGGCACGGAGTACGACGTCTTGGCCGCCGGCGGTGCACACTGCCAAGATGCTTCGGAATGGGCGAACTCGCCGAGTTTCGGCTTGACTCTCGCCGAACCTGGCGCATACTTAATCTGACGAAGGCCCGGCGGCGGCGGGGGTTGGCGCCGGCGGGCGGGAAAACGAGTCGTTTGCCGGGGGAGGTCGGCCGCGCGCGCGGCCGGTCCTCCCTTTTTGTTTCGTGCGGCAGGCGTGCAGTGCAGCCGCGGGGGCCAGGCCGCCGCGCTGCCGGTTAGTACTACGATGCGACCGTGGCTCGGCGGCTCTCCGCAGCCGCCGCGCAAAGACGCAAGTGCCGCTGTAGTGTTAGTGCGACGGGCCGCCCACGGGGGCGCGGGGAAGCGCACGGGTATCCGGGCAATCGCATAGCAGGGGGTGCCCCATGCCATCCCGCGCGAATTGCAAGTTCCTTCTCCTTCTTGCCGCAGCCGTTGCCCTGTCGCTGCCGGCCCTTGTCCGGCCGGCCACGGCAACAGACAGTTCCTGGAACGCCAACGCGGACGGCAATTGGAGCGACCCCACAAAGTGGACGGCCGGCGTGCCGGACGCCATGGACGACATCGCGCGGCTGACGTACAACATCACCGCGGCACGCACTGTGACCATTGACAGCGTCGCCCGAACCGTTGGCGCGCTCTACATTAACGACGCCACGCACGGCTACACGCTGGCGGGGGTTGGCCTGAACCTGGACGTCGGCAGCGGCTCGGCTCTCATCCAGTCCGACGGCGGCACAGCGGTCACCCACAAAATCAGCGCCCCCGTGACCCTCAACGATTCTACGGCGGTGGCGGTCAACAGCGCCACGCTCCAGATTTCCGGGGTCATATCCAGCGGCGTCGCCGAAACAGGCATTACGAAGATGGGCGCGGGCACGCTAGTCCTCAGTGCCGGCAACATCTACACCGGCCCGACTGTCATTGCCGAAGGCTGCGTGCGCGCGTCCGACGGCGTCGGCCTGCCGCTTAGCAGCAACCTCGTGCTGGCCGGCGGCCTGTTCATGGCCGACGCCACGGCGAGTTTCACTCGCAGCCTCGGGACGGGGCCGGGCCAGGTGCAGTGGACGGGTAGCGGCGGGTTCGCTGCCTGGAACGGCAAGTTGACGGTCAACATAGGCGGGAACGCCTCCCCTGATACCCTGACCTGGGGCGCCAACCACTTTGTTCCGGATGGCTGTGAACTCTTACTGAGCGCCGGCACCAGTTACGAGACCGAGTTTCAGAACCCCATCGATCTGGGGGGCGCTGCGCGCACGGTTCGCGTCGGACTGAGCGAGGGCGGCACAAGGCTGGCTACGCTTTCCGGCTGCCTGTCCAACGGTGGGCTGACCAAGGTCGGGCCAGGCGTTCTTGTCCTTAAGGCCGCGAACACGTATAGCGGTCCGACCACTATCCGCAGCGGCGGCACCTTGCGTGTGGGCCAAGCCGACGCCATTCCGGCCTCAAGCGCCATCTCTGTTGAGGATAACGGCACCCTCGACATCGGCGCCTTTGCTGTCAACTCGGGCCCGCTGACGCTTGTTAACGGGTGGGTCATCGGCACAGGGGGCGTCCTCAGCGCCCCCAGTTTCGAGGTCCGGAAGGGGACGATCTCCACATCCCTAGGCGGATCTGGCGGCCTTACCAAGACGACCGGCGACACTGTCATTCTGACCGGCGCGAACTCTTACACCGGCCCTACCGTCATTGCGGCCGGTAGGCTGTTCGTCGGCAATCCGAGTGCCTTGGGCACCACGGACAACGGCACAACCGTGCAGGACGGGGCATCACTTGAACTCGGCGGCAGCACTATCACAGGCGAGCCGCTAACTCTGATGGGCAGCGGCACCGACCTCGCCGGCGCTTTGCTTGGATTTGGCACGTGGGCCGCGCCTATCACGCTGGCGCACGACAGCGGTGTTACGGCCACGTCCTCCCCCCTCATCCTCAGCGGCCCCATCGGCGATGGGGGGGCAGGCTACGGACTTGTCACGGGCGGTAGTTACACGACGACCGTCCTCTCGGGCGCCAATACCTACACCGGCATGACCACGGTCATCGCAGGCACGCTGCAACTCGGTGCCGACAACGTCTTTGCCGACGCCGCGCCCATCACGATCGGCAAATATCCTGTTTCGGGGCAGTCCTCCAACGCTCAGTTCCACATCTCGACTTTCAGCGACACCGTGGGCCAGGTGATCCTAGTGAACGGCTTCATCTCGGGCTCGGGTGGCGTGCTTTCGGCCTCGCACGTCCAGTTATGTAGCGGCACGGTCAAGGCCATCCTCGGCGGACCTGGCGCTGTGATTAAGACTCACCCAGCGGGCACCGTCTCTCTCACGGAGGCTAACACATACACGGGGACGACAACTGTCGCGGAGGGCATACTCATTGTCACCAATGCTAACGCCTTGGGAGCGACCGCAGGGGGAACGACCGTCCTGAGCGGGGGCGCCTTGGAGGTTTACTACGACCGCCAATACGACACGTTGACGATGGCAGCCGAGCCGCTGACCCTGAACGGGCAGGGAGTCGGCGGTAAGGGCGCGCTGCGGCAGACCGCTTTCAACATCGAGTGGACTGGCCCAGTAACCCTGGGTGACAACGCTGCTATCGGCGTTGACTTTGGCTCCGGGTACATGAGCATATCCGGCGCCATCGACGACGGCGGACTTGGTCGAGGCCTTACGAAGGTGGGGTCGGGCTGTCTTATCCTGTCGGGACCCGCCACATACACGGGGCCGACGACAATCACCCAGGGCATACTGCGGGTGATCCCTGGTACGTCTATGTCCCCGGGCAACCTGGTCTTCAACGGCGGCCTTCTCCAGACGACCGGGACATACACGTTTGACCGGGCGCTCGGTAACGCTCCGGGCCAGGTTCAGTGGACGGCTGGCGGCGGATTCGGGGCGCGCGACGGTCCTCTCACTGTTAACATCGGCGGTCACTCCACGCCCGACACGCTTATCTGGGGAAGCACCTATTTTGTCCCGGACGGCGCCGAGTTGCTCTTTACTTCAACGGAATCGGACTCCGCCGGCTACTTGACATCCAATTACACAACGGAGATGGTGAACCCCATCGACTTCGGGGGCAAGAACCGATCTGTCCGGACAGGCTGGGCCAGTTCCGGCGCGGAGGCCGTGCTTTCCGGGGCTCTGACCAACGGTAGCCTGACGAAGAACGGCAGAGGCCGGCTCGTCCTCAAGAGTCCGGACAACAGCCTCTCTGCTGTAAATGTCAACAGCGGCGTACTGATATTGGGCACGCACCATGCCGTCTCGGCCGATGCGGACGTATCGGTAACCTATAATGGGGTTGATTCGTCTTTCCCCTCCCTGGACATCGGCGCCTTTAACCAAACCGTAAGGTCCCTGACCCTTGATGGGGGTGATCTTGAAGGCACCGCTGGCGTCTTCACGGCCGCGACGTACGACCTGCGACAAGGCTGGGCGTCTGCCATCCTGGATGGCGCGAACGGCCTGACGAAGTCCACGTCTGAAGATGTTACCTTGAGCGGCAAAAACATCTACCGCGGCGTTACCCGCGTCCTTGAGGGCACCCTGTCCGTTGAGGGCAATTCCCCCCTCGGCTCCAGCCTGGAAGGAACGGTGGTGTCGGACGGCGCCACGCTGGCGTTGTATAACTGGAACGGCCCCGTCACAGTTTCCGACGAGCCGTTGACTCTTTACGGGGCGGGCGTTTCTGGAACCGGAGCGCTCATGTCCCACGGCATCTCCGGTCCGGTTCCTCAGACAGCCTGGAACGGTCCGATCACGCTTGGAAACGATGTGACCATTGGCAGTTGGGACGGTTCCCACCTGACCATCAACGGCGTAATCTCCGGCCCCTACGCGATAACCGTGAAAGGCGGTTATGCGTCGAGGGTTGTCCTCGCAGCGGCGAACCAATACACCGGCCTCACACGCGTCGTGGGCGCCGAGAGTACCCTGAGAGTCACACACCCCCTGGCCCTCGGCCCGTCCGAAGCCGGCGTGATCGTCAGCGCCGGCTCTCTTCAACTGGACGTAGGGATCACCCTTTCCGGCAAGTCCCTTACGCTCAACGGCGGGCGTCTGGAATCCGTCAGCGGGAACTGTGCGTGGAACGGCCCCGTCCTCCTGGCGGCCACCAGCGAATTCCTTGCCAATGGCAACAGCGTGCTCAATGTCAACGGGGCCATGAACGACGGCGGTTCCGGAAGCGGAATAAACGCTGCCGCCAGTCCTACTGGCAGTTTCGCAGGTTTGATATGCCTTAATGCACCCAACCAGTACTCGGGGACCACTACCATCGGCAGCGGAATCATAGTGCGAGCGGCGGACGGCGTGGGGTTGCCGGCAGCCAGCAACCTCTATCTGTACAATGGCGTGCTTGGGATCTCCGGCGGCGGGACGTTCACGCGGCCTCTCGGCTCCGGACCGGGGCAGGTTCGATGGGGCTACTACGGCGGCGGATTCTCAGCCCACGGCGGCAAGGCGATCGTCAACATTGGCGGCGAGTCCCCCACTGCGCCCCTCACGTGGAACGCCTCGGGCTTCAAAATAGGCGATCACTATCTGATCCTCGGAACCGCCACGGCCGACAGCGAACTGGAGTTCCTGAACCCCATCGACTTGGCTGGCGGCTCACGCGGCATTTGCGTGTACGACAACCCTGCCACCGACCGCGACTTTGCCACGGTTTCGGGGATCATTTCCAACGGCAGCCTGAACAAGGAGGGCGGCGGCCTGCTCCGCCTGACCGCGACCAACACCTACACGGGATTCACGAACCCCGGAAACGGCGCGCTGCGCGCCACGGACGGCGTTGGGCTGCCTGCCGCCAGTAACTTGAAGTTCGCCGGCAGCACGGGCGGCGTCCTGGAAGGCGAAGGCGCGACCGTTATGCAACGCGGTCTGGGCACCGGCGCTGGGCAGGTCCAGTGGACTGGCAGCGGCGGGTTCTCAGCCAGCGGCGGCAAGATGACGGTCGCGCTGGGCGGCCTGGCCGCTCCCACGCCGCTGGTGTGGGGGTCGGGCGGCTTTGTACCCGGCGGGTGCACGTTAATCTTCGGCTCGCTGACGTCCGACAGTGAAACCGAATTCAAGAACGCCATCGACCTGAATGGCGCCAGCCGCACGGTCACCGTCAACGACAATCCGCTTTCCGGCGGCGACTTCGCCACGCTCTCTGGCATCCTCTCGAACGGCGCTCTCACCAAGGCCGGCACCGGCACGTTGGTCTTGAGTGCAACCAACACCTACACGGGCGCGACGACCATCAGGGAAGGCGCCCTGCGCGCAACCCAGGGGACGGGCCTGCCCTCCAGCAGCAACCTCGTCTTCTCCTCGGGCGGCGTGTATGAATGCGGTGGGGTCAATTTCACGCGCAGCCTGGGCACCGGCTCCGGCAGGGTGCAGTGGACTTACGGTGGCGGCTTTTCGGCCTACGGCGGCAAGATGACGGTCGCGCTGGGCGGCACTGCGAACCCGACGGCGCTGACCTGGGGCGCCGGCAACTTCGTGCGCGTGGGGGCGGCGCTGGTCTTTGGGTCCGCAACGGCCAACAGTGAAACCGAGTTCATCAACAAAATCAACCTGGCCGGCGCGGCGCGAACGGTGACCGTCATTGAAAATCCTTTCTCAGTCGGCGACTTCGCTACCCTCTCCGGCGTGCTTTCCAACGGCGGCATGACCAAGGACGGCGCGGGCCTGTTGGTCCTGAAAGGCGCAAACACCTACACGGGCGCGACGACTGTTGCGGCGGGGACGCTCAAGTTGGCGGCCACGAGCACGATGGCGAGTTCCCTTTTCGACGTAAGAGCCGGGGCCACGCTTGACGTGCGCGACTTCCTGGGCGGATACACCCTGCCGCCGGGGGCGGCCTTGAAGGGCGGCGGCACCGTCCTGGGCGGCGTGGCGGCCAGCGGCACGGTCGCGCCAGGCTCAAGCGCGGGCGTCCTGACCGTTGACCACATCACCTTTGCCGCCGGGAGCGTTCTTGAAATAGAAATCGGCGGCACGGCGCGCGGGACGCAGTACGACGTCCTGGCCGCCGGCGGCACGGTTACGCTTCAGAGCGGCAGCAGACTTTCCGCGGCGCTCATCGGCGGGTACGCGCCCGCCTTGGGCGATACGTTTGACATCATGGACTTTGCCGCGCTTGGCGGCGAGTTCAGCACCGTCAGCCTGCCCGCCTTGGGTAGCGGCCTGGCGTGGGACGCAAGCGCCCTTTACAGCACCGGCACGCTCGGCGTGGTGCCCGAGCCGGCGACGGCGGCGATGCTCCTGGCGGGCTTGGCCTTTGCCGCCCTCGGCCGCCGCAAGTCACAGCCCCGCCCGTACGGCTAACCTCGGCCGTTGCCGTTCGCCGTTGCCGGATGCCGATTCCCGGTTGCCGGCTGCCGCCGTCGTCTTTAATCAGCCTTCTGCTTTGCGCCTTTGCGGCTTTGCGAGAGCGGTCGGTGGCCGCTGCCGTTTCCCGTAGCCGATTGCCGAACTACGGCTCCCGATTCCCGCCGTTCAGCCTTTCCCCTTTTTGCCTATCTCCCCCATCTTCCGGCCGCCAAGAACCGGCTGCGGGGCATGACCCCGGCGCAGCCCGCCCT
>Ga0194113_10007152_pt1 | contig 13990 bp, 4 predicted proteins | sample TA2MahC200mmetaG_FD_146193 | JGI IMG/M metagenome (GOLD analysis project Ga0194113, IMG submission 146193) | Freshwater microbial communities from Lake Tanganyika, Tanzania - TA2015017 Mahale Deep Cast 200m | ecosystem: Environmental > Aquatic > Freshwater > Lake | place: Tanzania: Lake...
ACGCTCCCCTGCACTACCCTAGGGAAGCCGGCATGGACGGAGAGCTGTCCGCCGGCGCTGATCCGGAAAGGATTGGGAAAGATACTGACGCTTGCCGGAGCGGGGATTTCCGGCTCCGTGCCGGTGGACATGAAGACCACGACATTGGTTGACCCGGACTCCACCGTCCCATCAAAGGCACAGACCCAATACTGCAGAATGGGGATTGTACCCACCGGCGCATCATCGTGATAGAACCAGGTCTGACCAATGGGCACCGAACCGATCAGCTCATTATTGGCATACACGCGATAGGATGTCCAGTTCCCGCTCCCCAGTGCCGGTGCCTGCCAGAAGAGTGCTACACCGGTGATCAGCGGATCGGTGGTATCCAGTTGAAAGACGAGATCAGTGGGATGGGGCTGAAGTTCCATCTGATAGTACCGCCAGCGGTTGCCGGAGAACAGCGGATAGATGGTACCGTCATCTTGCCAGAGCTGCCTGGAGCGTTCATAAGCCGAAACCAGCAGGTTATCCTGATAATAATACCGGCGGTTGATTGTATACCCATTCCGGAGATACAGTTCCTGTGACTGGAATTCACCCGTAAATGCCCGCTGCCAAAGAAGATATCCCCACAGGTACTCAAAGCCGTTTACGGTTTCCATCTGCCCGGTTGCCTCCCGGTAGGTGAATCGGCTGGTCAGTATCGATCCGGCATCATCCACGATCTCGAGCCGGTTCCACCAGTTCCCGTCCTCGAGGTTGTCCACCTTGAGCCACACGTTATCCGGCGGTAATTGCCAGGTATGGTCGGCTGGTTCATCCGGACGGGTATGTTTGAGGAGAAGGATGTTATCTCCACTCCGGCTCAGCCAATCGATGTAATCAAAGCCGTAAACAAAGAACCCATGATGCACCCGGTGATAGACGGTGCCATTCTCATTGACACTGTCCTTGATCCACTCATAGCTCCACGGCTGGGCACCTTCCAGGTAAATATCCGCCTCCAGCGCTTCGCCGGGAGGGATGTTCACCGCCACCGGCTCAGACAAGTTCCCATACACGCCCCACAGGATCCGGTCCGAACCGTCCACATCCACCAGCGCCACGATATAGACCGCTTCAGCGAGCTCCATACTCATGGTCACCGTTTGATTAAGCAGGATCTCATACTCCACCAGGATAGCGCCGGTGGCTTCCGAGACCAGTTGCAAACGCGGGTTCGTTACAGATAATTGATTGTCGTAATTGACGGTGGCATAGATATATGACGGCTCTTGCGTGGTGAGGAATGGACTGAAGTCCACCGTCGGCAATGCCGGATTGACCTGCGAGTCGTTGACCGTACTCTGGATCCCCGCTGCGTCGTTGAAGTCCCACCAATTGTTCTCCGCCTTGATTATATTGGTGTTTATGGGATATTGGTGGCAATAGACGGAATGCATCACGCCCAGGGCATCGACGTTATCCCGGATGGTATTTTCACCCTGCGCCCAGGCGTGATAGATGGACAGGTCACCCAGGCAGGGACGGGCATTGTTGGTAATATAAAAACCCGTATAGTTACCGGTGATCGTATTATTCTCAAAATAGGGCTGTGACATAGCACCGCTCACCATCACTCCTGCCCCGCTGTCCATATTGCCCGGGATGAAGTTGTCGCTGATAATGTTGTGATGCAGATATCCGGAGGCATTGAGCAGATAGACGCCGGTATAGTTATTCTCGATAATGTTGTCATGGATGATTGGATTGATGGCATTGGACGCCGTCAGATCCCAGGCAGTGATCCCCTGCCAGCGGTTGTGATGGATATGATTGAAGGAAATGACCGGGCTGTTACTGCCTCCGGCGGCTTGATTGGACAACTGGATGGCTGCCCGGAAGCTGGAATTGACGCCGTTGTTGCTGATGTCATTGTTACTGACCACGGCATTGCTGTTCTGAGCGATAAAGATCCCATTTTCCTGGCTGTATTCGATCCTGCAATAGGTGATGGAGACCGGCGCCGGATTTGCCGCTCCGATCCCATAGGACTGAATACCTTTCTTGTTCCGGTTAAAATGGCAATTGGTGATCACTGCCGGGGAATTGATGGAATTGATCCCATACTCGCCATTCTCAATGTAACAACGGGAAAAATGGCTGGTCAGCGTGGTATTTTCCAGCCGGATCCCTTTCCACAGGGCATTGGGAGCGGCTTGACCATTGCGGAAACAAATGCTGTCGGTTTCCGTTCCCTGTGCCTGGAGCGTTCCCTGAGCGGTGATCTGAAAATTACCCATCACCTCAACGATCACTCCCGGAAGGAGTTGCAACGTCATACCTCCGGGCACCGTCACATCCCCCACCACCTGATAGGGATTGTTCACCGGCGACCAGATCCCATTCTGGTTACCGGACACCTCAATGGCGGACAAAAAGCCGACCGTCAAACAGAACAATGCAACAACAACACAGTTTCTTTTCATCCAGACCTTCCCCGGAGGTTTGTCACCTGCCGGCAAGTGCACCGGTTTCTCTCTTGATGGTTTTCCATTATATTATCGGACAAACGGATAGGGCGCTGAGGGAAAGCGCCCCTACGAGTTTCTCTCATGTTCGTTTTCAGTAGTATCGGTCTTGCGGAGGGGCGCTGAAGGAAAGCGCCCCTACGAGTTTCTCTCATGTTCGTTTTCAGTAGTATCGGTCTTGCGGAGGGGCGCTGAAGGAAAGCGCCCCTACGAGTTTCTCTCATGTTCGTTTTCAGTAGTATCGGTCTTGCGGAGGGGCGCTGAAGGAAAGCGCCCCTACGAGTTTCTCTCATGTTCGTTTTCAGTAGTATCGGTCTTGCGGAGGGGCGCTGAAGGGAAGCACCCCTGCGAATCTGTCGCGTGACTTTTCTCAGCTGCTGTACCGGACAGGAAAAAGGATGCACTTTGCCATCTGTGACTATAAACAAAAGTCCACAGGCGGCAAAATACATCCCGTCAGCTGATATCACTGAACCGTTGGAAAGCGCTGATCCCGTCTGATCTCCGTGGATGGGAGAGCAGTTTCCGCCTGGGGTATCCTATTCTGAAATCGCCTGCGTGGGGCAAGTGCCGATACAGGCACCACAGTCAATGCAGATATCCGCATCGCAGACCGCTTTGTCATTAACCATGGATAAAGCGCCGACGGGACAATCGCCGACACAAGCCGTGCAACCGATACAGGTTTCTTTGTCGATCTTAACTGCCATTTTATTACTCCTTTGAGTTACTGGTCTTACTATTTTCCAGCCCTCTGAACAGTCAAGCAAAATCGTGTCGATTTCCAAGCAGACTGCCGTTGAAGTCGCTTGTCCGTTGAATCATGATGCCTCTTCTCAGAAATATCGCTCCCTACCCGCCCCCTCCGATAAGCCAAAATCAACAGCACGTTCTTTTTCACTGACTATTCACCTGACCTGAAAACCACAGGAAAAATCGGGGAGTGAGGTTTTGCCCCGCCAACCGTGATCTGGCGGGAATTGAATGGCTGACAGAATGTCCCTCATAAGAACTGACAAGGACACTTTCCCAATATTGTCGGCACTATCGCTGCCGTCACATGCATACATCCCTCCAATCGGAATGTGCCATCTTCCTCCTTGCTTGATTACCTTAGTATAACCTTAGTATAACCTTACGGTCGTAAGGTTATACTAAGGTTATACTAAGGTAATCAAGCAAGGAACCGGCAAGCTCCGCTTATGCTTCGAACCAAAGGTGATAGGGCGAAATTCCATCAATCAGAAGGTAGGCAAGAAAGGACTAATCAACAAAATGCTGATTCTGGCACTTTATGCTGACCCATCTCCCCAGATCATGCACGGTGTTCAGGAGGATATCAGGAGAACGCTGGATCGAAAAAAAACAGCGAAAATGAATGGAACATGGAACATTTATCTTGACACTGGGAACAAACTGAATCCCTTGATCCGCAGGAGTGATAAACTCACAAATGCATTTGTGAATCCAGAAGAGAATTAATGCGAGATCCTGATCAAGGAGGATAAAATGAGAAGGACAGTTATTATAGTTCTTGCGATAGCTTTTGTACAAATTCTATGGGGGCAATATACCAATCCCATGCCGCGGACGCTTCCCCATACTCAGGGTTTTGATATTTCTCATTCGTCTAACGCCTATCCATCCGGATGGGTTGGTTGGATGAAATGGGGGGGGAGCGTCTATTCAGTACCCCTGAATGATGCTCAAATGATCACAAACAGTGATGCCTCCAATGCTACGACGGGGGTGCATAACTACAATGGTAAGATCGGCTGGCTGGGCGAAGCATACACTCTGGCTATGGCGGTAGATTCCCAGAATAAGCGGAATATCTCGGTCAGTTTTGATGTGATGACCATTCGCAACCCCTATGATACGGCGGGAGGAAACACCCGGATCTGTGATGTATTGTTACAATATCGCCTGGGAACGGGCGACCCGTTCACCACGGTGGCAAATGTGTATCAGAATGGTACAGAGATAAACCTGTGGGGCACGTTGCCACTGAACCAGCAAAATCGCACCGTCACCCTTCCCGCCCAATGTGACAACATCAGTTACCTGCAGATCAGATGGGTCTCCACTTCCGGTACCGGCAGCGGAGATCGTCCCAGTTTTGCCATCGATAATGTGGTCATAAGCGGAGAAGAGATACCACCTTCAGTTTTGATCATCAGTCAGACGTCCTTAGATTACGAAAGCAAGGTTCTGCATACGATCACCGATCAGATCGTCCGGATCACCAATAACCGGGCATATCCCACATCATTGACTGGGATCGAGCTCTCGTCAACATCCTCCGTAGCCTTCAGCATCCACGATACTTCAGCAGTCATACGGAATATTGATCTTGAACCCGGCGAATATATCGACGTGACCCTGCGATTCAAACCGACCACCCTCGGTGATCATACCGGTCAGCTCAGGATCCTGGAGGTTTCGGAACCGCCCCAAACGGTAGATCTTTCGGGCACAGGAGTAGCACCGGTGAATGTGAACTTCGTCCTGTCGGATCTATCGGTTGATTTCGGTGACATTATCCTATTTGAAGAAACCTCCCATACCATCAGCATCACCAATAGCGGTAGCGATCCAGGCGAGATCAACATTGCCCTCTTGGACGGGGATTCGGAATTTTATTTTGCTGATCCATTTACCCTGCCGCAGGTGATCTATCCGCTTCAAACCTGGTCATTTGACATTGGATACATGCCGGAAACGCCGGGTCCAAACAACGGCATGCTGCACCTGAGTGGTTCGCTGAGCTTTGACGCGGACATACCTTTGTCCGGCAATGGAACGGAGGAGCCACATCCAACCATTATCCTTGCTCCCGACACGATCGGAAAGACCATGCAGGAGCAGAGCGTCTCCGCTGAAGTCATCATGATCCTGAATACCGGTACGGCACCATTGGACATAGTCATTGATACCGATGACATCAAACCATGGCTGAGTTTGGATCGATTGGAGGGGACCGTTCCCGCTGGCGGATCTATTCCCATCGTACTGTCATTCAACACCTTTGGCGTAGCTCCCAGCCCCCCGGGTGGTTATACTGATGATTACATATCGCAGTTCACGGTCAATAGCAATGATCCCACCAACCCCGCGGTTAACGCGACAATTAACCTGACGGTCACTGCAATGCCGGTATTCGTGGATTTCAGCGCTACCCCGACAGACGGGATCTGTCCGTTGGCTGTGTCTTTTACCGATCTCTCCCGGCTTGGCGGTAATATGGCTACAGCCACCATCACCGGCTGGCGCTGGGATTTTCAGGATGACGGCAGCATCGACAGTTATGTCCAAAATCCAGTTTATACATATAATATGCCCGGACTTTATACGGTCAAACTGACTATCCTGACCAGCACGGGTGGAGTTTATTCCGAAATAAAGACGGATCATATCGAAGCAAGCAATCATCCGCCCGTAGTGGTCGGCTCATTGGACACAGTCGATATGACAGAGGATTCCACCTGGGGTCCATATTCAGCAGCGGCGATTTTCTTCGACCCGGACGGGCACCCGCTCAGCTTTACCGGAGAGGATAGCGATAATGTATTTATTTCATTCACCGGCAGTAATTTTACCCTATCCCCGACGGCAAACTGGAGCGGAACGGAAACGATCTCGCTGACCGCTTCCGATCCCCATAAGGGAGTGTGCACTCATACCATAACCGTGAACGTAGCGGCCGTGAATGACCCACCGATCATTGAGATGCCAGATAGCCTTTATTTTATTCGTAATTCGCATTTGACGGTAGATTTCGGTGATTACATCAACGATCCCGACAACCCGGACAATCAGATATCCATCCAGATCATGAGCATGGGCGTGGCGCCAATATTGAACGTGGTCTATCAGGCTAATGAGCCGGGGGCTTTGTCGGCGGTCTTTGGTGCGCCATTGGACTGGTTTGGCACTGAGATGTTTGAAGTGACCGCCAACGACCACATGAGACGGGCGGTCTATACCAAACAGTTTACGATGGTGGTTCTGGAGTATTTCACGGTGGATATCGGCACCGATGTCTCCAATGACATTGCTGCAACGGTCTATCAATATACCGGGCAGACGGTCAATTTCCGTGACAAGACGCTGGGTAATCCGGATTGGTTCCAGTGGAGTTTTGGTGACGGCAATACCTCTGGTGTCCAGAATCCTTCACATGCCTATCTGGCATCGGGAACTTACACTGTATCGCTTACTCTCCGTAATCAGGAAGCCGGGATGCAATCCACCGCCACCTATACCTACGTAAATATGTTCACGTTCAGCGGAACGCCGGTCTATGACGTGTCCACCGTTCAGAACTGGACTGATCCTTCTTACAACATCTTTGGCGATGTCACCTTTGATGAGGATGCCGATATCGGTGATGGCGATACCGATGTTGAGCTCTTTATTTTCAGTGAGGAGCCGGTCAACATCCTGGCAAATGTCAATATGAACCGCGTGACTTTCCGTCCTCCAGCCGGCAGTCAATTCTGGGGAGGACTACACTACGGGGGTGGATCACAGGGAAGCTTGCATGAAATAAACCTGATCGGAGCACTCAGGCCGCTGCGGATCAACGGATCAAATCCGCAGGTATTCAACCTCTCGATCACGCCTGCCGATCCCGATGAATTGATCGATGACATCGGGCTGGAAATTGAAGGGGATGCATCGCCCAATCTGATCGACGTAGAGATCACGAACTATCGCACCGGAATCCTGGTAAACGGTACCGGACGCAATCGAGCAACCACGCCTACCCTGACCAATACCCGTATCCGCAATAGCACACAAGGCTCCAGAAACGGGCATGAAACGACAACCGGAATCAGGGTCACCGGCGATGTGAATATCCATCTCAATGATGTGGAGATCAAGGACTATAGCCTCGGCCTCAGCATCGAGAATGACGAATCGGCTTATACAACCACACCCAATCTGATCAATACCCGCATTTTGCACAGCATAGAAGATGACGAGATTCGCAATGAATCCGACGCCATAGGTTTACGGATCAGTGGCAATGTGGCGGTATCCATGACTGACGTCGAGATCAGTGACGTGAACGTAGGGATCGTTATGGAAAATGGGGCGAACTCCAATCGGAGCACACCCACCCTGACCAATACGCGAATCCGCAACAGCACCCAGGGATCCCGAAGCGGTGATGCTATCGGGGTCTCCCTCTCCAATATACCATCCATCCTCATGGATGACTGTGAGATCGATGGCTTTGGGAATGGCATGATCATTGTCGGCGATGACTTCCGTGCCACCTCGACGCCTACTCTTACCAATACCCGTATCCGCAATAGCACCCAGGGATCCCGTAGCACTTCTACCGGCCTCAGCATTAGCGGCGACGTCCTATTGACCATGGAGAACTGCGATATTGATGATTATGATCAGGGTATCCGGTACATCGGAGACGGCAGCTCCCCACGTGCCGTATCCACTCCTACCCTGACCAATACGCGAGTACGCAATAGCAATCAGGGTTCCCGATCTACCAGCACGGGGATCAGTCTGACCGATATTCCACAGATATATATAGGCGGCGGATTGGTTGAAGGCTACCATACCGGGATCGAGATCAGCGGCGGAGATGTCCGTGCCGTTTCCACACCTACTCTTACCAATACTCGTGTGCGGAACAGCACCCAGGGCTCCCGAACAGAGAATGTCGGTATCTTTCTGGGAACCGGCGTCCTGGGCAGGGTTGATTATTGCACAGTTGAAGAAGCAAGGATCGGTATCCTCATTGCCGATGGCAATGGTACAATCCTCAGGCGGAACAAACTTAAAAACTGTGAGATCGGAATCCGGGGATCTGGTATCTTACCAGTACTGCCGATCCATCAACACGTATTCATCCTCACTGATGATTACTTTATGGAGCATCCCACTCTGAACTACCGGGCCTTGGATCTATATTTCCCCGGTCCTTGGGTGGTAAGTAATAACACTATTTCCGGATATTCCAAAGCCATCACCGCCAATAATGCTGTGATCGCTTTCGTGAATAATATATTATGGAGCAGCTACAACACACAGATACCCTTTGAATTGAACAATAGCATGATGGAACAGAATAATAATGACATCAGGTATGATGGCGGGATTTATCCGGGATCGGGTAATATCAATGCCGATCCGATGTTCATCGACCCAGCAATAGAGAACTTCAACCTCCATTACAACAGCCCCTGTATCGATGCCGGCTCACTGCTGACGCCACGTGATGCCGATGGAACGGTCTCCGACATCGGTGCTTTCGCTTATTTGCATCAAGCTGAGTTCAAAGCATCGACACGGTTTGTGACGGTCGGTACCACAGTAGATTTCTTTAATCAGTCCATTGGCCATGATCACCCGGTCTCGATTACCGAATGGGATCTGAATAATGACCAAACGATAGATTCCTTCAACCGTAACTGGTCACACCAGTTCAATGAACCCGGCTGGTATGACGTACGGCTCAGGATGAGCACCGGTCCATTGGTTGACGACGTTGTATATGAACGTTATGTAGTGGTTCAGGTATATCAATTGAAACCACCGACTAATCTGAACGTAGGTATAAATGAGAGCATATTCCAGTTGGAATGGGATGCAGTGACTCATACGACCAATGATCTGCCGATAACGGTAAACTACTATTTGATTTATAGTTCTGATGATCCAGAAGGGGTATTCCGGTTCAGGACTTTTACCGAAGCGCCTGTCACCAGTTATTCCGAGGCTCTGAGCCCGAGCTTCCAGCGCAGGTTCTATTTTGTCATTGGTTTCAGTGGTTCACGGCGGATGCTGATGGACTTCATCGACCGGAGCCCTGAGATCGACCTACATGACCTGAATATCGCTATTCCAATCAATGACACTGTGGAAAGACGCCCCTAAGAGAACAAGGACAGACCATCAAAGCACAGTTAATCCCCCAAAGCGTCATCCGGCTCAGCAGTGACTGGCAGGCGAGGTCATTACCGCTTGTCCGTCCCATCTGGGCTGGAGTGATGTATCTCGATGTTTCCAATTTCACGCATATTACCGAAGTTGCCCATAAAAAAGGGCATTATGGCATTGAGATTGTTACCGTTATTCTGCGTAAATTCTTTGATATCGTCCATCGGGTGGTGGACTCTAATCAGGGGGAGATCGTAAAGTTCGGTGGTGATTCCTGCCTGATCCTGATCTGCGAAACCGGCGGAAGCACTGCTTTCCTCCAGTGCCTGAAAGACATCAAGACCGAGCTCATCAGTCAGTTTGACCAGATCAACGATGAATTCATCGAGTATTACGGGATCGACTTCCATGTCCATGGCGGTCTGTCCTACGGTATGGTCAATATCAATATCGTGGGGGATAAACAGTATCATCTGGATTACTTCATAGACGGTACCCCGGTTATGAACGCCTATACAATGTGCATCAAAGCCGGTCAGGATGAGATCATTGACGACCTGGACGGCGAAATACCGTCTTTGCCAGATCCTGAAAGGGAGTCACAACTGCCTGAAAGCAAGGCGGATCTCACCGATGAGGCGCTGTTTCTGCCTCCGCAGGTCAAACAAAAACTGCTCAAGGGATCGCGTCCGGCAGAACTGCGGAATGTAGCGGTGATCTTTGTCCATCTGGAGCCGGAAACAGAGGGGCCATTAGATATCCACACTTATCAGGGGATCTATGCCCGGATCCAGCATTGCGTCTATGGATTCGACGGCATCATCAACAAGATCGACTACACCGAAAAGGGCTACTTGATTCTGATCTGCTTCGGCATTCCCTTTATCCATACTGATGATATCGAACGTGCCTTCCTCTGTGCGATCCAGATCGCCAAGCTCAACAGCCCCAGCCTCCGGATCCAGCTCGGAATCAATTACAGCAATATCTATGCGGGTATCATCGGTGCCGAAAACAGGCATGAATATGGGATCTTAGGCAATGCGGTGAATATCGCAGCCCGGCTGATGAGCTTTGCCGGTGGTGGTGAAGTTGCCCTTTCCTCCGAAATCGTCCACCGGGTAAACTCCCGCTTTGAGATCGAACCTCTGAGCGTTATCCAAGTCAAAGGCATCAAAGAGCCGATCACCATCAATATCGTGCGCCGCGAATTACCTGAGCGCTGGCTGTTTTACCGCAACAGCTTTGCGGATCTGCCATTGGTCGTTGAACCGGAAAGGATCGCCAAACTGCTCCAGCGCTTAAACCGGGAAGAAAAAGTGGCGGATTCTGGTTTGGTGTCTGGGTCGCTTCGGGAGAACGACCCTACGATGGATAACCCGGCTGAATGCACCTCGATCCGGGATCGGGTAGATGAACTGATCCTCATCACCGGTGCGGAAGGATGTGGCAAGTCATTCCTCGTCTGGCAGTTATGTCATCCGCTTTTTGATCGCAAAGGGGAGATTGAACTGCTTTATGCCGATGCCCTGAGCGCTAATCTGCAATTTGACGTACTCCACAAAATCCTCCTCCGCAAGCTTGATATCATTGACCTGCGCAGCCAGTTTGCCATCCTTGAGGACTGGTGCCGACAAAATGGTGAAGATCATACCATTGCCGGCATTCAGCCGTTTCTCTATCCCGCTTTGGATGTCAAGCATGCACCTCCCCGGGAGTATTCTCCCCAGGAGATCGAGGTCATTTATGACAAACTGGCACAGATCGCTCAGCGCCTCCTATCTGGGGTGCAATGTGTGGTCATTGAGAATTATGAGTATTTTGACGACAATTCACGCACATTGCTCAAGCGTCTGATCCGCTTGTGCATAGCCGCCGGGCAAAGAGTCATCCTCACCGCTGTCCAGGATCCCAATTTCACCGCTGATGCCGTGGATCACATTGCCCTGGATAAACTAACTCCTGAGCAGTCCGATGCCCTCATCCGCCAATTGATCCCAAATATCTCCTCACTCGCGGTCAATCTCCTTCACCAGATCAGCGACGGTAATCCCCGTTTCCTCGTCGAATTGATCCGGCAGATCCGTAATTGCTATGATGTCCAAAACGACCTGATAACTGATCACATTATCAATGAAATGCGCAACAACGGCATGATCCCGGACAGTTTGGAAAACCTGATGCTGGCGCATTACGAGCAGCTTGGCGACATGGAAAAACAACTGCTGAAGCAGACCGCTATCTTCGGCAGACCCTTTATTTATGATGAAATGAGGGATCTCTTTGGCGATCTCTGGGAGACCCATTATCAGGAGATGGTGCTGGAATTGCAGCGACAGGGATTGTTCAGCACCATCGGTTTCCTGCCCACTCCCGTCTTTGCCTATGTAAACACCATCTTCCCCGAGAGTATCTACCGCACTATCCTGTTGAGTGAGAAGAAGAAACTGCACCTCGTCATTGCCGATTACTTTGAGAAAAAACACAGCGAGAACGAGACCAAACATGTCGCCTTCATCGCTTATCATTACATCTGTGCCGGCGATCGGAAGAAGATGATCCCCTGGTGCAAGGAAGCTGCAAACCTCTACCTCCGCCTTGGCGCTTATGAGCAGTGCCGCTTTTTCCTGCACAAGATCATCGAGAATTCGCCCTACGAGAATGAGACCTGTGCCGCCGCCCTATTGATCGCCGATTCACATCTCAGACAAGCCAACAATGCCGATGCCGAGACCATCCTCACCCGCTATAAGTACCTCAAGGATCTCGTGGGAGAAAGCCACGACCGCTTCATCTCACTCTACGTCCGCTGGCTCAATAACACGGCGGATTTCGCCGGAATCCGCGATTTTGTCCTCCAATATCTCTCTACTGTTGCCGACAACGAGATCCGCTCCCAGGTGCATATCGACTACATTGAGGCTTTGGTCTTCAATAATGCCGTGGACGAGGTGGAGTCCGAAGCCCTGCCGCTGTACCGTACCCTGTCCGCAAAACACAAGACCGCTGCCCTGAATAAGCTCTCCGGAGTTCTGGCGCAGTTCTATGTCAATCAGGGAGAGTATAAGCAGGCGCTTGATTATTATCACCAGAAGCTCAAATATGCCGAGAAACTCGACGATGCCTTCAGTCAGCGCATCGCCAATGCCGGCATCGGAATCGTCTATGCCCGGCAGGGTAGAAAGACATTGGCTTACCGCTATTATCAGAAAGCCATCGAGATCGCGGAAAGGATCGGAGACCGCAATGGCTATGCCAAGGCGTTGATGGATCTCGGAACCCTGCACCGCAATGCCGCCGAACACACCAAAGCCCTCGATTGCTATCTCAAGTGCCTGTCCATCGCCCAGCATATCGGAAACCGCATCCTCGAATCCATCGTCACCTATAACATCGGCGAACTCCACAACTTCCTCAGGGACTTTGTCAATGCCCGTGATTATGTCCAGCGGTCACTCTCCATCTCCCAAAAAATTGCCGATCACACTGGCGTATCATTCTGTTACGACGCCTTGGGGGACATCTGCTTTGAAGAACACAAGCTCGACGAAGCGGAAGAGATCTATCGCAAAAACCTCGAACTTCAGACCCGCATCCAGGATCATGAAGGAATCGCCCATACCATCGGAAACCTGGGCAATATCGCCAAACACCGGGATGATATCGACAAAGCCCGCGAGCTTTATCGGAAGCAACTGGAACTGGTGAGCGAGATCGGAGACATCGAAAGCATGGGCAAAGCGCGCTTCAATTTGGCCATGCTGCATATCGATCAAAACAATCCGGTAGCTGCGCTCGAAGACCTCGAGCAGGCACTGATCCTCTTTAAACAATGCGAGTCGGCTTATCTGACCGAGCTGAGCGAAGAGCAGATCCAGGCAGTCAGGGAGATGCTGCGATAAGCCGGCAAGCATGGAGGACAGGGAGTAATCCCGATGGATAAAGAGGACGGGACCCAAACTGCTTGCCCCTCTTAATCAAGTCATTATCCCCTCTTAATCAAGCGTTAACTATTAACGCTTGATTAACGCTTGATCATCGCTTGATTAAGATGGGCACCCAGTGTTTTTGTTGCCTCCAAGGGCTGCACTACTGGGAAACATAGGCTGTTAACACCGCTTATTTTGCTTTAACTCTGACCGGGAGCAAGCTCTGCCGGCGAATCCAGCCGCTGCCGCCATTGGGCAGAACGATCAATGCCCAATCATTCTGGTATTGCTTGACCTCGGCGATAAGTCCGGAGGAAACGGAAAACAGGATATCGCTCCGGGGATCGGGATTGCCGTAGCCATTGGCATCGGAAGCGATAATGACGACCTTGGAACAATTGACATACCGGTCATATTTGATACCCAGCATGGTCACAAATCCCAGCAGTAGAACCAGTAACACAAACACGGTCAGGATCGGCAAACCGCGCTCTTTCTCCGGACTGAGATGCATCAACCAATGCAGGCATAACACCAGTAGGGCAAAAAGAATGATAACCAATAGCGCCAGCCGGTTCAGATTGAGGTAATTGTACATGGCGATAAACAGGGCAGCGAGGAAAGAATGGGGTGGATACTGGTCCCGGTTGGTGC
>Ga0194113_10007159_pt1 | contig 13983 bp, 9 predicted proteins | sample TA2MahC200mmetaG_FD_146193 | JGI IMG/M metagenome (GOLD analysis project Ga0194113, IMG submission 146193) | Freshwater microbial communities from Lake Tanganyika, Tanzania - TA2015017 Mahale Deep Cast 200m | ecosystem: Environmental > Aquatic > Freshwater > Lake | place: Tanzania: Lake...
CTTACCTCTCGAAACCGAAGGGCCATAAAATTTTGAACGTGAGTTGATTTGGGATTAAAAGCCTTCTCAAGAATGGTCCGAGTTTCGGCTTGCCATTGTTTAAAGAGTTCGTGGTCTGAATGAAGGCTTGCCAATTCCTCCCATCGGCTTATTTGGTCTTTGATCAGGTCAATCGGGTCCCGCTCAGCCATATTTAATTCTCCATCTCTCCATCCTGTGAGGGGAAGATAGCAGGTGTGTACTGGGTATGTCAAATCCTTTCCTCTATTGAGAACCGGGTTCATTTGTGATATAAAAAAGTTATGCTAAAAGGGAAAGAAATCGTCTTGGGGGTGACCGGCGGGATTGCGGCTTATAAGGCGGCTGAATTTGTGAGGCTTCTGGTGAAACAGGAAGCCCGGGTTCACGTGGTCATGACCCAGAATGCTCAGAAATTCGTCACGCCCCTGACTTTTCAAACTCTATCAGGAAATCAGGTTGTGACAGATCCGTTTGCGCTTATCGAAGAGACGCAAATCGGTCATATTGCCCTGGCTGATCTGGCAGAGTTGATTGTGATCCTTCCTGCAAGCGCTAATATCATTGGAAAGATCGCCAACGGGATTGCAGACGATTTTCTAACCACTATGGTGATGGCTTCAAAAGCCCCGGTCCTTTTTGCCCCATCCATGAATGTGAATATGTGGGAGAATAAGGCTCTCCAGAAGAATATCGAGACCTTGAGTGATAGAGGTTATCACTTCATGGAACCCGGAGAAGGGGAATTAGCCTGCCACTGGTATGGCAAGGGAAGGCTGGCTGAACTGAGCGACGTTCTGGAAAGAATGGAAGATATTCTTTCTCAAAAAGATTTGAAAGGAGAAAAGATCCTTGTCACTGCCGGCCCCACGCAGGAAGCGATTGATCCTGTCCGATTTATTACAAACCATTCTTCAGGCAAGATGGGATATGCATTAGCCAGGGTTGCGAAACAAAGAGGAGCAGCGGTGGTATTGGTCAGTGGCCCCACATCCCAATCCCTTCCAAGGAGTGATATCCATCTGGTTTCTGTGAAGACGGCAGAGGAGATGCGGAAAGCGGTTGAAACCCATTTAAAAGACTGTTCGGTGGTGATTAAGGCCGCTGCTGTCTCGGATTATAGGCCCAAAGAGGTCAGCCAGAATAAGCTAAAGAAGACTGCTCCAAGGGTCTCCCTGGAGATGGAGAGAACAAGGGACATCCTCGGAGAGATAGGAAAGAAGAAGGGGAAGCGAATTCTGATTGGTTTTGCCGCTGAAACCAGCGACCTCATTGCAAATGCGAGAAAGAAATTGAAAGAGAAGAATCTGGATCTGATTGTGGTCAATGATGTCACCAAACCAGGGGCAGGATTTGCCTCAGAAACAAACCAGGTGAAGTTCCTCTACCCTTCCGGAGAGGTGAAGGACCTTCCCATGATGTCAAAGGAGGAAGTAGCTCAGGTTATCCTGGATGAAGTGGCTGGTTTATTGAAACGGAAAAGAAAATAGGGTCGTCTCCTTTATTCAAATGGACCAAGATCCCTCAAAAAGCTTGTCTCGTCTCAGGTGCCTTTTAATGGGTGCCCCCAATTCTCCTGCCAATTTTTAGGTCTCAAACTCCCCGATATCAGTAGGTATCATCGTCGCCATAATTCATGCGCCACATCTCTCTTCTGTCTGAAGATGGACATCAAGATCGGCTCAATATATGGACTATATTGGCTGGCATAATTGTTTCCCCCTCCAATAATGGAACTTAATGATGCCTGTCACCGAGACTCTTTTTCTATAAACCTTCCGGAATTATTCAACTCAGTCAACAGCGTCCCCTCCTCTTTTTACGTCCCAGGGGTCCAAATGTTATCGGCCTTAAGGCCAAGGCCGGCCAGTCTTTGCTCTACAGAACTTCTATATCCCTTGGGAACAACGATGTGGAATTCACCGCCTGCCTTCTTGGCCGCGTCTGAGAAGAGTGACCATTGGCTGGCAGTATGGTCGTCAGAAATGGTACAGGCCGTCTCAGCTTCGAGAATAATCCTAGTGCCATTTTTGTCTGCGGTCAGGTCCGGCACGTGGTTTTGCTTTGTCCCGAGGATGGCATCCGGAGTTGCCATTCCTGGGAGGTCGGCCCGGATGTTTCGATAGCCCTGGCTGGCGAAGTGGCGGGCCATCATGTTAATAAGGTCTTGATGTTCTTTGGAATCTTGTGGGTTTCTATGCATAAATTCCTCCTTGCGGGTGATTTGTCCCTTTATAATATAAATCCGACGATTTCGGGAATTTGCCAAAAAAGTGGCAAATTTTTCTTTAGCCCGGTCTAATATCCCAGGAGGGCCCTGATGGAAAAGGATAGGGTTCTTCAACTTCTCGAGAACGCCGACTGGAAAGACATTATTTTGAAGCTCACCCATTACGCCCTCCTGAGAGCGAGGGTATACTCGTGGAAATCAGGGAAATCTGACCAGCTCCTGGGAGGAAAGACTCCCGAAGACATTGCATGCGAGGCAATCGAGAAAGTGCTGTCTGGAACACGGGATTGGGACCCTGATAAATACCCAAATCTGCTCACACACCTCAAGTGGGTGGTCAAAAGCGACATGGAGCATCTGGCTTCGTCTTTGGAGCACCAGGCCACAGGCAGGATGCCCGAACCCGGAGAGGGGGACGAAGGATATGAGACAATTCTAGATTCTTCATCACAAACCCCGGAAGAGGAGCTTATTGCCCGCGAAAAGCAAGACTTTGAGGAGAAGGTGAAAGCCGAGTTGTACGCCATGGTGAAAGGAGACGAGGATCTTGAGATGATTCTGCTGTGTTTTGAGGAAGGGATGGATAAGCCTGAAATAATCGCTTCCCAGACCGGTTGGGATGTCTCGAAGGTCTACAATCTCAAGAGAAAGCTTCTTCGCAAGGCAGCCAAACTAAGAGTAAGTCCTCAATAGGGAGGATGACATGGAAGAAAAGCGAAAGAGCTTCACAGAATGTTTCTATGATTTTATAAGCGAACCGGATGACCTCACCCAGGAGGAATTATTGGCTGAGCTTCAAGAAGAAGGAATTGATTTCGCTCAGCTGGAAAAGAGGGTCGCAGGAATATTGGGAAAAGGCTTGGCCGAGCGGCGACTTTCCTGGCAGAGAAGGGCAAGAGAGAGACGGGAGGGAATCGAAAAAATCCTGGAATCTAGCCAACCAGTTAAGATGCACCAGGACTTGATGACAAAGATTAAGGAGATCCTCAAAGGGAGTTATGGGCAAGGTGCCCTTTCTTATGCCGAAGCATATTTTCGAAAAAAGGAGTCCATCTCGGAAAAAGACCTGGAAAGCTTGATTGAGGATCTGGAGCATCTTAATCTTTTGGAAGAACTGGGCAAGTGAGAGGATTGAATGACCGCGTTTCAACCCTCTTCAACAAGAGCAGAAGAGATCATAAGGAATCTAAAAATACGAGAGCCTGCTGAAATCCAGGTTATTGAAATTGCCATGGAGCGCGGGGCTTTTGTAAGGGAAAAGCATCTGGATGGCTCAGAAGCCCGGCTCATAAGAAAAGGAGCCCTCGGCATAATTACTGTTAACAGCAGCATTCTTGAAGAAGGGCGAAAACGATTCGCCATAGCCCACGAGCTTGGGCATTTTGAGCTTCATGCTGTTTCTCAACTGATTCTTTGCACCGAAGAAGACATGTTTGCCTGGAATGAGAATAAGGGGCAGGAAATTGAGGCAAATGAGTTCGCAGCCAGTATCCTTATGCCTAAAGACATCTTTGCCCAGCATTCCAAGCGCGGGCAGCCGAATATGGAAGTGGTAAGAGACCTTGCCGCAAAATTCACCACAACCTTAACAGCGACGGCTCTGCGATATGTGCAGCTTTCCTTGGAACCCTGCGCTGTGGCGATATCCAGGGACGGCATTATCAGGTGGTACAAGAAATCCGCGAGTTTCGACTTCCACGTAAAGGTTGGAGAGAAGCTAAGCCAAAACACATACGCTTTTGATTTCTATGACGGAATGGATTTACCTGACCGGCCACAAAAAGCGCCCGCTTATGCCTGGCTTGCTGGTGATATCGATGGAGAGGCTGAAATATTTGAACATTCCTTGGCCATCAGAAGCTATGGCGTCGTACTGTCGTTATTATGGATTCATGAGGAGGTACGGCCAACCAGCCGCAGGGATAACGATGATGATGACCCGGAATTTGACTTGACAAACCCTTTCACGCCCGATGGAAAAAGATGGCGGTGGTGATATTCTGGTCTGTTAGTCTCCTACCTGTCAACCTTTTATAATAGACTTCCGCAAGGTATGCTAACTTCAGCAATTTTGTCTTAGCTGGGGCTATACAGACGATTTCTTTGTAATTCCTTGTAATACCGACGATCTAATCAACCATGTCCATAAATTACACCAATTGTTATTTTGAGCTCTCCGGCCCCCAGATTAAATGAGTAGCTGAGTTCATGCTTTGAATAAAGCAGTCTCAGTTTTCCCTGAAATGAGATCGACTAAGTCGGAAAATTTCTTGAATTTACCGTCACCAAAAACTTTTTGATCGACTCTAATGTAATTCCATATATCGCCAGTTTGGGCAGTTACCTTTTTACACCAATCCTGAATGCTCACTTCTTTGTAGGCGACAGCTTCATAAACCTGACCTTTTGTCTCGATAATCCAGTTAATTCTCTTCCCATCTTTTCCTTTTTGAACTGCGACAAAATCTGGATAGTAAAACTTAATGGCGCCTGACGGACTGAGATAATCAACTCGAAACCGGGTGAAGTGTTCTGCTAAGGCTGAAAACCGCAAAACGTCAGAGCATCGGTCCAAGTATTTACCAAATTCTGATTCGAAGTCGTTGTAAGTGGCTACATAATTAAAGATTGTATGTTCACACTGCAAATGGCGTCTCCGCCAGACAAATGGTTGGGTGTCTGAAAGTTTAAATTCCTCCTCTTCAAATTCGATCTCCCTTTTCTCCGAAGTGAGTTCACTTATTTTTCTGGCAAGGTATTTCGCAATTCCCTGCTGAAGCATCGGGGCTCGAAGATGGTTTCTTATGTCTTCGTTTTCTAAGTCTATCTTCTTCCCAAAACATCGTTCTGACACATACGTTCTACCAATTGGGTACAGTTCTGCGAAAACATTTGACAATTTTGCCTCGGCAATGACTTTGTTGGTTATCGAGGAGAGAATTTCTTGACTAAGTGGTGGTGTGCCCGGAATAATGACCGCTCGATGGACTTCAGTTTCGGTGGTAGCAAACTCCATCCTCAATGAAATCCTAAATTCTTCCTCCAATTCATCACGATCATAAATTGGGTCAAGACTCAACGGGTCAATTAATGACAGCTTTTTATAATCATGAAGATAAACAGGCCGGGTTAACGGGATTGCAATATCGTATTTTATTTTTTCCTGGACAGGCTCAATTTTGATGGGTGGAGCTGGTGGTTTTGTAACGGTCTTGATCCCTACTCCTTCCATTTCTAACTGCCTTACGAAATCCTCAAAGGCTTTCGTCCCCAAGACCTCTAATGTCTGCGTCCGGTCAGGACTGATATTTTCCATTAATCGGAGTCCTCTGCCTACTGCTTGCTCAGGCAAAATCTTCGCTTTGGAGGTGAATGGACGTAAACCCAAAACAACTGAGACGTTTTTGACATCCCATCCTTCTCTTAACATCATCACGCTGACAATAACTTTTGTTTTATTGGCGGGGAGATCAATGTCACGTGCTACTTCACGCGCTTTCTCTACATCCGCTTTTGTGATTTCTCCTTCGGAGTCTGTGTGGATTACCAGGACCTCGTTCTCTTTTAAACCTGTTTTATTCGTTTTATCCGCTAACCACTTACCTATCTCATCAGCAAAGGCATTTTTTTCAGCCATAATGAACAAGACCGGTTTTGGTCCCAAAGCTTTATAGGTTTTATGATGCTCCTTCCACCGCTCCAGAGCCGCAAGAAGCCATTCTCCATACACATCGCTAACATTATCTTTGGTTACTTTTTCAGGATCGGAACGCTTCACTTGGTGGACAATTAAGGGGGCCTTGACAATCCTGTCTTCAACTGCTTGGGCAAGAGGATAATCACAGATGATCCAGGGATAATATGTACCATTCTGGTCCTTGGGGGTTGCTGAGAAGTCTAACCATAATGCCAGCCCTTTAGGAATGGTTTCGTGTATCGACATCAAGGTCTTATACCAAACTAATTCCTCGTCGTGGACATGGTGGGCTTCATCATTAATCACTACCAGATCTTTCAAACTTCTAATCCGTTCAAGCATTGACCGCTGATAAGAGGTAAGGTCCTTAACCGGCTTCTGACCAAGAATGGCATCCACTGCATTAGCTGGCGTCCACCCCTCCTCACGTGATTCATAGATTTGTTGGACATTTGTAAGAAAAAGATTCCCACTTGGGTCTGGTTCGGTACTCTCCCCCCGGAGGATCACTTTCATATTCCATTGCCATTCAGGAGGAATAAGTGGAAGGCCATAAAAGATTTTATTGCTGGCAAAATCCTTTTCAAGCCGCTGATAGACAATTACATTTGGAGCAACAACAAGAAAATTAGTTGAGAGATCAGATCCCTTAATTAATTTCTTATGGAAATATGACCAGACCATGATCATGGCCATTACATAAGTCTTCCCTGAGCCGGTGGCCATTTTGAAAGCATAGCGACGTAGGTTCTCTGGAGGTAAATCCTGGAGACCGTCGCTATCTAATTCAGGGAAATAACGCCTGATCTGACGACCTCCGTCCATTGTGGTTTGATGCTCGATGTTGTATGTAAACATATCTTTCTTGAAGGATTCGGCAAACGAATCGATGAGGGGTTTGGCATCACGGTTCTTCTCAATTTCAAAAAGATAGACTAATGTTTCAACCGCTTCACGCTGGCCAAAGTAATATTTAAAGGTACTTCCATTCAGAATATGATCTTCTTCAAACCAGAATTGGAAAAGGCGCTGAGTTACTGAGGAGGCGCCTGGATAACCACCATTCCGCCATTTATCAACAGCCTCCCGCAAACGATTCACCAACAACATTTTACTTGGACGACGTCCGTCAACGATTTCGTAATCTTCAGCAGTTTTTTTAATCAGGTGGCAGTCTGGCTTAACATGTGCCTGTCGATCTGGAACTTCAGGTAGATCTTTATCATAGGAGATTACAGCTTTGGCCATGGTTATTTCACCTCCACTTCAAAGGCCTGGGAAGTATCGTTACCAAAAATATCAACAACCTTGACCATTATTGTATACTTACCAGCCTTCTCATAAGTGGTAGGATCGCTTTTCAAGGCAAGAGTTCGATCTTTTCGGGTTCGATAAGTCACCCAGCCATTCATGAAGGTGTCATTCTTGAAATTCCAATCCACGGCCCAGTAATCGATGTAATCAGACCATTTCTTGATCTTGGTCTGAATTTCTTCAGGAATGAGTTCTGTATTGGGAATTACAAAATCCTTGAGAGACACTATAACCTTCCTCCCTTTTTCATGTTTAATATCTAGTTCAAGGTAAGCCAATTCGAAGAATTGGATATCGCCTTTGTCCACAGCTTGTTGTTCCATCACTTCCCGAGGAATATTGAGGAGGACAAGCTTGACGCCACGGCCTCTAGCTGCATCAGTCATTAGGTCATATAGCCCCATCTCCCATTCCCAACCGAGTATATGAAGTTCCTTTTGTTGGATTGCCACACATTCGTCCAGGCAGGCATTAATTTCATCAATGGTCACAGGCGCATCCACTGCACCTACGTGAACCATTGACTTTCCCTTCTTACCGTGCAGATGTTGCATCCCTGAAATAGGCTCTCCTCCGTAGAGCTTCAAGATAAAGGCCAAGTACTGATAGATGGCAAGCTGCCGATCGGTTTTCTTTTTGTCGCCGAATGTTATGCCTTGCCAATACTTGCGTTCGTATTTGCCGAGATTAAGTACTTCAAAAGGTTTGCAATTCTCTATGGCGAGAAGGCGCTTTCGAGTGACGTGAACTGCCCATCGCGAAAGGTCACACCCGATCCATCGACGTCCAAGTTTCTCAGCAACAGCACAGGTTGTACCTGAACCACAGAAAAAGTCTGCTACAAGGTCCCCTTGATTCGATGAGACTTTTATGATTCGCTCTAATAATTCTTCAGGCTTCTGAGTTGCGTAATCGAGTCGTTCGTCAGCGGCCTTATTAATAATCGGAATTGTCCACCAGTCCCTGGGTGCAACTCCAGGTCGATCCTCTAAATAATCACGATAAGTCAAACCCGGATATTTCTTCTCATGTTCTGGAGTTAAACCATCTGCCGCGCGGATAGGACTTCCCTGGGTATTCGTACCTCTTATTTGGTAATGACCCTTCTCATCAACGTATTTAAATTTGGATAGTGTTACTTCAGAATACTCTTCACACGCCTCCTTCCAGTTAAAAGGCCTATTCAAGGAATCGGACTTAGCATAGAAAAGGATAACATCATGTTTGGGATTGTAGAAATTCAAAATTCTTTCACGTTCTTTGTAACACCATATGACCTCGTTCTTAAACTTATCCAAACCAAATAATTCATCCATCATTAATTTTGCATGATGTGAGATCGTGGGATCAAGATGCAGATATAGCGATCCGCGCTCCGAAAGCAAGTCGCGCATTAATAATAATCGATCTCCAAGCATTTCAAGATAAGACTCAAGCCCCTTCCCCCACGTATCTCGGTAGACTTTTTCCTCAATCGCAGATGCAGCTTTTTCCAAATCTGGTGATTCGCCCATTTTGGCCACTCGAAGTCCGTCATCTCCAACTTTAAATTTTATTCTGAAGTCAGCGCCTGTCGCAAACGGTGGATCAATATAAATCAGGTCGATTTTTCCCGCAAACTTTTCCAGTAGAGAGGACATAACCAGTTTGTTATCACCCCAGATGAGTTTGTTCTTCCAACCCTCTTCAAAAGTGTCGCCCTCTTTTGCATCCCAAACCTCAAAAAAAGTGCCAGCTTTCGTTTTTTTCACTTCTCTTGTGGCCCGAGTCTCGTTAATGGTTTCGATCACCTGAAACGGAAGATTCACCCGCTCCACATCTTTGCGGGTCCCATCCTCATTATATTTCCCCGGCCACGCCAACTCGGTTTTAGTAATTTCGATTTTTGCCATGGGTATTACCCTCCTGCCTCGTCTTTTCTCTCATCAGCTTGAGCTATTGAAAGCCACCCACGATCAAAGGTGAACGTGCGGGCTTTGCCGGCGGGGTCTTGTATTCGGACAATCCGGGCATGTTCGCTACCAGCGCACTCAACCACGTATAGCCAATAGTTCTGGCTATGCTCGCGTGCGCACTCGAATTGAGTTTTTGAAAGTCCTACAGGGCGATCTTCAAGTGATTTGGTCATCGTTTTCACCTCACACCACTGTATCGGTTGCCCGTCAGGATCTCTCTTAAGAAGGTCATACCCTGGATTGTGAGTAGGAGCGCGTTGCCAATTGGGTTCACGCGAAAGAATGAAATCAATTGCTCGCTCCTCCAGGGCCATCCTTTTCTGTTGATCGAGCCCGTCAGGATCTGGCTCTTCTTCCTCAGGGTGGACTGCGATGTAGGAAATGAAGGGGTGCCCTCCAACATTTTCAGAAAGACGTCCACCACCTTCACCGGAACGTGTTCGCTTGGTATCTGGCTCGTCCGAAGAAGAGGAGCCACTTCCTACAGCGTGTTTACGATCCCCTCCCGCAGAAACGGGCAGGGGTGGAGGAGGCTGTACAGTGATGCCGAGTTGTCTAAGAGCATCCTCGACGGTTTCTACTTTGTTGCCCCCATTTTTGACTCCGTCCCCATCGACAATGCCGAGACGGGCTCGCAGTTCTGCTTCACTTGTAAGACCTATCTTCTTAAGCAAGTCGAGCACGCCCGGTTCGATGCCGGCTTCTTTCGCAAGCTGGTCAATTACCGGCGGCTTGAAGCGGATCTTCGATTGAAGAAATGGATGTGATTTCCAACCGAGGGAGTCGAATAGAACAAATTCGGGCTTCTGTAAATTGCCGTTTGTATCTGGAACCCACTCTATCTTATTAAGAAGTCGTACAAACTCGGCATCAAAAGTAGCTGTTTTTGTCTCATGTGAGTACCCCCATATATACTCTCCCAAGAACGTTCCAGACCCACGCCTGCTTTCTACATCAGCGAGTGCTTCCCAAAGGAGAGCTGCACGTTTTCGCCGCTCTTCCTGTTCGAGACGGGGTAAGAGATTTAAGAACTCACTGAAGCCTCGAAGTGTTACATCTTTAATAACTCGATCCCAGGTTCTACGTTCAAGCCCAGCTTTGCGCCGGATCTCATGTCTCTCCTCCCATGTTAGATCAGTAGAAGGGGGAACTGGTTGCAGAAATCTTGCTGCCCCACATCCTTCGAGAAGTTCACGCACATCCTCACCTCGTAAGAAGGCGACCGTATCGTCGACGAACAATACACCGGATACACTATCGAATAAGGCTTTCAAACGCTCGGTTGGCAAATACACCTCTTCAGGTTTTGCCATCTTACCGTCATCAGGGCCAGGATCCACTGCCTTGACAAATGGCGTTTCTCGTAATGCCTCTACCAGCTTCTCGCGCTGGGTCTTCGAATCCGTCCTAAAGGCAACCAAGATGCGGCGAATGTCTGCCTCGTATGTTTTATCTGCGAACTCCATTCCTTCGCTTTTGTATTTGAGAAGAACATTACGAACTACATCATCAACTGGGTCGGGCTTATTTAGGCCAAGAGCTTGGAGAAACGTCCTCGACTCTTCCGTATTACACACAGTCGGCCGAACGATTGGAAAGTCTGTCTCAAAATCACCAGGCAGGAATGCCTGTGCCATACCATCATCATATGCACATATATGCTTCCCGTCTGTTAGGCGAATCAAAGGGAGAACCCGTGACCGCTGAAGCAACGCCTTTTGCCCGTTTAGAAATTCATATAAACGGCGTATCCATTCGTCGGATTGGGCCTCCAGGAATGCAACATCTAACTTTGCCAGTACCGTCTCGGGACGTAGCTCTTCAATATCGAGTTCTTCAATCAGGTAAGTCCTTAGTTCTGGAGTACGATCCTGGGATATGTCGGCGCTAATCCATTCGAGTCTCCCCTCATCACCCAAAATTTTAGCCAATTGCTCAGGACTGAGTAACTCTCGGAGTTCTTGGGTTCGGGCTAGCTTTGCCTGCCTTGCTGCAACATATCCGCCCCCATGACGTGGAAGAAGCGGTTCCTCTATAAGTGCTTGTTTAATAATCTCAAATAATTGAGCAAACATCGTTCCTTCAGTGAATTTTGTCTGGTCTATAGGCAGACAATTCAGTGCTCCAGTGTCAAGAAGATCTTTATCACGGAGCCACCGCAAGGCATCCAACAGGAGGCTTGCTGTTTGTCTAATAAGATACTGGTTCCAAGTATCGCGATGAGGCACGTTGTCACGGCTTGGCGTCGTTCGATAAGGTCCCTGAACAAGAAATCCGAGATGTGTCTCTACCACTGTTGGGAAGAATACAACGAGAGGAGATGTAGTCAGTGGGACGATTTGTTTGGAAGCTGTCTCATCATTTTTTTCAATTGAAAACGCAATTTCAACATAACCCACCAGAAGTCCCGTAGAGGTCTCAACGGGTTTTGAAAATATAAGCCAATTTTCCTCGACTTCGGGAAAATTGCTTTCCTGACCAATAACAACCACCCGACGCACACCTTCATCGTGCTCTTCTGTTTTGCCACGCAAATAAATGCCTGAAGGACCACCATCTACAATCCACTCTATTTCTTCTATTTCTCGTAAAAACAGAAGACTCTTAACGCCAATACGCTGTAATCCAAACGTAACTTCATCACAACTCTCGGGGGAACGGAATGGAATCACAAAAAGGGTTTCTTCAGGGTGGCGTCGGGTTGGTGTAATAGCAACTGGCCAGACGAAATTCTCAATAGCAAAATCTTCTTCACTCGAATGGACTTCTGGCCGCTCAGTGAAAGCATAAACTGATTTGAACCCAATTCCAAAGCGCCCGATTTCAGTGAGTCCTTTTGTACTTTCACCAATTCCACAAATACCACGAACATCAGCTTCATCAAAGGGTTTGCCGCAGTGGCTAAACCGTATTTCTTCCTTTGTGAGTTTAAAGCGAACGGTGCGATTTCCTTTCCAACCAACACGCTTCTTCAAAGCGTCTTCAGCGTTCTGTAGCAATTCGAAAATAAAATGAGTACGGTCTGCGTATCTTTCAGATAACAATATCGGGCCAATACGCCCAATGTCAGTCCCGTAGCGGCGTTCGTTGTCCTTACGAATTGCTTTATAATCGGTTGCCATCAGCTTTGCACCTCCTCTAAAATTATGCCTTAAGTGTGGCACAGAAGGTGAAGAGCGCAATCATTGTAGATCCACGGCCCTGGGTGGTGTATTTTTTGTGTTGCCTCAATAAAACCTAAATGGTCTACCCCCCTCGGAAGGTAGGTATCTGCGGTTTGATCGAGTGACAAATGTTGTGCCTTCATTGGAGGTCTCCCTGCCTTGTGCAATAAGTCCTTAAATCACACTCTTTGCACACATTTCTGTCAGGAAGCTTACCTAACTTGAACTCTTTATTGAGGATACACCCAACCACCTTGTCAAAATGTGCTCCGGCTTCATCAACAATGTTACGCTCATAAGGGAAAATCATAAGAGCATCTTCCTTTTTAGCTTCGGCTGTCCAATATACCATAAGCCTCTCAGGGAGCTTTCCATCTCTTGTTTCAAGAATATGGGCATAGGTGCAAAGTTGTCGGTAATAGGAAAATATGCGATCGTCATATTCGGCGGGTCGTGGTTGAGATTTAAAATCCAAAATTTCGAGCTTCCCATCTCCTCCTAATAGAAGATCAACTTTTCCTATAAGAATGTAATTATCTTTTTCAACGGACACGTCCACTTCAGTTTCAATGATCCGAGGAAATTCTGATCGGTTTTGATTGAAGTAGTTCATTACCTGGAGGAGAGCCTCTTCGCGCTGTTTTGGACCTATTGGCCTCAGTCCCCTTTTAAGAAGATTTTGGTAATTGAGATGGAATAGGTTTTGAATTTTATACTGATCAAGAGTCTCTGCCTTCCCATCCATTGCCCATCGGTGTATATCTTCAATGGTTTGGTGGACTAAGGCTCCGAAGAAGAATTCCGCGGATCTCGAAGGAGTGTATTCAAGGTATCTAAAGAACTGGTATTGTCTGGGACAGGTTTCATAAACTTTTAAATCACTGGTAAAACTAAAAGTCTTTTTTAGAACCATCCTGCTGCGCAATCGAAAGAACAAAGACTTAAGGATGTCCTGTTCAACATAAGGCCATTGAGGAAGTCCCTGCCATATAGGATTAAAGTAAGATTTCGGCTGGTCCGTTGTTGTTAAAACGAGGATCTTTTCAGCTCGCGAGAAAGCCACATAGTGTAAACGCATTCGATCAAAGCCTGTAACACGATCTTCCGGCTCGAACTGGCCGCGAGAATAAAATCGGCCAAGTGTCCTATCAATATCCTTGGGTGAAGAAAGTTGAACTGCAAGGGAACCCACGACCACAACTGGAAATTCTAACCCCTTAGCTTGATGAATGGTCATCACCTGAACATGACCTTTTGGAAAAGGTTGGTCCGGGTCTTCGTATTCATTGATGCCCCCTTCATAAAGAAGTCGGAGAAAGCTATGAAAAAAATGGAATCTAAGGGGCTCACGATTTCTTTCTGTGATGACGGTGTAATGATAATAATTTTGAAAGATGCTTAAAAGCTGCGAAAAAATCGCTAAATTGCGCGCCCTATTTTCGTTCTTGATGAATGTGCAGAAAGGTTCATGGGCAATAAGTTGGTAAAAATAATCGCTCAAACGCCTGTCAAGCGTATCCCCTGGGCCAAGTTCTGAAATCTCGATGGTAAATTTTTGAAGACAATCTGCCAAAGGATGGGGATGGGGATAATTTTGCCCCAGCG
>Ga0194113_10007162_pt1 | contig 13978 bp, 9 predicted proteins | sample TA2MahC200mmetaG_FD_146193 | JGI IMG/M metagenome (GOLD analysis project Ga0194113, IMG submission 146193) | Freshwater microbial communities from Lake Tanganyika, Tanzania - TA2015017 Mahale Deep Cast 200m | ecosystem: Environmental > Aquatic > Freshwater > Lake | place: Tanzania: Lake...
AGGGCGAAGTCGTCGATGTCGTAGTAGTTGCAGCGGATGTGGCCTTCGTCGCGAAAGGTGCCCAGGCGCGTCAGGGCGTGTGCGCGGGCGGAGACGGTCCGCGGGCGGATCGGCGGGCCGCCTCGCGCGAGCCCCTCGACCCGTTTGAGATACAGGGCGGCCGACAGCGGGTGGCAGCCTTTGCCAATCAGCACGCCGCCGCCGCAACGGGCGGCGTGGGCGTAATCGGCGGAGTGTGATCCGCTGTGCGCCTCCTCTCCGTGAATCCAGAGGATCTGTCCGCCGGTCTTGACGAGGATCTCCCGCTCCTTTTGCACGGCCGGCGCATAGACCCAGTTCTCGGCGTAGTAGAGCCGGCCGCGGCTCGCCGACTCCGCTTCGAAGAAGCGAGCAACGCTGGCCAGGGCGACGTCGAGCGCTTGCTGCTTGTCGCAGCGATCCCAGTGGAAATCGGGGGAACCGTCACCGAAGTAGCCGGTCAGAGGTTTCTCGCAGATCACCGATCGGTTGCGTCGCAGTGCCGCCACGGACACGGCTTCGTGGAACATTGGCGGCACGCACACGTGAACCACGTCCACATGTTCGATCAGCGCGTCGAGCGAATCGAAAAACTGGATCTCGCGGCTCTCCGCATACGCGCGGCCGCCTGTGGTGTCCTTCGAATGCACGCCCACGACCTCCACGTCCGTGCCGTGGATGCGGGACACCGAGTGGTAATGAAAGGTGGCGGAAAACCCGGAGCCGACGATGCCGGCACGCACGCGTGTCTTCTTCTTCATTTGGGGAGGACTCCCGGAATGCGCCGACGCGCGGGGAGGCGGAGGTACGGCGAGGTTGCCGTTCGCCGTCGCGCGGGGGCCAGGGTGTTTCGGGGTGGACTGGTCACGGGGTGGCCTGGTCATGACTCGAGAGGTGACCACTCGGAAAGCTCAGCCGGGATCGGTCATCTTCCGGATGATGCGATCGCCCAGCGAAGGCCAGAGCTGCGCGATGGCGGCCAGGATGCGAGCCTTCGCGGGAATGACCAGTTCCGGCTGGCGACGCTCGCACGCGCGGAGGATCCGCCGGGCCACATAGTTTGGATCGAGTTGTTTGAGGCGCACGCCGCCACCGGGACTCCGTGCGCCCGGCGGGAGGTTGACCGCTTGCTCGGTGTATCGCCGTCCGGCGTCGTCGCGCGCGAGCGGGCCGGGGCAGACAAGCAGGACGTGCAAGCCTTGTTCGGCCAGTTCCAGACGGAGCTGTTGGGAGAAGGCAGCCACCGCGAATTTGCTCACCGGGTAGGCGCCCATATACCTTGCCGCCATTTTCGCCGCGAGCGAGCCGACGTTCACCAGGTGTCCGCGGCGCGGCAGCAATCGCGGCAGCGCGGCAAGCGTGCAGCGGACGGTGCCGAGGAAATTGATGTCCAGGAACTGCTGGAAGGCCTCGGGGAGCGTATTGCGGAGTTCGCCGCGGCCCGATCGGCCGGCGCAGTTGATCAGCGCGTCGAGTCGTCCGAAATGGCGGTCGACCTCGGCGAACAAGCCGTCGACGGACTCCTGGTGCGTAATGTCGGTCACGACGGCCCTGGCCTGCCCGCCTGCCCGCGGGAGATCGCTCGTGGTGGCGCCGAGAGCCGGCTCGTCGCGATCGGCCAAGACCAGGTGGGCGCCGAGGCGGGCCAGGTGGTGGGCCAGGGTCTTGCCGAGCCCGGCGGCCCCGCCGGTGACGACGACGATTTTCTCCCGCCAATAGTTCATGGTCAAACCTCGACAACGCGATCCAAGACCTATGTACTAAACGCTGGCTACCGGTCGCCGCAAGACCCCGCCCGTGGAATGCGGGCCAGTTCCCTGGCAGGAGCCGTTTGTGGGCGGGGTGCGGAACAGTACAATGGCGGCCGGACGCGGTGCAGGTGTTCACGCCTCGGCTGGGAACGGGCAGGGCAGGGGGGCGTGAGATGGTGGGGGCGGCGGTTCCTTGTGAGGGTGCGGAACGGCGTTCTGGTCCGTGTCCCTTGGTGTGGGTACTGTGTGCCGCGTGCGCGGGCGTTGGCCTGGACCGAGCGTTGGACCCGGGCGGCGGCGTGTGGTGTGTGCTGGTCGGCCTCGCCCTCGGTTGCTGGGGCGTTTTGGACCGGATTCGCCTGCGGTTTTCCGCCGCCGCCGCGCTGCTGGCCGGCGTCGCCGCGCTGGCCGGCCTCTGGCACTATGACCGCTGGTCGCTCTTTGCCGCCGACGAACTGGCGCGTTTCGCGGCAGACGTGCCACACCCGGTGTGCGTTCAGGCGCTCGTCACGGATGCGAGCCGTTCGAGTCCCGGGTCGGCGGCGTCGGCGATGAGCAGCATGGCGCGCGAGGAGACGACGCGTCTGGCGGTCCGCCTCCTATCGATCCGGCACGGTTCGCGGTGGCGCTCGTGCTCGGGCCACGCCACGCTGCTGGTGCAGGGACGTCTGACACCGCTGTACCGTGGCGACCGCGTGTCGGCGATGGCCTTCCTTGTCCGCACCCGCGTGCCGGCCAATCCGGGCGAACCGGACTTCGCGGCCATGCGGCGTCGCGAGCGTCTGTTGGCGGAACTGCACTGCCAGCACCCGGCATGCGTGAGCCGAATGTCCGCGGGCAGTCGGTGGCATCCGCTGCGGTGGATCGGTCAGGCGCGGCACTGGTGTGAACGTGCCTTGACGCGGCATGTCGGCCCGGAGTACGCGCCGTTGGCGGCAGCGCTGCTGCTGGGCACTCGCGAGCGTTTGGACGAGACCACGGTTCGGACGTTCTTCGTCAGCGGCACGATCCATCTGCTGGCCATCTCGGGTTTGCACGTGGGCATCCTGGCGTCGGCGTTCTGGCTGTTGTTGCGGCTGCAATGGCTGCCACGCAGGGCCACGCTGTCTTTGATTTGTATTGCGGCGGTGGCGTATGCGCTGCTCACGGGTGCTCGACCGCCTGTGGTGCGCGCGACGGCACTGATCCTCATTCTTTGCCTGGCGCGATGGAATTACCGGCGGACGAACGCCTGGAACTCACTGGCCGCGGCCGCCCTGTGGACGCTGGCGGTGAGCCCGGACGGGATGTTCGACACCGGCACGCAGTTGTCGTTTCTCGCGGTTGCGACGCTGATCGGCTGCCACGCGGTGCGGCCGGCGGAGGCGGAGGATCCACTTGATCGGCTGATCGCGAGCAGTCGCCCGTGGTGGGTTCGCCAGTTGCGCCGGGTTGTGCGCGGCGTCTGGGAAGTGACCAGGCTGAGCACCGCCATCTGGCTCACCGGCACCCCGCTGGTGGCCAACAGGTTTCACCTGGTGGCGCCGGTCGGCATCGTCATGAACGTGCTGCTGTGGCTGCCGATCATGGTGGCGCTGTTTTCGGCCGTGGCCCTGCTTTGCACGGCGTGGTTCCCGCTGTTGGCCGACCTATCGGGCGGGATTTGTGAAGCGGCCCTGGCGGTGGCTGACGCGGTGACCGGTGCCGGCGCGTCGCTGCCGGGCGGGCACTGGTGGGTGTCAGGGCCGTCGCTGTGGTGGGTCGTCGGTTTCTACGCGTTGCTGGCCCTAAGTCGCCTGCCCGTTTGTCGCGTGGCCCGCTGGTGGCAATGGGCGCTGGTGGCCGGATGGAGTCTGGCGGGAATCGCGGACGGAAGCGGCGCGCGCCGCACGTGGCAGCAGTTTCAGGAACGCCCCCTCCGGATCACCTTCGTTTCGGTGGGGCACGGGACGTGCGTGCTGACGGAACTGCCGGGCGGCAGGACCGTCCTGTACGACGCCGGCCGGATGGGCCACCCACAGACGGCGGCGATGCCCATCTGTTCGTTGTTGTGGGCGCGCCGCATCGAGCACCTGGACGCGATCGTGTTGTCGCATGCGGACGCCGACCATTTCAACGCGGTTCCCGCGTTGCTGGACCGGTTCTCCGTGGGGACCATCTATGTGTCGCCGTTCATGTTCCGGAAGCAGACAGCCGCGGTGGCGGAACTGCGGGCGGCGATCGAGGCGGCCCAGGTGCCCGTGGCGTGGCTGTGCGAGACGGACCGCCTGGCGACCGGGTGTGGCGTGACTGTTTCCGTATTGCACCCGCCGGCATCCGGTTGTGGATCGTCCGACAACGCGTGCAGCATTGTGCTGTGCATCGAGTATCTTGGCCGGCGCGTATTGCTGCCCGGCGATGTGGAAGCCGACGGGCTCGACGAATTGCTGGCGGAAATGCCGCTGCCCTGTGACGTCTTGATGGCGCCGCATCACGGAAGCGCCGGCAGCCAACCCGCCCGCATGATCGCGTGGGCGGAGCCCGCGTGGGTTGTCCTCTGCGCCGGGCAGGGCAGCCGCGTCGATCAGGCGGCCTTCGCCCGGCTTGGGCCTCGGTTGTATTCCACCCATCGCGATGGGGCCGTGCAGGTGGAGATCGATCGGGAGGGAGTCCGCACGAGCTGCTGGCGCGAGCGGCGCCGGTGATCGGCGCGTGGGTATGAGCCGCGCACGCGGGCGGCGTCTCTCACGTCCGTCCGGCCGACCGGAATTCGAGACGCGCGCGGAGCCGCCGGCCCTCGGCAGACCGCGGCGCCCCCCCGCCAGGGCGATGTTTCGGATTGGTGTTCGCGCACATCGGCGCCTGTGGTAGAAGATGGCTCCCGCAACAGGATGGAAACGTACCCGCGCGCTCGGTCAAGGAGGGACCCATGAGACCACGTCGAGCTGCTCATGTCATGCTGTTTGTGCTGCTGCCGGTTGCCGATCTGGTGGCGGCCGGGTTGGCGACGAGTGACAACTTTCTGGTTCTGACGGCGTCTTTGGCGTCTCCCCAACAGGACAGTCAGTACGCGGAGGCCGTATTGTTCAATGCGGAGTCGCTTCGCAAGGAGATCGCGCGCGAGTGGCTGGGGGAGGAACTGCCTCCGAGCGTCGGCAAGACGACGGTGAACGTGGCGTTCAGCGACCAGCGCGACGCGGGCTTGACCTGGGCGAAAGACGATCCGCGGCGGCAGCGTCACATGCTCTACCTGACCACTTCTCCCGAGAAGGCGCTGGGCAGCACGTTGGCACACGAGATGGTCCACGTTGTATTCGCCACGCGGTTTCCGCACCCGAACGGAGTGGCTGCCTGGTTGGAAGAAGGGATTGCCAGCAAGTACGACGATCCGGATCGGCAGGCAACGCGTGACCAGATTCTGTCATGGGCGGCGAAGACGGGCAACTGGCCTCGCCTGGAGACGGTCCTCGACGCGCAGCTCATTCCCGCGACCGAAAAAGAGATGTACGCGGTGGCCGCGTCCCTGACGGATTTCTTTCTGGCCCGCGGCGACAAGACAACGCTCATTGCGTTTGGTCTTTCCGGGCGCAAACGAGGGTGGGACCGGGCACTGCGGGAGCACTACCCGTTCGGGGACGTGCAGGAATTGCAACTGGCGTGGCAAGCGTGGGTGCGGGAAAGCCGGGCAGCTGCCACCCGCTAGGCCGGACGGGCCGTCCGCCCGTGCGAGAGGCCTCCAAAGCTGCCGATCAAGCCGGGCAGGTACGACGTCGCATCCTACTTTCCGGCTTTGTGAATGCACGGAGCTGGTTCCGTCTCGGCGCGCGGCCGGAGCGGTTCCTGTCAGGACAGCGGCCCCGCATCGCGGCCCCGCATCGCGGCCCCGCATCGCGGCCCCGCATCGCGGCCCCGCATCGCGGCCCGCATGCGGCGGGACTACCGGACGTACCAGGTGACGGGCGCGCCGAGGTAGATCGGCGGACTGACGTACACGGGCGCCGGCGGCAGGTACACGGGCGCCGGCGGCAGGTACACGGGCGCCGGAGGTGTCATGTACGTGGTGGTTCGCACGACGGGCAGGTCGGGGACAATGTCGATGCTTTGAGCGTAGGACGGCCCGGTGACGGTCCAGTTTGTCAGTCGCTGGCCGGGCAGTTGCACGGTGACGGTTCCCACGGGGACGGTGAGTTGTAGCGAGTCGCCAGGGTCCACGCCGTAGTCCACGCGGTTGACCGACACGTACTGGTAGGTTCCCGTCTTGTTGTTGATGGTCAACTTGCCTTGTGCCTTCAAGGACTGCTGCACGGCATCCTGCATTTCCGTGCGGAAATCGGCGCTCTCGCGCATGTTGGCGCGGATGGCCGGCACGCGTCGTCCGCTCGAGTCCATTTCGCTGATGGCCTCGAGTATCTGCTGTTGTTTGGCGTTCTCCTCTTGCAGTGCCCGAACCACTTCGCGCAGATCCTCGACAACGACTTGTTGCCGTGTCAGGTTGTCGTTGTACTCGCCGGACAGGTCGAGAAGGGCCTTCGTGTTCTTGGCGACCTGATCGGCGACGGTGGTGACATTCTCCGAGGTGGTCGCCAGCAGTTGTCTCATGGCCTGCAGATCAGCCACCTGTTGTTGCAGGAGCTGTACGTCCTTTGTCAACTCATCGATGGTCTTTGCGGGGGCGGGATTAGGTGCCGCGGCGGATGCCTGAGCGGCGACGGCGGCGGCCAGCAGCAAGCCGGTCAAGAAAACTCGGAACATAGCGTAAACTCCCAACTGAGTGGTTCATTTCGCCCACTCCGTGGGTCCCTGGCCATCCGTCAAAATCGTTACGACTCTTTAGTCTAGCCATTGCCCGGCGAGATTCAACTGCGGTCGGCCAATGGCGGCGGTCAGTCGGAGGACGGGTTGTGCCGCCGTCGGTTGAGTTGGTCGCGCATGAGCGCGCGGGCTCGATGAAGTCGGCTTCGGACGGTCCCGACGGAAACGTCCAACACGCGTGCGATCGTGTCGTAATCGAAGCCTTCGATTTCCCGCAGCACGAGCACGGCTCGGAATTCCTCGCTCAAGGTCCCCAGAGCCTCTTGGATGTGGCGGGCGCGTTCTTCGCGGAGCAGCCGATCGGGCGGCGATTCGAGGCTGTCCGGCGGGTCCGTGCCGGCTGTTTCCCGGGCGGCGTCCATGGAGACTTCCGGACGTCGACGCCTCTGTCTGTTGACAGCGCCGTTGAAGGCGATGCGGTAGAGCCAGGTGTAGAAGGAGCTTTGGCCGCGAAACGACGGTAGTTTGAGGAGGGCCTGCACGAATGCGTCCTGGACGACATCTTCGGCTTCGTCGGGGTCGCCCACGACGTGCACGATGCTGGTGAAGAGTCGATCCTGGTACAGACGCACCAAGTGACCGAAGGCGGCGGATTCGCCCTTGAGGACTCGCGCGATCAACGGTGCTTCTTCGTTCACAGGCGGCGGTACGGGCCGGATTCCCCGCGGGGGGCTCCAGCGGGTGCTCCCTGGTCGGGCAGGAAGGGTCAAGACATCCAAGTGCCGCGGCGCGGGGCAATTGCGGCGGTGGTGTTGCCAGGCGCGGCCGGGCGCGTTACTTTCTCATCATCCTGTTCGTACGGCCGGTTGTCAAATGCCAGGGACAGGCAGTGCCGCTCGCGGCAGGCGTCGTGCAAGTCCTTTTGGAGATTCGGCTTGTGGTGTTTGGACGCCGGGCGGCCGGGACCGGATAGCCGGTTCACGTGGCGGCCGGGCGGCACGTGGATCGCGAGGTGGATCCGGGCAGTGGGACGCGTCGGCGAACGATTCTCGGGATGGGGGACACGATTTGCGGTTGCAAAAAACAGGCGCACTGCTAAATTGATCTAACTTAAGTCGTTAACAGTGTTGTATGTAGGGACAGTCCTGGTGGACATGGGGGTCACAGCGGTTATCGAGTGTCGGCGGGTGACAAGTAGGTGAAGGCCGACCGAAAGCAGAGGAACGACGGTAGCACATGACGATCACGAAAGAGCGGAAGCAGCAACTAATCCAAGATTTTCGGCAAGATGATCAGGACACGGGGTCACCGGAGGTGCAGATTGCCATTCTGACCACGCGGATCAACAGCCTGACCGAGCACATGCGGGTTCACGTGAAGGACTACGCAAGTCGCCGCGGACTTTTGGCGTTGGTTAGCCGTCGCCGCCGCCTGTTGGACTATGTGCGGCGCATCAATCCGCAGCGCTACATAGCCATCATCTCGCGGTTGGGAATCCGCAAGTAGGTCGATCTTCGCTGCCAGAGCGAGTGTCGGGGCGTCGTGTGCCTCGGCTTCAACTCGTTTCATTTCTTTCGTGTCTTCTTCGGTCGCCCGCGCGACGCGTCGCGCTAGCGCCTTGTGGCGCATCGGGTGGCCTCCTATCGGCCCAGGGCGCAAGCAATGTGCAGGAACTAAGGACGTGAAGGTACGCGTAGAAAAGCAGATTGGAAAACACATTTTGTCAATGGAAACGGGTCAATTGGCGCGGCAGGCGACTGCCGCGGTAATGACCCAGTACGGCGGGACGGTGGTGCTCAGTGCCGTCACGACAGGACCGCCTCGTGAAGGGATCGACTTCTTTCCGCTCACCTGCGACTATCGCGAGCGGCTTGCCGCGGCGGGCAAGTTCCCGGGCGGGTTTCTCAAGCGCGAAGGCCGACCCAACACCAAGGAGACGCTCACGGCGCGCCTGATCGACCGGCCGCTGCGCCCGCTGTTCCCGAAAGGGTACAACGACGAGGTACAGTGCCAGAGTTTCGTTTTGTCCAGCGACCGGCAGAACGATGCCGATGTGCTGGCGATGAACGGGACGGCCGCCGCCTTGCTGATATCGCCAATTCCGTTTCTCGGGCCGTTGGTATCGGTGCGGATTGGGCGGGTGAACGGCGAGTTTGTTCCGTTTCCCTCGAACGAGGAGTTGGAGGAGAGCGAACTGGACCTGATCGTTTCGGCGACGGCCGAGGCGGTGGCGATGATCGAGGGGTTTGCCCGCGAGTTGCCCGAGGATGTCATGGCGGACGCGATCGCCTACGCGCAGGCGGTGGCTCGGGAGGTACTGGCGCTGCATCTGGAATTCGCCGAGAAGGTGGGGTTGCGGAAGCCTGAGTTCGTTCCGCCGCCGGACGATGGCTTGTTCGATCAGTTGAAAAGACGGTGTTATCAGGAGTTCAAAACGGCCAAACAGACGGTGGGAAAGCAGGCGCGGGCGGACGCGGTGGCGGCGTTGCGGGAACGGATTGTAGCCGAGTTGATACCCGACCCCGAGGCGGAAGGCGCGATTGGATCACAGGCGTTCGACGCGGCCTGGCAGCGACTGGAATCCTGCGTGGTGCGCGATCTGATACTGAGCGGCACGCGGTCTGACGGACGCGGAACGAAGGATCTGCGGTCCATTGAGTGCCGCGTGGACGTTCTGCCCCGCACGCACGGTTCCGCGGTGTTCCAACGCGGCGAAACGCAGTCGTTGGTCACGGTGACTTTGGGGACGTCCCGGGACGAACAACGCGTCGACGGACTGGCCGATGAGTACTCCAAGAAGTTCATGCTGGACTACAACTTCCCGTCGTTTTCGGTGGGCGAGTGTCGTCCGATCCGCGGGCCGGGCCGCCGCGAAATCGGGCACGGGGCGTTGGCCGAGCGGAGCGTGAACCCGGTGCTCCCGGCGCCGGACGATTTCCCGTACACCGTGCGGATCATCTCGGACATTCTGGAATCCAACGGCTCATCGTCGATGGCCTCGGTCTGCGGCGCCACGTTGGGCTTGATGTCCGCCGGAGTGCCGATCAGCAATCCGGTCGCGGGCATCTCCGTGGGGCTCGTCAAGGAATCCGATGACAACTGGGTCCTGTTGACCGACATCATCGGCGACGAGGACCACTTTGGCGACATGGACTTCAAGATCGCCGGCACGCAGAACGGCATCACCGGCATCCAGTTGGATCTGAAGATCAGCGGCATCAGTAGCGAGATCGTGCGCGCCACGCTGACGCAGTCGCGCGAGGCGCGGATCGAGATCCTCCGCAAAATGCTCACGACCATTTCGCGGCCCAAGGACGACATTTCTCCCTGGGCGCCGCGGCTGATCCGCACCAAGATCGACCCCGACAAGATCGGCGCTCTGATCGGTCCGGGCGGCAAGAACATCCGCATGATCCAGGAGACGACCGGAACGGTCATCGAAGTGGAAGACGATGGCACGGTGATGGTGGCCGGCAACAGCCGGGAGTATGTGGAGCAGGCGCTGGCGCACATTGAAGCGTGCACGGCCACCGTGCAGGTGGGCCGGATTTACACGGGGCGCGTGACCAGCGTCAAGGACTTTGGTGCGTTTGTCGAGATCCTGCCCGGGCGGGATGGCTTGTGCCACATCAGCGAACTGTCCAACGGATTTGTGAGCAGTGTGGCGGACGTGTGCGGCGAAGGTGACGAGATGAAGGTGATGGTCATCGACGTCGACGAGCACGACCGAGTCAAGTTGAGTCGGCGGCGAGCCATGGAAGAGCTGGGCTTGAAGGACGACATGGCGGCGGTCGGCGAAGGCGGCGAGCGCGGCGAGCGCGGCGAGCGCGGCGAGCGCGGCGAACGCGGCGAACGCGGCGAACGCGGCGAACGCGGCGAACGCGGCGAACGGAGTGGTGATCGCGATCGCGACAGGTCGCGGCGGCCGCGCGACGGCGGTGGCCGTGGCCGACGCCGGTAACGGCCGCCCACGGCACGGAAGACTGCCCATCATGGCGGCGCATAACGGCGGCGCATAAGGCGCGGGGGAGGAGCCCAGTCGCCGCGGGGCAGCGGTGCGGCTCCCAGGCGGATCGTCCGGGTGTGTCAGGAGGAGGGCCGGGCAGAGCATCCGCGGACGGAGTGCGGAGCGAGCGAGGTCTGTTGGGCCGCGCCCGCGCGGAGATCGCCGACGCGACCGATGGCCGGCAAAGGGCACATGGGTGATGAACGGTCCGACCGACGCGGATACACATTCCGGCATCGCCAGCGGCGGCGGTGAACCGTTGGCCTGTCATTACAACGAACTGGCGCAGCTGGCGGGTTCACTGGCGCACGAGATCAAGAACGCGCTGTCGGTCATCCGCATGAACATGGACCTGTTGGCCGAAGACCTGGCGGGCGCGGAGACGCCTCGGGAACGTCGCGCGCGGGCCAAGACCGACATGGTGCACGACCAGTGCACGCGGCTGGAGAAACTCCTGAACGACTTTCTCAAGTTCGCGCGCGTCCAGGCTTTGGACCTTCTGCCCGACAACCTCAACGAACACGTGCAGTCGGTGCTGCGGCTGTTCGACGCGCAGGCGCACGGAGCGGGAGTCCGCATTCTGCCGCACCTGGACGGCGAGTTGCCGAGCGTGCTGTTGGACGCTCCGACGATCCGCGCCGCGCTGGTGAACCTCGTGAAGAACGCCTTGGAAGCGATGCCCGACGGCGGTGCGCTGACCGTCATCACCCGCATCACCCGCAACGGGGTCGCCTTGGACCTGATTGACACCGGCGAGGGCATGGACGAGCAGACGGCCCTTCGCATGTTCGAAGCGTTCTTCTCGACCAAGGTCGATGGGTCCGGGCTGGGACTGCCGACCGCGCGGAAGATCGTCGAGGCACACGGAGGCCGCATCGGCGTGCAGAGCGAGTTGGGACGCGGCACCAAGTTCACCCTCGAGTTTCCCACGCCGCGCCGCCTGTGACGGCGCGCGGCCCCGATGCGACCGTCTTCATCAGATCGCCTGTTTTCGCGACTTCCCCACCATGAATGACGCAGACCGCGACGCCGCGGCGACCATCCGTGTCCTGATCGTCGACAACGATCCTGCTCATGCCCAGGCCATGGCCGAGAGTCTGGAGGTGGTCGGATACCCGTGCCGCATCGCCACCTCCGGCCCGGAAGGCGCTCGCCTCATCGAACAGGAATCCTTCGACGTGGTGGTCACGGACCTGGTCATGAACGACATCGACGGCATGGCCCTGCTCGGACTCGCCAAACACACGCTGCCCGACGCCGAAGTCGTCATGGTCACCGGCCACGCGTCCGTTCCCAAGGCCGTGGAGGCCATGCAGCAAGGCGCGTTCTCGTTCCTGGAGAAACCAATCACTGCCAACCGGTTGCGCGCGGTCACCGCCCGCGCCGCCGAAGCCGTCCGACTCCGCCGGGACAACTTCGAGCTGAACCGGCGGCTGGACGAACGGTTCGGCTTCGAAGGGATCGTCTTCGCCAGCGACAAGATGAGAGCCGTCATCGACCGTGTCAAACGGGTCGCGCCCACCGATGCCACCGTGCTGATCACCGGTGACAGCGGCACGGGAAAGGAACTGATTGCCCAGGCGATCCACCAGAACAGCCCGCGGAAGAACAAGAGGGTCTTCCCACTCAACTGCGCCGCCTTCGTGGAAAACCTGGTCGAAAGCGAACTGTTCGGACATGTCAAGGGAGCCTACACCGACGCCCGCACCGACCGGATCGGTGCGTTCGAATACGCCAACGGCGGCACGCTGTTCCTCGATGAGATCGGCGACATGCCGCTGGCGACCCAAACCAAATTGCTGCGCGTCCTCGAGCAACGGGTGGTCACGCGCGTCGGAGACAACAAGCCCATCGACGTGAATGTCCGAGTGTTGTCGGCAACCAAGCGCAATCTGGAACAGGCCGTCGAGACCGGGTTGTTTCGCGAGGACCTGTACTACCGTCTGAAAGTGGTGACCGTGGAAATCCCATCGCTGGTGGACCGCCGCGAGGATGTCGTGCCCCTCATGGAGCATTTCCGCAGGCAATACGCCAGGCACCATCAGAAGAGCATCGAGCGGTTTTCGCCCGCCGTCCGGCGCAAGTTCTTCGAATTCAACTGGCCCGGCAACGTCCGCCAGCTGCGGAACGCCGTGGAAACCATGGTCGTGCTCGACGGCGATGGCATGCTCGATACCGACGATCTGCCCCCGGAACTCCTGAAAACGAAACAGGACGCCGCCCCCGCGGTCTGCGGCTTGGACCCGCTGATCGGTCAGCCGCTGGAAGAGTACGAGAAGTACGCGATCGAGGTGACCCTCAAACTGACCAACGGGAACCGGGAAGAGGCGGCCAGGATGCTGGGCATCGGCGCGCGGACTTTGTACCGGAAACTGGAGAAATTCGACATCGGTTAACGGCCCGGCCTCTCGATCCCGTCCGCGAGTTGGACCGCGTGCGGTACCGCAATCCCCCCGTTCGACCCAGGCAACCCCATGACCAGCGGCACCCCCGAAATCAGAAAACTCCCGCCCGGCGTGGTCAACAAGATCGCCGCCGGCGAGGTCATCGAGCGACCGGCGAGTGTCGTGAAAGAGCTGCTCGAGAACTCGGTCGACGCGGGTGCCACGCGGATCGACGTGACGGTCGAGCAGGGAGGGATGGAACTGATCCGCGTCGCCGACAACGGGTGCGGGATCAGAGCGGAGCAACTGGAGCTGGCAGTCGCCAGTCACGCGACCAGCAAGATCCGGGACGCCGAGGACCTGTTTCAAGTCCGCTCGCTGGGGTTTCGCGGCGAAGCGTTGGCCTCGATCGCCGAGGTCAGCCAGCTCGTCATTCGCAGCCGCCCGGCCGGAGCGGAGGCGGGAGCCGAGTTGGAAGTGGCCGGCGGTCAGACGAAACCGGTCACGCCGTGTGGCTGCCCGATAGGCACGTCGATCGACGTGCGCAATCTCTTTTTCAACACGCCGGTGCGTCGCCGGTTCCTTCGTACGGTGCAGACGGAAATGGGGCACGTGATTGAGTCGTTCACTCGGATCGCGCTGGCCCAACCCGGAAGCCACATGTGCCTGCGGCACAACGATCGCGTCCTTCACGACCTGCCGCCGGCCGACCGGTGGCTGGATCGGATCGCCGCGTTTTTCGGCGCCGAGCTGGGTGATAGCCTGATCTGGGTTGAGAGCTGCCAGGAGGGTGTGCGGTTGAGCGGCTATGTGGCCGATCCGAGCGTGAGTCGCGGGAGCAATCGCCAGCAGTATATCCTGCTCAACGGGCGACAGATCCGTGATCGGACGCTGCAGCATGCGCTGGGCGAAGCCTATCGCGGTTTGCTGATGACGGGTCGGTTTCCAGTCGCCTTCCTGCGGCTGGACATGCCGCCGGACCCGGTGGACGTGAACGTGCATCCGGCGAAACTGGAGGTCCGGTTCACGGACGGTCGGCGGCTTTACAGCCAGCTGCTTGGCACCTTGCGTACCCGGTTCCTCACCTCGGACCTGACCGCGCGGGCCCG
>Ga0194113_10007164_pt1 | contig 13976 bp, 10 predicted proteins | sample TA2MahC200mmetaG_FD_146193 | JGI IMG/M metagenome (GOLD analysis project Ga0194113, IMG submission 146193) | Freshwater microbial communities from Lake Tanganyika, Tanzania - TA2015017 Mahale Deep Cast 200m | ecosystem: Environmental > Aquatic > Freshwater > Lake | place: Tanzania: Lake...
GAGGGAATCCGGGACCAGATTGCTCGCGTCGCGCCACCGCTTATTGCGCGACACGCAGTGGTTCGAGTGGGCGTGGGATTTGGCGGGCCGGTGGATGCGGTCGCGGGCCGGACAGTCCGGAGTTTCCAGATCGAAGGATGGGAGAACTTCGCATTGCGCGAGTGGTGCCAGGATATGTTTGGCGTGCCGGCACTGATTGAAAACGATTCGAATCTCGCCGGGCTAGGCGAGGCGCGATTCGGCGCCGGCCGCGGGGCGCGGATCGTATTTTACAGCAATGTGGGCAGCGGCATCGGCGGGGCTCTGGTGATTGACGGGTCGCTCTATCCGGGAGGGGCTGGGACGGCGGTGGCGGAAATCGGGCACCTGCGTCCTGGTCCGCAGGCGGTCGACGCGGTCGACACGGTCGAGTCGATTGCCAGTGGTTGGGGCATCGCGGCCGCCGCCGCGCGCAGATGCGCGGATGTCGACGCGTCGCGTCGAGACGGTGACGGCGTTCAATTGCTGGCCCTGTCTGGCAACGCGTCGCTCAGCGGGAAAACGGTCCTGGACGCGGCCGCTGACGGGAACGCGCTGGCGTTGGAGGTTGTCGGCGCCGCAGTCCGAACGTACGGCTGGGCACTGGCCCAAGCCATCACGTTGATCGCGCCGAACGTCGTGGTGGTGGGTGGCGGCGTAGCGCAGGTTGGCGAGCAGCTTTTCTTCAATCCCCTGCGCCAGGAGGTCGCCCGGTACGTGTTCCCACCGTTACGCGGCACGTATCGCCTCGTTCCGGCCGCTTTGGGCGAAGAAGTGGTCCTTCACGGCGCCCTGGCCTTGGCCGCCGACGGCGGGCCGGCCCCGTCACGGCCGCACGACGACGCGTAGCGATTCGCCGGTTTCCATGAGTCGAAAGGCCTCGTGAATCTGCTCCAGCGGAAGCACGTGGGACGCCAGGCGAGCGGCGGGCACCTTGCCCGCGGCCAGCAGTTCGACGGCTTCCCGCACGTGCCATGGCGCCGAGTCGCTCGTACCGACCACCCGCAACTCGTTGTAGTGGATTGCCCGGCTGTCCAGACGCAGCGTTGCATCGCCCTTTGGCAACGAGGCGAACAGCACGACCGTGCCGCGTTTGCGCGCCAAGTGGACCGCTTGCTCCTGCGGCGCGGCCGCCGGCGCGGCTACGATCACGACATCCGCACCCAAACCGTCGGTCTCGGCCAGCACGCGTTCTCGCAAGTCTTCGCGCGACGGATTGACCAGCACGTCGAAATGGAACTGCTCGGCGCGCGCAAGCCGTTCGTCGTTGGTCTCGGACAGCAGGATCTTCCGCGCACCGTTGCCTCGCGCGACGCACGCGTTCATCAACCCCAAGGGGCCGGCCCCCATCACCAGCACCGTCGCGTCGCGACCTCGCATGTCGCATTGAGACAACGAATTCACGGCGCAACTGACTGGTTCGGCCAGCGCGGCATGCTCCGCCACCATGTCGGGCGGCGTCCGCACCACGTGACCGCGCTGCAACGCGCGAGCGGGAATCACCACATATTCCGCCATGCCGCCGGGATAATGGAAACCCATCGGCGCCAGGTTCTGACACAAATTCGGCCAGTCTCGCCCGCAGTAGTAGCAGTCGCCGCACGAGATGCTCGTCGCCATCACAACACGGTCGCCCTCGCGCAACCCGCCGTGAGCCCGTGGTCCCACTTGCTGAACAATCCCGCTGAACTCGTGCCCCATGGTCAAGGGGGGCGTAATGCGCGGGTTGCCGTGCTTGAACGTCTTCCAGTCCGTTCCGCACACGGCGCACGCGTCCACTCGTACCAGGACCTCGTCCGGCGCGGAAACGGGCTGAGGAAGTTCCTCCAGTTGGATGTCACCCGGCCCGTGGTAGACAATCGCCCTCATCGTGGTCCCTTGCCTCACTTGCAGCGCGACCGTTCAGTGCATCTCGCGACCGCCCGTGATGTTGATTGCCTGGCCGGTCATGTAGCCGGCTCGCGACGACGCGAGGAAACAAGTCATTTCCACCACGTCCTCCACGCGAGCCAACCGGCCCAGAGGCACTTTGGAGGTAAACTTCTTCACGACGTCATCGATGGGAATCCCCATCGTCCGAACGTAATCGGCCGACACCTTGTCCCACACCCCGGTCGCTTCGGTGATGCCGGGACAGACGCAGTTGACGCGGATGTTGTCCGCGGCCAATTCAAAAGCCAACGCCTGCGTCAGCCCGATGATGGCGGCCTTCGCCGACGAATAGGCGCTCATCAGCGCCGACCCCGTCTTGCCCGACTTGCTGGAGAAATTGACGATGCTGCCGCCTCCGATTCGCTTCATGATCGGCACGACCTCCCTGATGAGGAGAAACGTGCCCTTGCAGTTCACCGCGTGCACCCGGTCCCAGTTCTCCTCCGTCAGGTCCTCAATCCGCCCCCCGGCACCGACTGTGCCAGCCACATTCACCAGAACATCCAAGCGCCCGTCAAAGGCGGCGGTCGCGCGCGCAACCACGGCACGAACTTGCTCCGCCACCGTCACATCCGCAGCCAGCGACCGGCAACACGTGCCCAACTCGTCGCAAATCCCGCTCAACGGTTCTTGATGAAGGTCCGTGATGAAGACCTTCGCCCCCTGCTGCAGGAGGCGAGCGGCCACGCCCTTGCCAATGCTGCCCGCCGCCCCCGTCACCATCGCCACTTTGCCGTCGAATTCCACGCGTCCCCTCCACACTTGATGCGGCACGCGGCCGCCACCGACCCAGAACCAACACTCCTGTCCGCCGCGAATCACGGGATCCGCGCCCTTGACCATCTTACACCACGCGCGCGGCGAGCTCACGATCGCGTGTGAGACCCGTGGGAAAGCCGACAGGCGTCGCCCACGATGTCACTCGCCGTCCAGCGTGACGTTCCAGTACGCTTCACCTAGAAAACGGGCCCAACTCTTGATCGGCTTGGCGTGCCACGAATAGAGCGGGCGCCAGGCGGGCCGTTTCGGGACGTGCAACAGTCGCATGTTCGCCTGCTGAGCCGTCTTGTCGGCCTTCCTCCGGTTGCATTCGTAGCAGGCCAACACGCAGTTCTCCCACGAACTCACTCCACCCTTGGAACGCGGAACCACGTGGTCGATCGTCAGCTCCTCCACCACAGGCCGCGCGCCGCAGTACTGGCAGGAATACCGATCGCGCCGGTAGATGTTGCGCCGGCTGAACGGAACAGCCTTGCCGGGCATCCCGCCGAAGCGGGCAAGCACCACGATCTCCGGCACTCGCAACCGGCTGGAAACCGTACGCACGAACTGCTCGTCATCCAGCGGCCGCATCTTGGACCAGTCACTCCAGTCGTAGGTCTGGAAATCGAGAGGATCGACGACGCGCGCGGCGCCGCCGTAGAGCAGGATCAGTGCACGGGCCACGGTCGCCACCTGAATCGGCTGCCAGTGCCGGTTCAAAACGAGCGTGGGACACCGTAGAACCGATTGCGACATGCATCACCTCCCGACGGAACTCGTGAAGGAGGCCAGAACCGGCCGCCACGTCCCGCCTCTACGTCCCCATTGTAGGCAAAAACCAGGCCTGCTGCACCATCCCCACCGCCCGAGTGCCCGGACTACGCGGGTTGTGGGAGACTGCTTGTTTTTTGACCGCCGCTCTGTTAGGACGGAGTCTGTCCGATGCCGCTAAATTGGGCAAATTGCGCGGCGCGCGCGCCGCGCGCGCGGCGCGCGGCGCGCTCCAGTATCAGACGGATCATCCCTCAAGTGAAGCGGATGGTGACTATGATGGTGGCCCAACGGCCGTTGTATGTCGGACTTCTGCTGGCCGTCGTTGCCATCGTTGCTTGGACGACCTGGCAGATGCTGCGGCATCGAAGGGCCGTCGGTCATGTGGAGAGCGGTGTGCGCGAGGTGCCGCAACCACACGGAATCGCAAGGCAGGACCGGGGCGTGTCAAACCCAGGCGACGAACCGTCGAACAAGGACCCGTATGCCGAAGCGCGCCGGCAGATGGTGCAGCATCAGCTCGCCGCGCGCGACGTCACGGACCAGCGCGTACTGGCCGCCATGCAGCGTGTTCCACGTCACCTGTTCGTGCCCAACAACCTCCTCTCCCAGGCCCATGCCGACGGCCCGCTGCCGATCGGCCACGACCAGACCATCTCTCAGCCGTACATCGTCGCCATCATGTCTCAGTTGGCACGGACACACGAGAAGGCGATCGCGTTGGATGTGGGTACCGGGTCGGGCTACCAGGCGGCCGTACTGGGCGAGCTTTGTCAGCACGTGTATGGCATTGAAATCGTGCAGGAGCTCGCCGATTCCGCGCGCGAGCGGCTCAACAACCTCGGATACCGCAACATCACGGTGCGCCACGGTGACGGATACCGCGGATGGCCGGAACACGCGCCGTTCGACGTGATCATTGTTGCCGCTGCCCCCGAGCAGATCCCCCAGCCGCTCGTTGACCAGCTGAAACCGAACGGCCGGATGGTGATCCCCGTGGGCAAGCACCACCAGTTCCTGATCGTGATCACGAAACACGCGGACGGGAAAGTCACTCAGGAACGGGTCTTTCCCGTGTCGTTCGTGCCGATGACCGGTGAGGCGCGAAAGGACGGCGGCCGATAAGGCCGATTGTTCATCGAGTGGGCGGTACGGTCCGCGACGCCGTGTCGCGGATCTTCTCGAACACCCAGTACGTCAACTCGCCGCGCATTTTCGGAAGCAGCCACGGACGTTGAGCGGCGGGCAAGGAGTCGTGAATCAGTTGGCGGATGTCCGACAGCACGGGGTTACTGCTGCCGTAGTAGGAATGGCCGAGCAGGCTGGTGTCGAGCGCGGAGACATCCACCGTCTCGATTCCCGGAATGACGACCAGCCCGTCGCCGGAGTCCCCCGCGCGGGCGTAGCCGTGGAACTTTTTCGAGGCGATCAGCGCCTGGTCGTTCGACGACGCGTAGAGCGTCACGCGCTGTGCGGATTTGACCAGCGCCGGCGCGAGATCCCGTTCGAATATCTCCGCGTCGATGTCCGGTGCCGCAAGCACGACCTGGTGAAACAGAGCAGGTCCCTCGCGGAACTGCGCCTGCAAGTCGCACAGCGCCTCGGTCATCGCGCGATTGCCCATGCTGTGGGCGATCAAGTTCACGGAGTCCGCGCCGCTGTGTTGGACCACGTCGAGCAGGAACTGCTTCAGGTGCGGCACGGCCCACGCCACGTTCGTTTCGTCCACCGTGTACCGCAACAAACCGCCCTGCGAAGGCCAACTGAAGAAGATCGGCGCGCCGGCGAACTGGACGTCGTGGGCGATCTGCGCCGTGCGGCGCGCCGCGTCTTCGAACGTGACGTTGTAACCGTGCACGAATACGAAGACCTCCGAACGCGATGCCGCCGCCACGCGGGCACGCAACGCCTCATAGAAGTCCTCATCCGACGCCGGCTCGATCGCCTGCAACACGACATGCCGGCTCGCGTCCTCGCGGACTTCGAGCCGAATGATCGACGGGGATTCGAGCTCTCCCCTCACGTGCGTGCTGGGAATGCTCACGCGACACGTGCCCAGTTGCATCACCCCACGCTCGTTGCCGTACCGCACGTCCGTTTCCACCAGACGGCGCATCTGCTCCAACTCGCCGCCCGCCCAGTAAATGCCCAAGCCGATCGTCGCCGCCACGAAAAGGGCCGCCAGCGGAATCGTGAAAACACGTTTCACTCCCGCGACGCCCAGCCCGCCACACAACAGCGTCGCCGCCGCCGTGCACAACGCCAGCGTCAGACGCTGTCGTCGCGCGACGTCCGTGGGCTCCGCCGCAATCTTCTTCCGGTCCGTTCCGTAGAAGACCGTCACCATCTTGAACGCCGCCGCGTCCTGGCCCGACGCTTCTCCGGCCGCCCTGGCCGCGCCCTCCGGAACCGCCTGTGCCGACGGCTCCGACTTCCGCGTCTCGCGCTGCTCGATCTTCGCAGCGGGCTCGCCGGGACCCTCGTCGGGATCCACCTGCAGCAACTGCGGGTCGCCAGGCCCCGTCGTCCGCGGGTCGCCAGGCCACATCCGCGGAATTGCCGGCGATGTTGAGTACGTCGACCGCTCCGGCAATCGCTCCCCTGTCTGTGGCTGCATGTCCTCCGGCTCCACGCGTTTCGCGTCAATGAGACCGGACTCGCCCGACGGGGACTCGCCCGACGGGGACTCGCCCGACGGGGACTCGCCCGACGGGGACTCGCCCGACGGGGACTCGCCCGACGGGGAGTTCGAAACGGCCGGTTCGCCATCCGGCCGTTCGGACCGTTGGTCCGCGTCGGGCGCCATGGCGACGTCCCTGCCAGAACCGCATCCACCCAGCACTCCTGCAAGAAGGCTGATACCGAGCAGGGTCAGACAAGAGCAAACGTGCTGTTTGCGGAGAGCAGGCATCTCAATCCCTCCCGTGCCATGTGACATCCGTTTCTGGCGAAGCGTTGCCTCCAACCAACTGCCGCGTGAAGACGCCGGAGTGACGGATGGGACAAAAGGGGCCAACGAGTTTGGGACATCCCGCATTTCGGTCCGCGCCGCGTCCGATCTTGACCCAACATACGTGACTTAAATGCGCCGAATTCCGCTGCATAAGTACACGAACGCTCCACGCAGCGGCGTATCATACTTCGTCGCCGCGGTTTCACCCAAGTGCAATTCGCCAACGCGGCCCGTGGCCGCGACCCACCAAAGGACGGGGTACTCCAGCCCGCTTCGCCCGCACGGACGGCCAATGGCGCACGCCGGCCGAGAGGCGCGCACCGCGATTTTCCAACGGCTGCGACCCGGTTGGCGGTGCACGGCGATCCATGAATGTCGACCCGCGGGCGGACGCGGACGTTCCTGCAATCGGGGCAACGGTCGTGGCCCGCTCGCCTGTGCCGTGACGCGGACGCCCTGTGCCCATTTGACACGCGACCGGCGCTAGGATAGAACCTGCCATAAGTGGGGATGCGGTCTTCTGCTGAGGAAGATGCCGTCCCCGCGGTTCGCTCTGTTCCGAATCCTCCAAGCGTGCGAGGCGATATCATGATCTTTGGAAAGATGTGGCGAGCGCTCAAAGCGCAGATCAACAAGCTGGCGAACTTCTTCTGGACCGCCGACCCGATTGCCCAGATGCAGTACGAATACGACACGGCGGTCGTGGAACTTCAGACCGGCCGCCAGGGTCTGGAGCAGTACCGGGCGCTGGTGGAGCGCGTGTCGCGGCAGGCGGACGGGGACCGCCGGCACGTCCAGGCTTTGGAGGCGAAGATCAAGGCCTATCTCAAGGCGGGCGACCGAGAGACGGCCGGGCGATTCGCCGTCGAACTGCAAAAGGCCAAGCAGCAGCAGCAGGAGAACCAGACGCAGCTGGAGATGCACGAGAAGGCCTACGACAACAACGTGCGGAAGATCAAGCACGCCAGCAAGAAGTTGGCTGACGTGCGCGAGAAGATCGCTCGATATGACGCCGAGTTGAAGATGAGCCGCGCGGAGGCGGAAATGGCGAAACTGGCTCAGAGTTTCGACTTCGACGTCACCACCGACTTCGGCCAGATCGAACAGGTCATCCATGACAAGATCGGATTGAACCGAGCCAAGGCTCGCGTCGCGGCCGATTTGTCCAGCGAGGGAATCGAGCAGATCGAACGCCAGGAAGTGATGGAGGCGAGCATGGCGGAAGATGCGCTGCGCGAATTCGAAGTCGAACTCGGCCTGGTCACTCCGGAGACCAAGGGAGTTGAGGAATCCGCGAAGCAACTGGGGCCCTCCGTCACGGAAGGATTGAAGGACGAGCAGAAGTGAGCGGCCGGCGGCCGCGTGAGGTGATGTCGATCGTGGACTCTGAAACGCAGAATCCGAAGGCCAGCCTGACAGGCGTTCCTTCGGCGGCGGGACCGAACGTGTCCGCCGCTTACCCGGCATGGGCGAAGGAACTGGCGGACCTGTACTTCTCGGGCAGCGTCTGCCTGTTTGTCCTGCATGGCAACGTGCACGATGTCGTGCCCTGCGCGACTGTGCGAGGCACGTCGTTCTGCAGTGTTCCCGAGTTCCTGTCCCGGCAGTTGTTCGGTTCGTGGGACGTGGTTTTTTCGTACGATCTGGGACGCGGCCTGCGGCTGGAGGCGGGCGAAGATGCCGCTCGACGACAGGCCATGGTCGAGTACGCGGCGGCTCGCCTCGGCAACCTGGCCCAATGGCCTCGCGATCCGGATCAGGTGCTCGCCGCGCTCGAGAAGGTCATCGAGCGCAACTTGCTGGAGGACAATGCCAAGGAGCGAAAACGGATCGCGTTTCTGTTCGAGTATGCCCAATACCTGATTCCTTCCGGCGGGCTGAACATGCTGGCAAGCGGCCAGGCGTCGCGCTTGGTGCGGTTCATCTCGTGGGCGCAGAACCCCTACATCAAACGCGTCAACATGGCGTTCTGCCTGATCGTCAACAGATTGTCGGAAGTGAACGACCGCCTGGTGCAGAACCCGCACGTGGCCGCACTGGAAATCCCCTTGCCCGACGACGAAGCGCGGCGCGCGTACGTGGAACATACGCTGGTCAAACAGGCCGAAGCAGGACCGGCTCAACCCGCCGGAGACGGCCTGACGGCCGACGCGATTGCCCGCCTCTCGTGCGGCCTGAACCTGGTCAACGTGAACGTGCTGCTGTCGCGAGCGAGGCAGCAGGGGCGGTCGCTGGACCTCGGACAATTCCGGCACCTCAAGAAAGGTCTGATCGAGCGCCAGTGCCAGGGACTGGTGACGTTCGTCCAACCGAAGCACAACTTGGACACCGTGGTCGGGCAAGTGGCGGCAAAACAGCGGCTGTTGCAGGATGCCCAGTGGATTGGCCAGGGCCTGTTGGATACGGCCCCCATGGGATATCTGATCTGTGGCCCCGTCGGCACGGGCAAGTCCTTCCTGGCCCAATGCTACGCGGGCTCGATCGGCATCCCCGCCGTCACGCTGGGAAACTTCAGGTCGAAATATGTGGGCGAGACCGAGGGGAACCTGGAACAAGTGTTGAACGTCCTCCGCAGCCTGGGACCGGTCGTCGTGATCATCGATGAGGCGGATGCGGCGCTGGGAAGCCGGGAAGCTGAAGGGGACTCCGGCACGTCGGCCCGCGTCTTCGGCATGATCGCTCGACAGATGGGCAACACCGACTATCGCGGCCGCATCATCTGGATGTTGTTGACCAGCCGACCGGATCTGCTGCCGATCGACTTGAAACGGCAAGGGCGCGCGGAGGTTCACATTCCGCTGTTCTATCCGCGAGATCCGGCCGAGATTGCCGAGATGGTCCGCGTCATGGCCGCCAAGAACCAGATTCCACTGGCGGCGGACGCCGTGCCCGATGCATCCGGCAAAGGAGGCCTGAGCGGGGCGGACATTGAGAGCGTGCTGCTTTCCGCGCGCCGGCGTGCCCTGGCGGACCGTCGCAAAGAGGTGAATGCCGAGGACCTCCGACTCGCCCTCCGCTCGTTCATCCCGTCCGCGCAGGGTCTGGAGAAAGAGATGCAGGAACTGGTGGCGGTCCTGGAATGCACCGACCGCGAGTTCCTGCCGGCGGAGTGGCAGGAGCGGATTGACAAACCGGAAGGTCGCACGCGACTTCAGGAGCGATGCATGGCGTTGCGAGAGCTGATCGGGCAGTAGGAGAGACGCCGGCCGGTCATCGGCCGGCCGGTCATCGGCCGGCCGGTCATCCGCTGGCCCGGGCGGCGTGCTCGCGGGGGGCGAATGGCGTCCGACCCACTTCACTGGGCTAAAGTGTTACCGAGGCGGCGTGTTTTCGGTTTCGGTTTTGGATTTGGCGTTCGGATTTCGGGCCCCGATTTGGCGGAAGGTGAAATCTCGCTAGAATCTGGCATGGGGCCCGTCGCTCGAACTGCGATGCGCAGGCGGACCCGACAACCTGAAGGAGATGGCATGGCTCGACAGAAATGGTTGGATGATAACGCGCGGACGACCCTGATTGACGATTACGCGAGTGAACTTGGCGCGTTCGTGGACGCGATGGCCGACGGCAAAGTGGACGCGGGCGAAGTGGCTGCCCAGGAACAGCGCGTCGTGGACCTCATGAAGACCGTCGAACCGCGACTGGACGACGCCATGCACGAACAGATCACGAAGCTGTTGTGCGAGATGTCGGCGCTGAGCGTCATGCAGACGCTCCACGCGCTGTACGAAGCTCGACCGAAGTCCAAGTTCCAGGGGTGACGCGACCTGGTGGCCTTTTCCAGGGCACGACCGCGCGCGCCGGGCCGCGACGAGCGAGAGCGGATGCGGCGGAAAAAGTGCTCGCTTGACAGAACCGCGTGATCACAATCCGTGATACAGCGCACTTCACTGATTTCGAAACAGGACGGGAGTTCGTTATGACCGGCAAACCCAAACCGATGTTCTATGCCGCGGTGGCGCTGGTGGTCGTCGTGCTCGTGGTGTTCGCCATCCTCCGCAGCGACTGGCTCGCTCCGGAAGGTGAAGGCGACAAATCAGGCCAGGAGGCGAAGTCGATCGACCCGAAGGAACTGGGCCTCACGCGTGCCGAGGACGAATCGAATCCCTCGGGCGTGACGACCGTGAAGGAATACAAGTTCGTGCCGGCGAAGCGATTGCCGGAGGTGAAAGGCACCGCGCAGTACGCGGCTCTGGAGAACAACACAGTCCGCTTCGCGCTGAACGTGTGGGCCGGCTGGGCGCCGATCATTTACGCCAACAACGGATTTGCGGCGGGGAAGGCGTGGCAGACGCCGGGCGGGAAGGAGTTCCGCGTGGAACTGGTCCTGATGGACGAACCGGTGGCCATGCAAGAGGCGTATTCGACCGGTCAGATCCACATCGGCTGGGGCACCCTGGACATGATGCCCCTGTTCCTGGAACGGATTGTCGGCTCCGACGGCAAGCCCAAGGACAGCCGCGTCATGCCGCGGATCTACCAACAGATCGACTGGTCCTGCGGCGGTGACGGCATCGTTGCGCGCGAGACCGTCAAGAAGGTCTCCGACCTGCGCGGCAAGAGGATGGTGCTGGCGGAGAATTCCCCGTCGCACTACTTCGCCCTCAACATGCTCGTGGCCGGCGGCGTCCAGCCCTCGGAAGTGGAGATGGTCTTCACGCCCGACGCGTTTCAAGCGGCCGCCGCGTTCGATGCCGACAAGAGCATCGCGGCAGCCGTCTCGTGGGCACCGGACATCTACAAACTGGAAGCCGTGCAGGGCAACCGCATGCTGGTGACCACGCAGACCGCCAACAAGCTGATCGCCGACATCTGGTTCGCCCGGGCCGACTTCGCCAAGGACCGTCCCGATATCATCGAGGGCCTGGTGCGGGGGATCTTCGACGCGATGGAGGCCTTGAAAACCGACCAGGCCAAGGCCGACACGGCGAAACTGATGGCCGCCGGCTACGGCATGCCCGCCAGCGAGGCGGCCGCGATGTTCCAGGACGCGCACAGCACGAACTGGGCCGAGAACTACCAGTTCTTCCTCAATCAGAACAACCCGACCAACTTCGAGCGCGTCTGGAACCAGGCCTACTACCTCTACCGCCGCATCGGAACGATTTCCCATCGCGCCGTCCCGTTCGACCAGGTCATGGATTTCTCGATCATCCAGAAGCTGGGCGAGGAGGGAAAGTACAAGGGTCAGAAGGACGAGTACACGGTGCAGTTCATGCCGAAGTCGACGTCGGAAGTGCGGGCGGAAGGCGAAATCCTCACCAATACCGTGGTGATCCACTTCTACCCGAACAGCGCCGACCTCACCAAGAAGATCATCCGCCGCATCGGCGACGAGGATGTGGAACAGCTGTACGACCCGCGCGTCGATCTGATCCTGGACGAGATCGCCACGCTGGCCGGCCAATTCGGCACGGCGCGCATCGTCATCGAGGGACACACGGACAGCTCCATGCGGGGACAAGCGCCCGAGAGCCTCGTCAAGGAGCTGTCGATGGACCGCGCCAATGCCGTGAAACAGGCGCTGGTCAACAAGTTCAAAACGCTGGATCCGAACCAGTTCAACGTGGAAGGCATGGGGTGGGACCGGCCGGCGGACGAGAACGACGCGTTGAACCAGGCCAAGAACCGGCGGGTCGAGATCAAGATCTATCCGGCCGAGGCGGTGCAATAGCGGTGCGCATCGGGAGTCGTGAGCCCATGGAGAATGAACCGGATGTTGTGACGCGCGGCGAGCGCCCGCGGCGGTGGCTGCGCGGCCCGAAACTGCGGCAGCCGATCACGTCGTGGGTCGCGCTCGCCTGCGCGGCCTCCGCGATCTTGATCTTCTTCGGCATCTGGTGGTTCCTGACGCGCGGCGAGGTTGCGGAAGAACGCATCGTGGGTCCGACCACGCTTCCCAGCCTGGGCGAGACTTTTTCCCAGTTTGGGACGCTCTGGTTCGACCGGGCCTTGACCCGCAACACGATCGTGACGCTTCGCCGCGTCACCTTGGGGTTCGCCCTGGCCTGTGTCGTCGGCGTGCCTCTGGGAATCCTCGCCGGCTGCTTCTCGCCCGCCCGCGCCTTCCTGGCGCCCGCCGTGATCTGGGGACGCTACATACCCCTGGCAGCCCTGATCGGCGTGACCTTCGGGTTCTTCGGGATCGAGGAACGGCAGAAGGTGATGTTCATCTTCATCGCCTGTTTCGCCTTCGTGATCGCCGACGTGTCCTCGGCCATCGCCGATATCAGCTCGCGCTACATCGATACCGCCTACACCCTGGGCGCCACGACCTGGCAGACCATCGTCAAGGTGCTGATCCCGTCCGCCTTGCCCGCCATCCTCGACTCCGCCCGCTTGCTCTTCGGGCTGGCGTTCGGGTACATCATGCTGGCGGAAGCGGTCCGGCTGGGGGAGGAAACCGGCGGACTCGGCAATCTGATCATCGTTTCCCAACGCCGCGGGCCGCGGGAACACATCTTCCTGATCATGCTCATCATCCCGGTCGTCGCGTTCGGCATCGACCGTATCCTCTTCTGGATGCAGCGATCGCTCTGCCCCTACCGCTTCGGCGGCAACGGCCTGCTGAACGCGGCCGTCCGCCAGATCGCGCGCGGTTGGGACGACCTGAAGTGCCTGGTCTGGAAGCCGCGACCTCCGTTCGATGTACTGCCCACTTCCCCACCCGACAAGCCGGAACCATGACCAACGACCCAGTTGACACCCGCGGCGCCGCATCCATTGGCTTGGGGCAGGTCTTGAACCAGCCGCGACAGGCGTCGGATTCGCGAGTGCCCCACGTGGTCGAGTTCCGCCAGGTCACCAAGACGTACAGTATCGGCGAGCCGAACGCGTTCACGGCAATCCGCGACATCACGTTCACGGTGGAGGACCTGGCGAACAAGGGGGAATTCGTCGGCATCCTCGGACCCAGCGGCTGCGGCAAGAGCACGATTCTGCGACTGATCGCGGGCCTGGAACCCCAGCACCCGCCGACGGAAGGGCAGGTGCTGGTGGCCGGCCGCCCCGTGACCGGACCCGGCGCCGATCGCGGCATGGTCTTCCAGGACTACTCCAGTTTCGATCATCGCTCGGTGCTGGACAACGTCACGTTCGGCCTCGAGTGCCAGCGCGTCCCGCGCCGCGTGCGTGACGAGATGGGCCGTGACTGGATCCGGCGTGTCGGGCTGGATGTGAGCGCGGACGCCGAAAAATACCCGCATGAACTCTCGGGCGGCATGCGACAGCGCGTGGCCATCGCCCGCACACTGATCCTCCGCCCCCGTATCATCCTGATGGATGAACCGTTCGGCGCCCTGGACCCGCTCACCCGCATGAACATGCAAGACCTGCTCATCTCGTTGTGGCGCGAGGTCCAGGCCACCGTGTTCTTCGTGACCCACTCCATCGAAGAGGCCGTCTATCTGGGCGACCGCATCTACGTCCTCAGCTCGTCGCCCGGCACGCTCGTCCGCGAAATCAAGGTCGCGTCCCCCGATCGCCCCGCCAAGGAGATGCAACGGGAACCGACATTCCAGGAAACCGTCTGCTCCATCCGAGA
>Ga0194113_10007165_pt1 | contig 13975 bp, 11 predicted proteins | sample TA2MahC200mmetaG_FD_146193 | JGI IMG/M metagenome (GOLD analysis project Ga0194113, IMG submission 146193) | Freshwater microbial communities from Lake Tanganyika, Tanzania - TA2015017 Mahale Deep Cast 200m | ecosystem: Environmental > Aquatic > Freshwater > Lake | place: Tanzania: Lake...
GTACTGGCCGGCGATGCTCATGTCCGCCGGCATCGAACCACCGAAGGGTTGGGCGGTCGGCGGCTTTCTGCTCGTCGGTGGCGAAAAGATGTCGAAGACCACCGGCAACGTGGTGAGCCCGCTCGATCTGATCGACGAGTTCGGTGTCGACGGGTTTCGCTACTACGTGCTCGCCGACACGATCTACGGCAACGACGGCGACTTCACCTACGAGGGTCTCGTCGCGCGGTACAACTCCGACTTGGCGAACAACCTCGGCAACCTTGCCGCGCGCGTCGCCACCGTGGTGGAGAAGAAGTGTGGTGGCCGCGGCCCGGCGCCACGCCACGACTCACCACTCGCACGGGTTGCCGCGGATGCGGTGCGCGACGCCGATGCCGCATGGCGTGGCGTGCAGCCGAGTCGCGCACTCGAGGCGACGTGGAACCTGATTCGCGCGACGAATGCGCATCTCGAACAACACGAGCCGTGGAAGATGCAACCGGGCGCCGATGTCGATGCGGTGATGGGTGACGCGTTGGAAGCGTTGCGCATCGTCGTGATGCTCGCGAACCCTGCCCTGCCGACCACCACGCAGGAGATTTGGCGACGCATCGGCTTGAGCGGTCGAATCGAAGAGCGTCGCATCGGTGTCGATTCGAAGTGGGGCCTCTACCCGGGCGGGCTCGTCGTCAAGAAGGGCGAGCCGCTCTTCCCGCGCAAGAAGGCGTAGTCGTCGTGACGAACTCCGCGACGACAAAGGCCGACACTGTCGCGTGGGTTGACACGCACTGTCACGTGTACGACGACCGCACGCCCGGCGGTGCCGATGGTTCCATCGCCAATGCAAAGGCGAACGACGTCACGAAGATGATCGTGATCGGCACCGACGCCACCACCTCACCGTTGGCACTCGACATCGCTGCACGACATCACAACGTGTGGGCGACCGTCGGACTGCACCCACACGACGCCAAACTAGGCTTCGACACGATCACGCCGCTCTTGCGCTGTGCCCCGGGCAAAGCCGAGTGGCTCGACGCGACGGGCCTGGCCGCCAAGAAAATCGTGGCCATCGGCGAATGCGGGCTTGATTTTCACTACGACCACTCGGAGCGCGACGTGCAACGCGCGGTGTTTGCCCAACACATCGCCCTCGCCAAGCAGCTCGATCTTCCCCTCGTCATTCATTCGCGTAATGCGTGGCCCGACATGTTCGATGTGCTCGACGGCGAGGGTGTGCCCGAGCGCGTGATCTTCCACTGCTTTACCGGCGACGAAGCCGAAGCCCGCGAAGCGGTGAAGCGTGGTGCGTGGCTCTCGTTTTCGGGGATCGTCACGTTCAACAAGGCGGACGATATTCGCCGTGCCGCAAAGTATTGCCCCGCAGAGAAGGTGTTGACGGAGACCGACGCTCCGTGGCTCGCACCAGTGCCCCATCGCGGCAAGGAAAACGAGCCGGCACTCGTGCGAGTGGTCGGTGAGTGTTTGGCGCAGGTGCGCGGCGATGATGTCGCCGAGCTCGCGCGAATCACGATTGCCAACGCACACGAGGCGTTCCCGGGTATCGCTCGCTAGCGTAAATCGTCCGCAAGGAGGCGAGTTCGTGTTCCTCACGCTGCAAGATCGCCGTCGCATCACTTTGGTCGGCTTGTTCACGCTCGTGGTGGTACCCGTCGTCGTCTTCTTCACCCGAGGCGAACCGCAGGCCGAAGTTGCCTCAGTCGCCGCCGTCGGCGTCGAGGTCGGTACAGAGGTGACGAGCACCTCCGCCGCGCTGGCGCCGGTGTTCTTGGAAGGTGCGGCAGGAATCGCACCGACCGGCACGGCAGCGATCGCCTATCCGAGCGCCGACAACGTCGGAGTCAGCGGGCTGGCGACATTCAGCAGTTTCAACGGGGCACCCAACACGGTGTGCAACGCACCGATTGCGCCCTACGGTGCCACACTCGTCATCAAGAACCTCAACAACGGTCGTTCGATCGCGTGTTCCAACGTGATGATGCCAACGACGCCGGCCAACATCAGCGTGGTGTTGCACACTCGCCTGTTCGTCGAGTTGTCAGATTTGGTGAACGCGCCGATTCCGGTTTCGATCAACTGGTGACGCTCACTCGCTCGCAAACGTCCGAGCTGCTGGCGCGCCACGGCTTGGCGCCGCGCCGCAGTTTCGGACAGAACTTCGTCGTCGAACCAGAGACCGTGCGTCGCATCGCGTCGCTGGCTCGAGTCGGCGACGGCGACCATGTGGTGGAGATTGGCGCGGGGCTAGGTGCCCTCACGCTGGCGCTCGCCGAAACCGGTGCGTCGATCACCGCGGTGGAGATCGACACTGGGCTCGTCGATGTATTGCGTGAGAACCTGGCCGGCAAGCGCAATGTGCGAGTGGTGCACGACGACGCCATGCGACTCGACTGGCATGCACTGCTTGACGACGCCGACACGTGGACCGTCGTTGCGAATCTGCCGTACAACGTGGCGACCCCACTCGTTGCCGACTTGCTCGACACGGTGCCCAAGGTGCGACGATTGTTGGTGATGGTGCAGAAGGAAGTCGCGCAGCGTTTCGCCGCACGCCCCGGTGATGACGCATTCGGAGCGGTGAGCGTGAAGGTCGACTACTGGGCCACTGCCCGAGTTGTCGGTGAAGTTTCTGCTGCGGTGTTCCTACCGCGGCCGCGTGTTGCGTCATCTCTCGTCGAAATCACGCGGCGCGAGAACCCGGCGGTACCTGCGCCGTTTGCACCGATGTTCGCGATCGTGCGACAAGGCTTTGCAACGCGCCGCAAGATGTTGCGTCGCGCCCTCGACGGCGTGGTGATTGCTGCCGACTTTGTAGTTGCTGGCGTCAACCCGGAGGCGCGGGCCGAAGAACTGTCGCTCGACGAGTGGTCGCGGCTGACGCTCGCGGTTATCAAAAGAGGCTCAGCGCCGACATGAACGGCCCCGCAACGCTTGCTGCGCACGCCAAACTCACGTTGTCGCTGCGCATCGTCGGCATACGAGACGACGGCTTTCACTTGATTGATGCAGAAATGGTGAGTCTCGCGTTGGCCGACACGGTGCACATCGACCCGCGCGGTACGGGCATCACGGTCGATGGTCCGTTTGCCGCTGGGGTACCCACGACCGATGACAATCTCGTTGCCCGAGCGTTGCGACTCGCGGGTCGCAGTGCCGCGGTGCACATCGAGAAGCAGATTCCGAACGGTGGCGGCCTGGGTGGCGGTTCGTCAAACGCGGCCGCAGTGCTGCGCTGGGCTGGAGTCAACGATCTCGTGGCGGCATCGCGGCTCGGCGCTGACATTCCGTTTTGCATCGTCGGTGAACGCGCCCGCGTGAGCGGCATCGGCGAAGTGGTTGCACCGCTCGCTGCACATCAGCGCGCTGACGAACCGTTCGACATCACGCTCGTGGTTCCACCGCTACATGTGTCGACTCCGGCGGTCTACGCGGCGTGGGATGCGCTGGCGCCGTCTCGGCAACGCGGGGAGCGCAACGATCTCGAGCCCGCCGCGCTGACAGTTGCCCCGGAGCTGGTGCGCTGGCGTGATCGAATTCGCGAGGCGGCCGGCGTGCTGCCGACGTTGGCTGGCAGCGGGGCCACATGGTTCTTGCACGGCCGGCACGACATTGCCGATGCAGTGCGTGACGCGACGGTCATCCTGACGCGCAGCCGCTAACGACCGACCATCGAGAAGCGCAGCCGCCGGTGCGGCTCGACCGACTTACTTGCTGTTGCGTTGATGGCGAGTGCGACGAAGCATCTTCTTGTGCTTCTTCTTGCGCATTCGCTTACGGCGACGCTTGACGAGTGATCCCATGCGAGCCACGACGCTACCCTGAAAGTTGGTGCAACTTCGCGCCAGCTTCTCTCCGGGGTCGTTCAACGGCAGGACAGCGGGTTTTGGTCCCGTTTATAGGGGTTCGAATCCTCTCCCCGGAACCATTGAGTGGCAGACTCGGCGGCGACGCCCATGACCACCGCTGCGATCATCCTGGCCGCCGGACACGGCACCCGAATGAAGTCGCAGCGACCCAAGCCGCTGCACGTGATGTGCGGACGGCCGATGGTGCTGCATGTCATCCATTCGCTGGAGGCCGTCGACCCCGCGCGCACGATGGTGGTCGTCGGCCACGGTGCCGAGCGGGTCAGCGATGAAGTGCGACTCGCCGCACCCGACTGGGCACATGTCGACTTTGCGATTCAGGCGCGACAACGCGGTACCGGGGATGCAACGATGGCCGGGCTCGCCGCCCTGGACGATCGCGACGGAGTCACGCACGCCGATGTCGACGATGAATCCACCGTCATCGTGATGCCAGGTGACACACCACTCTTACGTGCCGAAACCATCGCCCAACTTGTGGGCGAGCACGAGCAGTCATCGAATGCCGCCACACTGCTCACTGCAGAACTCGACGAGCCCTACGGATACGGCCGGGTGTTGCGCGGCAAGGACGGAGCAGTGCTGCGCGTCGTTGAAGAGCGCGATGCCTCCCCCGCCGAGCGTGCCCTCCACGAAGTGAACACCAGCATCTACGCGTTCAAGCGCGGACTGCTCGGCCCGGCATTGCGTCGCATCAAGAACAACAACGCCCAGTCGGAGTACTACCTCACCGACGTGGTGGAAGTGCTCACCTCAGTGGGTCATCGCGTCGGTGCGAGGGTGGCCGACCCCGTCGAAGTCACCGGAGTGAACGATCGCTGGCAACTCGCGCTAGCCGAGCGCGAGTTACGTGCCCGCACTAACCGTGCGTGGTTGTTGGCGGGCGTCACGATGCTCGACCCGCGCCAGACCTTCATCGACGTGACGGTGCACATCGGTCGCGATGTCACCCTGTTTCCGGGTGTGATCCTGCAGGGTCGCACGACGATTGGCGACGGTTGTGTCATCGGTCCGTCGGCGCGCCTTTCGAACACCGAAGTCGGTGCAAACAGCACCGTCGAGCAGACGACGGCGAGAGATTCGGTTGTCGGCGAGGGATGCGAAGTCGGGCCGTATGCGTTCTTGCCCGAGGGAACCAAGGTCGAATCGGGCGCCAGAACCGGTGCGTTCTATGATGGCTCGCAATGAACAAGTCGATCGACAAGGTCACCACCAAACGAATGGTGTTGTACAGCGGTCGGGCTCATCCAGAACTCGCGCGTGAGGTAGCGAGCCACCTCAACATTTCGCTCGGTGAGGCCGACATCGTGGAGTTTGCGAACGGCGAGATTCGCCCGCGCTTCGGCGACAGCATTCGCGGCGGCGACGTGTTCATCATGCAGTCGCACTACGGACACAACGGGTACAGCATCAACGATGCGATCATGGAGCAGTTGATCATGATCGATGCTGCGTACCGCGCGTCGGCCAAACGTGTCACGGCGGTGTGCCCGTTCTACGGCTACGCGCGCCAAGACCGCAAGGCGGCAGGGCGCGAACCAATCACGGCGCGCGTGGTGGCGGACATGTTCAAGGCCGCGGGCTCCAAGCGCATGGTGTCGGTCGACTTGCACAGTGGACAGATTCAGGGTTTCTTCGAAGGCCCGGTTGATCACCTCACCGCGATGCCCGTGTTGGAGAAATACCTGCGCGAAAACGCGCGTGAAGGCGTGGTCATCGTCTCGCCCGACACGGGTCGCGTGAAAGTCGCCGAACGATTCGCCCAACACCTCGCCGACATGAGTGCCGACGTCGCCTTCGTCTACAAGCGTCGCGAAAAGAACACGGTCAATGTCGCCAGCGCGAAGGAAGTCATCGGCGATGTGGACGGGCGTCTGTGCGTGCTCACCGACGACATGATTGATACCGCCGGCACCATCACATCGGCCGCCGAACTGCTCATGGCCCGCGGTGCAAAGGAGGTGTGGGCGATGGCCACCCACGGCGTGCTCTCCGACCCGGCCATTGAACGCCTGAAGAAGTCGGCGATCAGTCGCGTGGTGTTCACCAACACCATCCCACTGCCGAAAGAAAAGAGGATCGATCGCATCGAAGTGCTGTCGGTGGCCAAGATCATCGCCGACGCCCTCGCGGCGGTGTTCGAAGAGACGAGCGTCAGCGAGCTCTTCGGCGGCGAAAATCTCGCCTAACCGCGGGCAGTGCACCACCCACACAGGTACGGCGCGCACCCGACGCGGGCGAAAACTTCGCCCTTAGACTGACGAAATGCCCACCGCACTAAAAACACAGGTCGGACGCGCGCTCGGTAGCGCCGCCGCCCGCCGCTTGCTCTCCCAGGATCAGATTCCGGCCGTCGTGTACGGCCACGGCATGACGCCGCTCGCGGTCACCGTCGATCGCAAAGACCTTCGAGTCGCGCTCTCTGGTCCGGCCGGTCTCAACACCGTGCTCGAACTGCACGTCGGTGCCGACAAGTATCCGGCCATCGTCAAAGAAGTGCAGCGCGACCCCGTGAAGCGCATCGTGCGCCACGTCGACTTCCAGCAGATCAGCATGACCGAAACCATCACCGTGCATGTGCCGCTGCACGTGAAGGGCACCGCGAAGGCCGTGCTCGCCGAGGGCGGTCTCGTCGACCCGGTCGTCAGCTCCATCGATGTGCGAGCAACTGCTGCGAACATCCCGAACGAGATCGTCGTCGATGTCACCAACATGACGATGGACAGTGTCGTTCGACTCGGCGACCTGCAGATGCCTGCTGGCGTCACCGTCGTCGGCGATCCGGAGTTCGTCGTGATCACCGTCGTGACCACCAAGGTGGAAGAAGTTGCGCCGGTCGCCGCTGCTGCCGCCGAAGGCGAAGCTGGCGCCGAAGGTGCGGCTCCTGCCGACGGTGCAACTGCGGAAGGTGCTGCGCCTGCCGAGGGCGATGCTGCAAAGGCCGCAGGTGGCAAGCCTGCCGCCGGCGGCAAGCCCTCGAAGTAAGCCGCAATGCGGTAAGCCGTCATGGCACTTCTGCGTCGCTCGAAGCGACCAGAGCGTCGTGGCACACCGTTCTCTGCGCTGATCGTCGGTGTCGGCAACCCTGGACGCGAATACGAACGCAGCCGTCACAACGTCGGCTTCGAAGTCGTCGACGAGTTGGCGCGTCGTGCCGGCGCCACGCTGAAGGCTTCGCGTGACAAGTGCTTGCTCGCCGAAGTGCACACGGACTTCATCCACTATCTGCTCGCCAAGCCGATGACGTACGTGAACAACTCTGGTCAGGCGGTGGGCCCACTTGCGCGGCGCTTCGACATCAGCGATGTTGAGCGCATCATCGTGGTGCACGACGAACTTGATCTGCCGCCGGGCGTGGTGCGGGTCAAGGTGGGCGGTGGTCTCGCCGGCCACAACGGGCTGCGGTCGATCACCCAGCACGTGAAGTCGCAGGAGTTCGTGCGTGTGCGCATCGGCGTCGGTAAGCCGCCGAGCAAAGAGCGCGGTGGCGAACACGTGTTGTCGAAAGTGCCGGTCTCGGAACGCACACTGCTCGACGATGCGGTGCTGCGTGCCGCTGATGCCACGGAACTCATCCTGAAGCACGGCGCCGATACCGCAATGCAGCAGACGAACGCCGGCTGAGCGGCGGCCCGATGAAAGCCGTGCCTTCCGAGACCTCGCTTGCGTTTCTGGCCGCACATGCGGCGAGCTTCGGCCGCGAACTTGGTGTCGGCCTCGAGCCTGGTGCCGTCGTCGCATGGGCCGATCAGATTCGCCCGCCCCTGGTGGCTGCACTTGCCCGCACACGACCCAACGACACCATCATCGTTGCCACACCGACCGACACACAGGCGCGAGTGTTGTGCGACGATTTGCGCGCCTACTGCGAAACCGAGATCGCCTTGTTTCCGGCATGGGAGACGCTGCCCTTCGAACGTGTCAGCCCTGCAGTCGAAACGATGGGCGAACGAATGCGCGTCGTGGCACGGCTGCGCAACAATCGCGCTCCGCTCATCGTCGTTGCGCCGATTCGCGCGTTGTTGCAGCGACTGAGCCCTGCCAGCCTCGCCTTTGAACCCATCATCATTCGTCGTGGCGAGCCACTCGACGTCGACGTACTGAGCACCACGCTCGTGGCGTGGGGGTATGTGCGCGAACAACTTGCCGAGCATCGCGGCGAGTTCGCCCAACGCGGTTCCATCGTCGATGTTTTCGGTTCGACCGATGACTCCCCCGTGCGCATCGAGCTATGGGGTGACGACGTAGAACGTGTCACCTCGTTCTCGGTGAACGATCAGCGCAGCACGGCCGAACTCGACGAGGTGACCATTTATCCGGCACGTGAGTTGTTGATCGATGACGCGGTTGTCGCTCGCGCGACAGCTCTTGCCGTGAGCGAACCGTGGGGGCGCGAACAGTGGGAGCGCATCACCCAACGCAGCGGTTTCGACGGCATGGAGAACTGGTTGGCGTGGCTCGTCGACACCGAGCACACCTTGCTCGACGTCTTGCCCGAGCGCTCGGCCATCGTGGTCTGTGACCCGGCGTATCTGCGGTCGCGCGCCAAAGAACTTGCCCGAGAAGAACGAGAGGTTGCGCAAGCCCTGGCATCGACGTGGTCGTTCGAAGTGTCGGACACGATGCCGCGCCTGCATACGGATGTCGATTCGATGCTGGCGCGATCATCGACGCCGATTGCGCTTTCGGTCGCGTCGCCGGGGCTGGGCGACCCGAGCGATGGTGCGCTGAACGTGGTTGCCGCACGCTGGGGCTCGCCCGCCGCCACCACCGAAGCACTCGCACAACGGCTATCGGAATACGTGCAACTCGACTATCGCGTGGTTCTCGCCTACGACACCATCGAGTCGGCCACGCGAGTTCGCACCGAAATCTCGTCGCACGGCGTGCCGGCCGTGTTGCATGCGGCCACCGCGGCTGCTCCCGCGGTTGCTCCCGCACCGGATTTCGCCCCGGGTGCCGTGCACGTCGTGGTGCGCAACCTGCACGAGGGATTCGCCCTGCCCGATGCACGAGTGCTCGTAGCAACCGAGGCGGAAATCACCGGTCGGCGCAGCACTCGACGACGACGCCCGCGACGCCGCGGTGCCGCGATGATGTTCGAAGACCTGAAAGCGGGCGACTTCATCGTGCACGACGTGCACGGCATCGGAGTGTTCGAAGGCATGGCGCGACGCAAACTCGACGGCGTTGAGCGCGACTTCCTGCAGTTGCGATATGCCGATGGCAACCTCTTCGTGCTCAGCGACCAGATCGACTTTGTTCGCCAATACGTGGGCGGCGATGCGCCGACACTCAACAAGATGGGCGGTGCCGACTTCGCGCGAGTGAAGCAGCGCGTGCGCAACGACCTACGCGTGATCGCCCAAGAACTCGTCGTCTTGTACCAACGACGCCTGCACACACCCGGTCACGCGTTTTCACCCGACACCACATGGCAGGGCGAGATGGAAGCCGCGTTCCCCTACGTCGAAACGCCCGACCAGATGCAGGCGATCGTCGACGTGAAAGCCGACATGGAAAGGCCCGCCCCGATGGATCGTCTGGTCTGCGGCGATGTCGGGTTCGGCAAGACGGAGGTGGCGTTGCGCGCCGTCTTCAAATGTGTGCAGGAGGGCAAACAGGCCGCCGTGCTCGTGCCGACCACGCTGCTTGCATCACAGCACATGAACACGTTCGGCGAACGATTCAAGCCGTACCCGATCAAAGTGGAGATGCTGTCGCGGTTCGTCTCGTCCGGCAAGGCACGACGAATTCTGAAAGGGCTCGCGAGTGGTGAGATCGATGTCGTCATCGGCACACATCGCCTCCTGCAAGAAGGAGTGCGGTTCAAGAATCTGGGTCTCTTGGTGGTCGACGAAGAACAGCGCTTCGGCGTGCAACACAAGGAGTCGATCAAAATGTTGCGCACCAACGTGGACGTGCTCACCATGTCGGCGACGCCGATACCGCGCACGTTGGAGATGAGCCTCGTCGGCATTCGCGACATGTCGCTCTTGAACACCCCGCCCGCCGACCGTCAGCCGATTCGCACGTATGTGACTGCATACGACAACCGCGTAGCGGCAGAAGCGATCCGTCGCGAATTGCTGCGTGACGGGCAAGTGTTCTGGGTGCACAACCGCGTGGAGACGATCGAGGAGCGCGCCGAGGAATTGCGTCGCCTCGTGCCCGAGGCACGCATCACGTTTGCGCATGGCCAGATGGATGAAACCTTGCTCGAGCGTTCGGTCATCGACTTCTGGGACGGCAAGTTCGACGTGCTCGTCTGTACCACGATCATCGAGAGCGGCATCGACATGCCGGCGGTGAACACGCTCGTGGTCGAGGATGCCCAGCGACTTGGGCTTGGCCAGTTGCACCAACTACGCGGTCGCGTCGGGCGGGCCGGCCAACAGGCGTACGCATTCCTCTTTCATCCGCGCGACCAGGTGCTCACCGAGATTGCTTACGAACGCCTGAAGACGATCGGCGAGTCAACCGACCTCGGCAGCGGCTACAAGATTGCACGACGCGACCTCGAGTTGCGCGGCGCGGGCAGCCTGCTCGGCGAACAACAGAGTGGTCGAATTGCCGCGGTCGGCTACGACCTCTATTGCCAGATGGTGAGCGAGTCGGTGGCAGAGATGAAGGGTGATGCGCCGCCGTCACCACTTGAATTGAAGATCGACCTGCTCGTCGATGCCTACTTGCCACACGACTATGTCGACAGCGAAGAACTGCGACTTGATGCATACCGCAAACTGGCACTCGTCATCGATGATGAAGGACTTGCCGAATTGCACGATGAATGGGTAGACCGTTTCGGCCCACTGCCCGCCGCGGCAAAGGCCCTGTTGCGGATCGGACAGTTGCGTGTGCAGTGTCACGGCGCCGGACTCAGCCGTGTGGTCGTGCAGGATTCTGCGGTACGACTCTTCCCCGTGCAGTTCGACCGGGTTGCCGAGCAACGTGCGCAATCAGTCGCGCCAGCGAGTTCGTACGACCGCGAGGCACAGACACTGCGCATCGACGTGCCGCGCGGCGAGGGTGCCGTCGAGTTTCTCATTCGCACGATGCCCGCGATCTTCACAGCGGGTGACGCGTGACCACGCCGCGAACAGATTGACACCGCGAACAGGTCGTCACTGCGAACGGGTCGACACCGCGCGCAACTAGGGTGAAGCGGTGCCTCGTCGTCTTTATGCCGTCGTTGCGTTCGTTGTGTTACTGGCGGCGTGCGGCAGCACCGACAATGCCGCCACGGTGAACGGCAGCGCGGTGTTCGCCGCCGACCTCGACCAAACCGTGAGCGACTTTGCGGAGGTTGGCGAGACCCAGATCATCGATGGTGTCGCCGACGGCGAAACGGTGCGCGGTTTGCTCACCTCGCTGATTCGCGCCGAGGCGACGAAGCAGGTGCTCGCCGACGCCGGCGAGGTGGTCACCGATGCCGATCTCGAAGCGGTACGCGCACAGTTTGACTCGCAGAACATCGAGGGCTTCCCACAAACCTTGCTCGACCTCATCGCGGAGTTGAATGCCGCGAATGCCGCGCTCGGGCGCGTGCAGTCACCCTCTGCCGATGTGGTTGCGGCGCGCTATGCGAAGAATCCGAAGTCACTCGGCATGCTGTGCGTGCGACACCTCGTCGTCGAAAAGGAGGCGACCGCCCGTGCGGCGCTCGACGAACTCAGCGACTCCCCCACTGATGAGCAGTTCGCTGCAGTCGCCGGCAAGTACTCGTTCGAGCCGAACGCCAAAGAGACCGGTGGTGCACTGCAGGGCCAGACCGGCGAATGCATCGCACTCAACGAGTACCAGGCGGGCTTTGACCCCGACTTCGTGCGCGGCGCGCTTGCCGCACGCACCGGTGTGCCCAGTCAGCCGGTGAAATCGTCGTTCGGCTGGCACGTGATCTACGTTCGCCCGTTCACCGCGGTTGCAGACAGCGTCTCGCAGGCGCTCAACTCTGCCGCCGGGGAATATCTCTTGCTCGGCGCGTTGGCCGATGCTGACATCACCGTGGCGTCGCGCTACGGGAAGTGGAACCCGCTCACGGGCCAGGTTGTCGCACCGTAACTTGTCGACGATTCACGAGTGACGCAAGGCTGACACCGCCGTGAACACAGCAGCCGCGACGAAGTCGCGAGACACATCGGCGTCTGCACGCGACGATAGGCCGAAGGTGGTCGTCGTCGGACTCGGGCCGGGGCCGGCGGGCCTCGTAACGAGCGAAACCCTGTCGGCAATCGAGCGCGTCACCACGAGGTTCGTGCGCACGACCCGGCATCCGAGTGCGTCGCTCGTGCCCGATGCCATCGCCTTCGACGACGAATACGAGCGCCACGACACCTTCGCCCAGGTGTACGCCGCAATTGCCACGCGCGTGGCTGAGACCGCGCTGCGCGACGGCACCGTGTTGTACGCCGTGCCCGGCTCGCCGAGCGTGCTCGAAGACGGAGTTCGCGCGCTGCTTGCCGACGAACGGTTGCAGGTGGAGGTGTTGGCGGCGGTGAGTTTTCTTGATCTCGCGTGGTCGCGACTGCACATCGATCCGGTGAACGACGGTGTGCGTCTCGTCGATGCACACCGCTTCGCTGAAGCAGCCGCCAATGAGCGTGGGCCATTTCTCGTGGCGCAGTGTCATGCCGATTGGGTGTTGAGCGATGTGAAACTCGCCTACGAAGCGGCGCGGGGAGACGAGCCCGTCGTGGTGTTGCACCATCTCGGATTGCCCGACGAACGTGTCGTTCGCGCGACGTGGAACGACATCGACCGTCTCCAGCACGAGCACGGCATCGTCGCCGACCATCTCACTTCGTTGTACGTGCCGCAACTTGCCGAACCAGTCGCTGGCGAAATGGCGAAACTGCACGGCCTGGCCCGCACATTGCGCGAGCAGTGTCCGTGGGATCAAGAGCAGACGCATGCGTCGCTCGTGCGCTATCTGATCGAAGAGACCTACGAGGTGGTCGATGCCCTCAACGCACTCGACCCCGACGACCCGACCACCGATGACACGCTCATCGAAGAACTCGGCGACCTGTTGTATCAGGTGGAGTTCCACGCGACGATCGCCGAACAAGAGGGCCGCTTCAGCCTCGCCGACGTCGCACGCGCGACCCACGACAAGTTGGTGCGGCGACATCCCCACGTGTTCGGTGATGTGCAGGCCACGACGGCGGGCGATGTGGTGCAAACCTGGGACGCGATTAAGCGGCGTGAGCGGGCCTCGAAGCACGACACCCCCGACGGCACGCAGGACTTCTTTGCCGGAGTCTCGCGCGCAGCCCCATCGTTGTCGTTGGCACAAAAACTGCAGAAGCGCGCCGCCGAGGTGGGCTTCGACTGGCCGACCGTCGATGGCGCCAGTGAGAAAGTCGCGGAAGAACTCGCCGAGTTGCGGTCTGCCACGCGCAATGGCGACCCGCAGGCGATTCGCATGGAGCTTGGTGACGTGCTCTTCAGCGTGGTGAACGTGGCACGCAAACTCGGTCTTGATGCCGAGACGGCGTTGCGTGATGCATCGGACAAGTTCATCGCCCGGTTCAAGACCGTTCAGCAACTCGCAACCCAACGCGGCATCGACATGACGTCGAGCAACCTCGCGCAACTCGACGCACTGTGGGACGAAGCCAAACTCATCGGGGATGAAGTCAAGAAAACTTCATAGGTTGCGCGCGACGACAACGGCGTGCGAGTTAGCCTGATGCTCGGATGAAAATCAGCAACGTGGTCGGTCGCGAAGTGCTGGATTCCCGCGGCAACCCCACCGTCGAAGTTGAAGTGCAACTTGCCGGTGGCGCGCGCGGCGTGGCAATCGTTCCGTCGGGTGCATCAACCGGCGAACACGAGGCCGTCGAGTTGCGCGACGGAGGCAAACGATACGTCGGCAAGGGCGTGACCAAGGCCGTCGCGAACGTAAACGGTGAACTACGCGCGGCACTGGTCGGGCGCGACTCCGCCGATCAATCCGGCGCCGATCACGCGATGATCGCACTCGATGGCACCACCAACAAGGGTCGGCTCGGTGCCAACGCACTGCTCGGCGCCAGCCTGGCGCTCGCCCACGCACATGCGCAGGCCACGCACACCCCGCTCTACGCATCGGTCGGTGGCAACAA
>Ga0194113_10007176_pt1 | contig 13966 bp, 9 predicted proteins | sample TA2MahC200mmetaG_FD_146193 | JGI IMG/M metagenome (GOLD analysis project Ga0194113, IMG submission 146193) | Freshwater microbial communities from Lake Tanganyika, Tanzania - TA2015017 Mahale Deep Cast 200m | ecosystem: Environmental > Aquatic > Freshwater > Lake | place: Tanzania: Lake...
ACTGGCCCCAGTTGCCCGCCGAGTCCAGCGCCCGCACGAAAACGGTGTGCCGTCCGTTGGAGAGCCCGGCGGTGTCGAGCCGCAAGGCCCAGGAGGTCTTCCCGGCGGCCTCCACCCACCGGCCGTCCAGGTCGACGCTGACCTCCACGCGCTCCACGGTGGCGTTCCTGGCCGAGGCCGTGCCGCGTATCCAGACCTTGCCGCCGACCGACGCGCCGGCCCGCGGCTCGGTTATGCTCACGGTCGGGAGCAGGTCCACGGCCCCCGAGGTCACGGTCAGGTTGAACCCCTGGGTGACCGCCACATTCCCGTCGTGGACCCGGACCACCACCTCGTGCCGCCCCTCCTGCGAGGCGAGTGGCACCCACTCCACGGTGCCGTTGGCCTCGCCGACCGTCATCCCCGAGGGCGCCGTCTCCAGTGAGTAGGCCAGCGCGTCGCCGTCGTCGTCGCGGGCCACGACCTGGTAGACATAGCGCTTTCCGATCCCGGCCGCGGTCACCGGCGTGCTCGATATCACCGGGGGGCGGTTGGTCGCACCCGCGGGGGCGACGTTGACGCTGAAGTTCTGGCGGTCCGAGAGGAAGCCGTCGGTGACGCGCAGCCCGACCTGGTGGGTGCCGACATCGGCCGCCGAAGGGGTCCAGGAGAGCCGGCCGGAGGCGGGGTCCACCGTCATTCCGGCGGGCCGCGTCTCGAGCGTGAAGGTGAGCCTGTCACCGTCGGGGTCGTGGGCGGCGGCGTCGTAGCTCCACTCGGTACCCACCCGCGCCGCGATAACCGGCGGCGAGCTGGTCAGGTCGGGCGGGTCGTTCACGGGCCGGACGGTCAAGCGGACCTTGTTGGACACCGTGGCCAGGCCGCGCGAGTCGGCGGCCCTGACCGAGAACTCGACCACCCCGTTCCAGTCCCGGGCCGGGGGGGCCGTGCAGTCGACGGAGAGGACGCCCCCGGGGGTCAGGGTGATGTTCGGGGTGGCGTTGGTGAGGTTGACGAGCGAATAGTCAAGAACGGCGTCCAGGTCGTCTTGGAAGAACTCGGAGAGGTCGTAGAGCGCCGGGTCGGAGGTGTCCTCGTCCAGGGCCCGGTCGGGAACGGGCACGAGGAGCTCCGGGGGCATGTCGACGAGAAGCCGCAGGTCCCCCAGCGTCACCCCGCCGGCAGAGGAGGCCGAGCATACGACCGGCACGCTCACGTTGCCCGCCGCGTCGGCCTCGGCGGCATGAAGGAGCACGTAGTCCCCGATCGCCCGGTCCAGGCCGGAGGCCTCCAAGGTGCACCGGTAGACGATCGTGAGGTTGGAGAGCGTGATGCGCCCGTTGCCGGCGTTGGACAGGTTGACCGCGACCGTCACCATCCCGTTGCCGAACGCGTCGGCCTGGGCGGTCCCCCCAGCCAGGGCGCGGTCAATGGCCGCCCCGAGGCCGGTAACGGTGCTTCTCCCGACCAGGAACCCCTTCCGCTCCCACTCCGGCGACCCGTCGCCCCCGACGTCCAGGGAGACATCCTCGGGAGCCGCCAGGCCTTCCACCGGGCCGATGTCCAGGCTGGCCGGTGAGACCCTGACCACCCGGTGGTTGCCGGTGTCGGCGATGTAGAGCTTTCCGTCGTCGGCGACCTTGAGGCCCTCGGGACCGCTGAGGTGCCGGTCGTCCGAGCCGTACACGCCGGTTTCGCCCAGGATGTACAATGGAACACCGCTTCCGTCGAACACCGATATGCGGTGGTTCCCCGTGTCCGCGACAAAGATCCTGCCCGAGGCGTCCAGGTCGACGTCGGAGGGCGCCCGGAACTGGCCCTGCCCCGATCCCGCCGTGCCGGAGGGATTCAGGACCAGGTCGGCGGAGGCGCCCCCGTCGTTTTTGAAGAGCACGACCCGATTGTTGCCGGTGTCCGCAACGAAGACAGAGCCGTCCTCCGTCTCGCCGACCCCCCTGGGGAAGCTCAGCCGGGTGGAATCCATCCCGGGGAGGCCGGACACCCCGAGCGTGTAGTCCGCGGCGGCGTCCCCCAGGCCGTTGAAGAGCTGCACCCGCGTCCCCTGGTGGAACGTCATCGGGCCGGAGAGGGTGATGCCCTTGTCGGCCACGGCGATTCTCCCGGCGCCGTTGACCGACACGTCCCAGGGCTGGTTGAGGTTGAGCGAGGTGTTCCCGGGCTGGCCGGTGATGCCTAGCTGGAAGTCCGCGGCCCCGTCCGCGAGGTCGAAGAACACCAGGACCCGGTGGTTGGAGGCCAGCGTCCCCGGAGGGTGTCCTCCGCCGTCAGCCACGAACACCCTCCCGTCGGTGCCGACCTCCAGCCCTCGCGGGTGCATGAAGTGCGACGGGTCGTATCCGGGCGTCCCGGTCTGCCCCAGCCTGGCCGCCAGGCCGCCCAGCGCGGTGAAGATCTGCACCCGGTGGTTCAGGGTGTCGGAAACGTAGATCCGCCCGGAGGCGTCCGCCGCCACCCCGCCGGGGGAATCGAACGCGTAGTCGGTCGTTCCGGGCCCGCCGAGGCAGCTGGCGCTCCGGTTCCCGAGGGTCTGCGAGTACTTGTAGGAGGAATCGAAGACCTGCACCCGGTGGGCGCCGGTGTCCGACACGAACACCCTGCCGGACGGCGAGACCGCCACCCCCATCGGGGCGGTCAGGTGCGAGCTGTCCGGCCCCGGCGCGCCGGTCACCCCCAGGGTCGCCTTGTAGACCTTCCCGGTGAACACCTGGACCCGGTGGTTGGCCATGTCGACGACGTAGGTCCTCCCCGGGCCGTCCTGGCAAACGTCCATGGGCGACATGAAGTGGTCGTTGTCGGTGCCCGGCACCCCGGTGGTGCCCAGCGTGTAGTTCCAGGACCACGAGGCCCGGCCGGTGCGGGCGAAGGCCTGGACCCGCTGGTTCCCCAGGTCGGCCACGAGGACATTCCCCGTCCGCGAGACCCATATGCCCGTGGGACTGTAGAGATGGTCGTTGTCGGAGCCCGGCATGCCCGGCGCGCCTATCGTGTCGAGCCAGGTCCCGTTCCGGTCGAAGATCTGGACGCGGTGGACCGAGGTGTCGGCCACGTAGATGTTGCCCTCGCCGTCCGTCCCGACCCCGCCCGGAAGGCCGAAGTGGGAGTTGTCGGACCCCGGCGAACCCGTCGCCCCGAGGGTGAACGAGAGCGTTCCGTCCGGGGCGAAGACCTGGACCCGGTAGTTGTCCCTGTCGGAGACTATCACCTTGCCGTCGTACCTGACCGCGACGTCGGTCGGGAAGCGCAGGCGGGAGGCGTCCGAGCCGCCGGCGTCGGGCCGGCCCAGGGTGCCCGTGAAACCAAAGACGGCCATCCGGCCCTGGTCGGCCACCCAGTAGTTGCCGCCGTCGTCGAAACAGGCGCCGGCGGGGCCGGAGAGCGGCCCGAAGAAGCTCGCCTGGACCGGCTGGTCGGCGAGCCGGCTCTTTATCAGCCGGGGCCGGAAGTCAGAAAAATCCGGGCTCCGGGAGGCGGCCGGGTTGTTGAAGTACAAATGGTAGGTGCGGGAGCCGTTCGCCCCGAGCCCCCGCACCGCGAACACCAGCCCGGCCTCGAAGCACTTGGAGCCGTTGCCTATCTCGTCGATCACCTGCAGCGGCACCTCGGTCTCCTCCAGGGTGGTGGAGTTCACCGAGGTCACCCGGAACTCTCGCTCGGCGCTGGCCAGCGTCCAGTTGCGCGTGTCCAGCAGCACCTCGACCGAAAAATCGGTCTGGTTGCTGCCCGAAAGGTCCCTCACGGTCAGCGGGAGTCGGTCCCGCCAGGAGGAGTTCCACCATCTCTGGTCCGCAAACCCCTCGATGTCCAAGGAGGCGGGCTCCACGGTGGCGTTCTTTGGCAGGAGCAGCCTCGCGGTGCCGTTGCCGGGTGCGATGAAGCGGAGCTCCTTCGTGGAGGCGCCATCGACGAACACATCCTGGGAGCCGAACCGCCCGTAGCCGATGCCCCCGAAACCCCAGTCCACGGTGCCGTCCCCGCCGATGTCCAGGGACGGGGAGAGCGGCCATCCGGCGCCGGCCAGGGTGGACACCCCGAGCGAGCAGCCCAGCACGACCGAGGAGAGCGGAACGGACAGGTTCGCCGCCGTGGCATTCCCCCCGGCGGCCAGAAGGGCGTCGGCCGAGGCCGAGCCGTCCGAGAATGTGGATATGTCCCGGGCACCCGCAAGCGGCAGCAGGGGCGCAAGCTGCATCACACCCAGCAGCACGGCCAACGCCGCAATGGACCGCCTACCAGCCATCCTACATTTCCTCCATTCTCCAGCAAAGGCCATTTGCGTCCTCGCCCGGCCGGGGTGAATAAAACCGTCTGGGCATATCTAACTTTCGTGGTACCTACCAAATACGCGCCCCGGAAGGGCCGCCCACACGAACGCCAGCGCCGGCCCGATGATGAGCCCGCCCCAGAACACCAGCCCGAATGCCCCGACCATGGCCATGCGGAGGCGAGCCCCCCTCCCGTGCTCCCCGCCCCAGGCCAGGCGCAACGCCCACGCCCCCAGCGCGAGGGGTATCGCGGCGAAGAGAGCCGTCACCGCCCCTCCCGCCGGGTTCTCGCTGGCCGCGAGGGCGATGCCCATCTGCATCACCGTCATCGCGCCGGTGCCGACCAGCATCAGGGCCGCCGCGGTGCCCGGCCAGAATGCCGGTGGGAACGGCCACCTGCCCTTGCGGCGGCCCAGGTACGCCACGGTCGCGGTGCCGGCCCCCAGCGAGAGCGCGAGAGGCGCAAGGACGAGCGCCAGGGGCTGGCCCTCCCAGAGGCGGATCTCTATCACGCTGAAGGGTATGAGCAACCACTCCCCGGCTGTGAAGCTCTCGAGGTAGCCGATGGCGATCCCGAAATCGCCGCCGCGGTCGGGCTCGAAAACCGCGATATAATAGGTGGCGGTCCGGTTGACCGTGATGTCGACACGGCCGATCTGGTAGTAGCTCGCCGGGGTGAAGGGCTCGTACTGCCGGCCCCTGATGGTCCCGTTGACCACAACGGCGCCGTAGCCTTCCGGGACCTCCACGAACGCCGGCAGGCGGGTCCCGTTGGCGAAGCCCGGGCCCATCGCTGCAAGGCGCGGCAGGAACCCGGTGTCCGAGTGCAGGAACAGGCCCGCGTAGAGCCTCTCGCCCTTTTTGAGCTCCAGTTTAAGTACCGGGCCTCGCCGGCCTCGTGAAGCTCGCTGTAGAACGCCCAGGACTTGGTGGGCTCCGGGACGTTCTGCGCGCTCGAGAGGCCCTCGTTCTCGCCGGTATCGGACGGTGAATGGGCGAGGGCCTGGCCAGCGACGATAGAGAGCAGCACCAAGGCGGCCGCCAGGGCCGGGAACGCGCGCCTCACGGGGCAAGGCAGCCGACCCATCGGATAACTCCCTTTGCACGATTCGGGCTCAGATTTCGGGCCCGTGCCCGTCGGGAAGCGGCTCGACGACCGTCGCGGGACCGGCCGGACCGCCGGGCCTCTCTCGCGCCCGGCCGACTATGGTCATTATCCGGACCTCGTCCTTGAGCGCCGGGTCGGCGATCGGGCCCCACATGATCTGGGCATCCAGGTGGATGAAGAGGTGGAGCTCCCGGATGAACCGGTGGAGCTCGTCCTCCCCGTATCCCGGCGGGCAGTGGATGACCGCCAGCGCCCGGTCGTGGCCGGAGATGTCGCCCTCCGGCATGAGCGAGTCCACCGCGTCCCGGATGACGCTGCGCGGCCCCAGGTGCACGCTGGATTCTCCGAACCCGAGGAGGGCGATGTCCCGGATCTGCAGCACCTTGCGCAAGTTGGGAAGGTCCTCGCGCGTGAGCAGCTGCGTGATGCTCCTGACCGGGTGGAGCAGGAGGTGGTCGGCCACCTTGAGCGCGTCGGGGAAGTTCATGTGCGGGAAGTCCCTCACCAGCTTGTCGTTGTGGACCACCACCACGACATCGGCCTCGTCCCGGAGCCGCTCCAGCCCCACCCTGGCCGCCAGGTTGCGCGTGCGGCCCTCGGCCCGGAAGGGGTGGACCGTCAGCGCCACGACGAGCGCCCCGGCCTCGCGGGCGGCGCGGGCTATGACCGGGGAAGCGCCCGTGCCTGTCCCGCCGCCCAGACCCGAGAGGAGGAAGAGCACCTCCGTCCCCTTGAGGGCCCCGCCGATCCTTTCGAGGTCGGAGCCGGCGGCCGCCTCTCCGGTCTCGGGGACGCCGGCCGCCCCCCGTCCCCCGGTCGTGGTCTTCCCGATGAGAATCTTGCGGCACCGGAGGCCCACCAGGTTCTGGGCGTCCGTGTTGACCGCCACGGCCTCGACATGCGGCAGGCCGGAGCCGGCCAGGCGGTCGACGATGTTGCACCCTGCGCCGCCCACCCCCACGACGCGAACTATCGGCCTGCGCCCGGCATCGGCGCTCGCAGCGCCCTCGCCGAAGGTGAGGTACTTGCGGGTGGTCATCGTACCGTCCGGATAATGGAGCGGCGGATTAATCAATATTCGCATGTTGGTCAAAGGGTGCAAGGGTGCGGGACGCAGGGTGCAGGGTGCAGGGTGCGGGGGAAAGGGCACGGGGGAAAGCATGGGGGTGTCCGGGGGCCTCGGCCGGCCGCGCGAAACAATCATAAGGGGGAAGCGCTTTTGCCTTCTCCGAGCGGGAGTAGCTCAGCCTGGTCAAAGGCGCCAGATTCAGGGTCTGGTCCTTAGTGGTTCATCGGTTCAAATCCGATCTCCCGCAAACTTTCTTCCAGAAAGTTTGATCAAAGAACGCTGCGCGGGCGACCGTCGCAAGGCTGCGACGGTCGCCGGCTCGCCGGCCATGCCAGCTCGCCGTTTGCTCGGGCGGCCTGCTGGCCGCCCTCGCCCCCGCACCCTGCACCCTGCAAAGTGCGCCCCGCGCCTTCTCCCCTCGCCCCCCTCACCAGCTGATTCTGTGGGAGGCGGGCACCGCCGAGGGTGCCGAACCGGGGGCGACGGTGACGGCGACGCCCGGCGTCGGCCCCACCGGTCTCCAGGAGTTCCAGTCGAACCAGAACAGGCTCCACTCGCCCACCTTGGAGGGCAGCTGCATCGCCGCCATGGAGGACAGGTCCGTTATGCCGTTTTGCGCCAGGGCCCTGGAGCTTGCCAGCACCGCCTCCTGTACGTTCCCCGGGGGAGCGGCGCCGGATTCGGCCGGGCGCTCCAGCTCGAAGTACCGGCGGGCCGGCGCCTGCCCGCGCCCAAGCAGGCTGGTATGGAAGTACTCGACCACGGTGGAGCCGCGCACCCGGCTGCGGAGCACCACGTAGAACGAGAGCAGCGAGGATGTGGGGTTGACCCTGGCGCCCCGGCCCTTGTATAGCACACGCTCGACGTAGAGCTTCACGGAAAGGCGCGCCAGGTAGTGCAGCCCGATGACCGAGAACACGAACGTGACGAACATCGTGTAGGTCTGGAAAGGGACGGCGTACGCCCTCATGCCCCACATCGCGAGGATCGAGAAGAGGCTGAAGGGTACCATGTACCAGGTCACGGCCCCGTCGAGGTCCAGCGAGCGCTCCTTCCAGCTGAACGGGCCCAGGTAGGGGAAGGCGAACGAGGTCATCGCGTCCAGGAGCACGTGGGAAAGGCCCCCGAGCAGGGCCAGCACGAATCCGGCGAGGAGGGGGATCCCCGCCACGACATTGAAGATGTACGCCACCACGAGCGCGCCGGCCCCCAGGAACACCAGAGTGTGGCTTGTGCCCCGGTGCCGGATCCCCCGGAAACGCCGGCGCACGCCCCGCGGGAGGGCATAGAGCACGACGTCGAAGTCCGGCAGCATCGCCATCACGACCGGGAGGAGCAGGAGGTACTCGTTGTAGCCGACGAACGTGAACGCCCCGAGCCAGCCCACCAGGTACCCTATCAGCATGTGGGTGAACAGGTCCAGCAGCGTCCCCCCGAGCAGGCGTCCATGGCGCCCGGGGCTACACCGACCCCGGTTATCTCTTTTTTGGTCGCGCGGGGCACTCGCCCGGGCCCGAAAAGTATTATTGGGGCACAAGTCGATTGCCGTCCGATGGAGCACCCCTGCGAGCGGTGCGGCAGGAGGTTTGATTCCCTCATAACCATAGACTATGCCCACTCTTCGGTCCAGTACACGGAGATAATGGGGGCCCCCTACACGGGCACGGACCACCTGTGCCTGGAGTGCGCCCGGACGGTGCTCGACATGTCAAGCAAGGACATCGTCTCGGACGACAGGAAGCAGACGCGGGATGCCGAGTACATGGCCGCCACCCTGCGCTCCCGCATAGCCCTGTCGGTCGTCTCCACGGTCCTCGAGGTCTTCGGCTACGAGGTCTATCCATATACCATGGAGAACCAGCTGGGCGCGGTGCTCCGCCAGGTGAGGCAGAAGGACACCGCCGCCCCGTTCCGAAAGCTGGGCGGCTCCCCCGACCTCTTCGTCTTGGACCGCGAGCCCGGCGAGGGCCGCTTCGTCGAGGTGCTCGACGCCGAGGTGCCCGACGAGTCGCGCATATGGCTTTCGCACTTCTGGCTCTCGTCGCTCCGGGAGCGCTGGCCCGAGTCCGTGCTCGTGGTCTTCTGCACCCCGTCCATGAACATCTTCGCGAAGACCGCCGGCGACCTGCACCTGGAGGCGTTCCCGGTCGAGGTCTCCCCGCTCACTGGCCGGTTCCACTGCGCGCTGGATCCGCGGCGTGACCTGGGGCCCCCGGAGGCGGTCTTCAAGCGCATCGACCCGCGCAGGCACTACATCCTCACGAAGCGCCTGCGGGCGGCGGTTCTGCGCTCCGCCTCCCTGCCCAGGTGAGGCCGCGGGGCCCATTGCCATGGCGGGGCCTGGCGCGCCCCCCGACGGGCGGTGCTCCCTGTCGTCGGGAAACAGCAATCTTTAATTATCAAAGAACAAATATACTCTCGTCAACGGTGCTGTGATGGCAAGGAAGAAGGATAAGGCGGCAGTGCCCGAGCGGGAGGGCATCAGCCCGGCGCTCTGGCTGGTGCCGCTCGTGGCCATAATCGACCTCCTTTACTATTTCCTGCTGTCGATGGGCTACGCCCTCCCGACCTTCGGCCTCTCGATGTGGATGATCAACCTGGGCTCGGTGGGCATTCAGGGGGCGCTGCTTTGCGTCCTGGCGGTGTCGCACGCGCTGGACCGGCGCGCCACCACGGTCAGCGAGGACGAGGTGGACGGGCCCGATGCCGAGGACATCGAGAGGGACCCGGCGGGCGGCACCGCGGCGAAGGGCGCCACCCCTGCGAAGGCCCCGGCGGGCGGCGCGGCCACGAAGGGCGCGGCATCGGCGAAGGCTTCGGCACCCGCTCCCGCCCCCCGGCCGGCGGGCAGGGAGGTGTTCGAGTACCCCCCCAAGGTGAGCGGGGGCATCTACGCCGACAGCCACATCCCGCTGGGCGAGGGCAGGTTCCTCAAGCTCCGGACACAGATCGCCCGCTCCTGCCTGCTTTGCGACGAGCAGCAGACGTGCTGGGAGATAGTCCGCACCGGCGTGGAGCAGGAGATCTTCGCAAGCAACATCGACTGCAAGGAAGGCCTCAACATCGAAAGCTAGGATGGATTTCTCATGGCAAGGATGCATGCAAGGCGGCGCGGCTCATCTTCCTCCACCAGGCCCCTGCGAACGGCCAACCCCGAGTGGGTGCCGGTGGATTCGGCCGAGGTGACCAAGCTCGTGGCCAAGATGGCCAAGGAGGGATTGACCTCGGCGCAGATAGGGACCAGGCTCCGGGACCAGTACGGCGTGCCCAGCGTGCGGCTCGCCACCGGCAAGAGCGTTCTTCGGCTCATGAAGGAGAGCGGGCTCAAGCTGGACTTCCCCGAGGACGTGCGCAACCTCATGAAGAGGGCCGTGCGCCTCTCCGGCCACCTCTCTGGCCGGCCGCGCGACCTGCACAACCGCAGGCGGCTCCAGCTCGTGGAGTCCAAGATCCGCCGGCTCGTGAAGTACTACCACGGGACGGGCGCGCTGCCGGAGGACTGGAACTACTCGCTCGAGACCGCCAAGCTCCTGGTCGAGTAGGCCCGGGGGCCGGGCCATGCCAGAGAAGGACGCGCCCGGGACGGTCTCGAGGGTCCTTTCGAAGATGGAGGAGGGCCTGGCCGGCCTCAAGGCCGGCCGGGAGCCCGTGCGCGTGGTGACGCACTACGACGCCGACGGGCTTTGCGCCGCCGGCATCCTCTCGAGGGCGCTGCTCCGGGCGAACCGGCCCTTCCACACCACCATCGTCCACCAGATAGACGCGCCCCTCATCGAGACGCTCTCCAGGCAGTCCTACCCCTGGACGGTGTTCTGCGACCTGGGCTCGGGGGCGCTGGACCTGGTCGAGGGGCTCCGGTCCCGGGCCGTGATCATCGACCACCACCGGCCGCTGCGGGAATCCCGCCAGGCGCTCCAGCTCAACTGCCACCTCTGGGGCATCGACGGGACCTTCGACGCCTGCGCCTCCACGCTGGCCCTCATGGCCGCCGTTTCGCTGGACGAGGCCAACTGGGACCTTGCGGGCATCGCCTGCGCCGGCGCGATAGGCGACCGGCAGCACTGGCCCGCCTGGAGGGGGCTCAACGCCGAGATAATGGCGTCGGCCGAGAGGATGGGCCACCTGCGCACCCGCCGCGGTCTGGTGATCGACGGCCCCAACCTGCTTTCAGCGCTATCGGAGAACAACGAGCCCTTCTTCCGGGGCGTGTCCGGCAATCCGGAGGGCGCCCGGGCCCTCATCGAGGCGGCCGGCCTCAGCCCCCAGGCGACCGTGAAGGAGCTCGACGAGTCCGAGCTCGGGGCCCTCGCCTCCCTGCTGGTGCTCAACCTTCTGCGGGGGGGCACGTCGGAGGAGTACGCACGCGGCGTCATGGTCGACCGCACCTGGGTCTCCGGGTTCGACACCGACGCGAACGAGCTCGCGGCCGTGGTGAACGCCTGCGGGCGGCTGGGACTGGAGGATACGGGGCTTGCGGTGTGCCTGGGCGGCCGGGAGGCAATGGAGGAGGCGCGATCCGCGCGCCGGCGCTACCGGGCCGAGATAACGAAGGGGATGCTGGGCCTCGAGGCCCGGGGCATCACCCGCAAGAAGCATCTCCAGTACTTCTACGCTGAGAGCGCCCAGATGGCCGGGGCGTTCGCGGCCCTGGTCATGAACTACCTCTTCCCGGGGGAACGGCCGACCGTCGCGCTAGCCCGCGAGGGCCAGAGCATGAAGGTGTCCGCGCGCGGGACGCGCCCGCTCGTCGCCCGGGGATTGGACCTGGCGAAGGCCTGCCGGGAGGCCGCGACCGGAAGCGGGGGGGACGGCGGGGGGCACACAATAGCCTCCGGGGCCACGGTGCCCCTGGGCTCCGAGATGGCCTTCCTCGACGCCCTCGACGCCGCCGTCGGCAAGCAGCTGGCTGGTGGCGCCGGGTGAGAGCGCCCGACCTTCGGCGGCTCGCCGACATCCACGAACTGCGGCCGGCCTTTCTCAGCGCCTACCTCGACCTTTCCCGGGGCGTGGACCAATCGTTCGTCCGCAAGCGCAGCAAGGAGATCGGGAACGCCCTCGCCGGAAGGCGGGAGGAGCTGGCGGTGTTCGAGGAGGCGTTCGCCCGCCTGGAGCGGATGCTGGAGGACGAGGTCCCCAGCGACGGGGGCCTGGCGGTCTTCATCGGCCCGGCGGCGAACCTCTTCGAGACCTACCGGCTCCCGGGCCAGCCGGAGATGCGGCTCGTGTTCGATTCCTCGCCCTACATCAAGCCACTGGTGGCCCTCCACCACGAGTTTGAGGAATACATAGTCGTGGTCCTCGACCGCTCCCACGCCCGCATATTCCTGGTCGCCCACTACGAGATACTGGATGAGGACGAGGTCTGCGAGGAGATAGTCCGCCACCACAGGCACGGCGGCATGTCCCAGATGCGCTTCCAGCGCCTCCACGCCGGATACGTGGACCGCTTCTTCAAGGAGGTCGCGGAGCACCTCGTGAGGGAGGTCGAGCGCTGCAAGTGCCAGGGGCGGCTGCGCGGAATCGTGCTCGCCGGGCCCAAGGACGCCAAGACCGCATTCGAAAAGTACATGCCGGCCGACCTCCGGAAGCTTCTGGTCGGCAAGGTGGACGAGCCGGCCGACGTCCCGGCCGGCACCGTCGTGCGGGCGGCCCACCCCATCGTCCGCGAGCACGAGCGAGCCGCCGAGGGCGAGATGATTGAGCGCCTGAGGGGCGAGATCCTCCGGGGCGGCCTGGCCGCATACGGCTTCGACCAGGTCAGGGAGGCGGTCGCCTCGGGGCGCGCGGACGTGCTCATCGTCCAGGCCGGTTTCTCGCTGCCCGGCTGGAGGTGCGAGCATTGCCGCAATTTCGGCACCGGTAGCCCGCAGAGGTGCCCGGCCTGCCGCAAGGAGCCGGTGTTCGTGGATGCGGTCGAGGAACTTGTCGAACTGGCCCTGGACATGGGCACGCAGGTGGAGTTCCAGCCGGCGGACTGCGGCATAGCGGAGCTGGGGGGCGTGGGGGCGCTGTTAAGATATTGAACCCGGCTTTCCCGTTTCCAGCCTAAAGTATTTATCCCCCGATTACGTGCTAGATGTTTTACGTAGGCTATGCGGTCGGACGTGAAATCCAATAGCCAGAATCCGTTCAGCCGCAGGGCCGATCATTCAGGGGTGTAGCGGATGTCTGCAAGATATCTCAAGGCCAACAGGCTGGTCTCGACCGGTGTGATCGCCGCCTTCGTCCTGAGCGCGCTCCTGCCGCTCAGCTCGAACCTCGCATCGGCCGGCTACCAGGGCTGGTTCACCGAAAACTCGGTGTACAGCATGACGCTGCAGAACTGGGACCCGACGGATCTTTGGGACTTCAACGAGGACCAGGGGAGTTACGTGGCGGTCGGGATGGTGCCGACCACGGACTACGACCTGCGGATATTCCAGAACACCGGCGGGGCAGGGGCGGTCATCGCCCAGTCCATCCAGGCCGGCTCGAACCCCGACGTCTGCGTCCACAACGGGATAGGGATAGCGTTCGCCAACTCCCGGAGCGCCGAGGTGTACAACCCCGGGGGCGGCTCCCCGTGGGGCCAGAACTACCGCATCGAGTACAACATCGCCGACCCGATATCGGCCAACAGCGTGCAGACATTCTCGTTCAGCAACGCCAACATCATGGAGACCTACCAGGTCGCCGCCACGGCGGGCGTGACCTACACCTTCCGCTTCTGGTCCGTGCCCAACGGCAACGCCGACTACCGCTTCTACGTCTTCAACCTCGGCTCGGGCAACTGGGGGAACCTGAACAACGCCATCGGCAGCGGGGGCTACCAGTACGGCGTCTACAATTCGTTCAGCATAACCCCCGGCGCGGCCACCACCTACGGCGTCGTCGCCATCAACCACAACATGGTGAGCACCGCCAACGTCCAGTTCGTGGTGGGCGCCCCCGACCTCGTGGTCTCAGGCATATCGATCTCCCCGACCCCCGTGAGCTGCGCCGGCTACACGGTCGTCCCCCAGAACCGGCCCCTCACCTACTCGGTCACCGTCTATAACCAGGGCTACGGCAGCGCCGGGGGGTTCGGGAGCACCTCCTACATCGACGGCGTCCAGCACGCCACCTGGAACATCGGCTTCCTGGGCGCCCGCGAGTCCTTCACCAACTACGTTACATATCCCACGCTCAACACCGATTCGCACCAGCTGACGGCCTGGGCCGACTCCGGTGGCGCCGTGGCCGAGGACGGGACCTCCGGCACAGCCGCCGCCGAGAACAACAACCGAAACGGCCGGACCGACTCCGTGGCCGAGGTCCGCTCGGCCTGGACCGATGACGCCGACGACACCGTACCCAGCGCCGGCGGCTACCCGTACTACTTCTACGGCTATTACCTGAGCGCCGGCGAATCGCAAAAATTCAGTCCCGTATCAAAGTCGGCTAGCTCTTAAGCAATCCAAGACCCCTTCGCGTGTTGTCGAGACACCCCAGGGGACTGGAATATGCCTAAGAGCCAGCTCGAATGGAAGGTAGAGTGGACGGAACCTA
>Ga0194113_10007179_pt1 | contig 13963 bp, 8 predicted proteins | sample TA2MahC200mmetaG_FD_146193 | JGI IMG/M metagenome (GOLD analysis project Ga0194113, IMG submission 146193) | Freshwater microbial communities from Lake Tanganyika, Tanzania - TA2015017 Mahale Deep Cast 200m | ecosystem: Environmental > Aquatic > Freshwater > Lake | place: Tanzania: Lake...
TTTAACTCCTCAAATAGCCGACAAAATTATAAATAGTAAAAGTAAATATATCATCCATTTTTCACTTCATTCAAGTAACGCCTTGCAGCATAAAGTAATTACCAGGACAGATCATTTTCATAGGATATTGGGCAACTTAAACTATCTCCTAAAGAGTAGAAAAAATACAGATAACCCTGCAATTAATCTAATATTCGTTGCAACAACTCTTAATATTGAAGATCTTCCAAATTTTGTTAAATTAGCCGCAACGTTACAAGTAAACAAGGTGTTATGTTATTATAATTATATATATATGCCTTCTCAAAAATATCTCTCTTGCTTTTTTAAACAAGAACTTACCAATAAGATGATTGATGAGGCCGCTGATATTGCAAGTAAATTAAATGTAGCTTTAAGCTTACCCCCAAAATTTAATCAAAAAGAATATCCGGATATAGGTATTTGCAGAGAGCCCTGGGGCCAGATTATGATTGATTTTAAAGGTCGCGTGATACCCTGTGATGTTTCAGGTGATTGCCAAGAAAATTTAGAAGATAAAGAATTTTCTGAGGTTTGGAACAGTCTATATTATCAAGAGCTAAGAAAGTCCCTACTTAATAAAACCGCACCTTGTTATAAGCGATGTATTAGAGCCAATCCATCTTCTGTGGACGATTTTAGCTCACACGTAATTCACCGTGGCGGTAGAAAGGATATAGATGTTCTATGGGCTGATAATTTTTAATGCGAACGGTTTATTCCTTTTTAATTTCCATATATAATAATTAAGTAATAACATAACATTTTATTTTATAAATAATAATTATATTTAAAATATGTTTTTTATTAATTAATGGCGTAGAATCAATGAGGGTTGCACTTGTTTTATGTCCTGCCTGGTCAATAGAGATGCCACATCTCGCCACGGCTATACTTTCGGCATGTTTAAGAAGGAATGAACACAAGGTTTTTACATTTGATTTAAATAGCGTTTTTTATCATAGCTGTATTAAAGATTATAAAGTTAAATGGTCAAAAGAACAAGACTTATTCTGGACGTACACGGATTTTATTACAGAGTTTGTTTCAGAAAATGAAGAGATTATTAACCATGCCGTAAAAGAGATATTAGCAACCGAAGCTCAAATTATAGGATTCTCAGTTTATTATCCTAATGAACTTATGAGTTTAGAACTGGCTAGAAGGATAAAAAAAATGGATAAGCATAGAGTGATTGTGTTTGGAGGTTTTCAATGTGCGAGAGAAGTAAAGGGGAAGAGATTGATTAAAGAGGAAGCCGTAGATATTGTTGTAATGGGGGAGGGCGAACAAACTTTATCCGAACTCGTTATTAAATTTGAGGAAAATGGTAGTATAGATTTTTGTAAAGGAATACTATTAAAGAAAAACGACGATGTTATAGATTGTAGTGACCGAGAGCCTATAATAGATTTAGATAATCTTCCCTTTCCAGATTTTACTGATTTCTCCCTTTCGCTTTATAAACAGCCCCATTCTCTTCCATTGCTATTTAGTAGAGGATGTTTCCAAAGATGCGTTTATTGCACTGTAAATTCTTTTTGGAAAAGATATCGTTCAATGAGTGCTGATAGGATGTTTCAAGAAATTAAACACCTTTTAAGCAATTTTAATAATAAGGTAACTAATTTTCATCTCTACGACCCTTTATTAAATGGGAATATTAAAGAACTATCTAAATTCTGTGATTTGATAATTGATAATGTAGATAAGGAAATTATAACCCCTATTCGATGGCGGGGTCTAGCGCTTATTCAACCCGAGATGACCTCTGGACTTTTAGAAAAGATGAAAAAGGCAGGCTGTGATTATTTAAGTTATGGAATGGAGACTGGTTCACAAAACGTCATAGATAAGATGAAAAAAAATTTTAAAATTACTGATGCGGAACGTGTAATCCAACATACTTATGATGTTGGAATATTTGTTGGGTTACATTTTATGTTTGGTTTCCCCGGTGAGACAGAGGAAGATTTTGATAAAACCTTGGATTTTCTCAAAAGAAATCGCGAATATATATATGAGGTTGTGCCAAGCGAGTCATTTTGTTATATAGCCGAAGGAACCTATTTATACGAACATGCAGAAGAGTTTGGGATAAATTCTCATCCGCACAGCGATTTTTGGGAGTCTATTGATGGAAAAAATATCTATCCAGAAAGGCTTAGGCGGTTTGAAATTTTCTGTGAACTAGCTTCTGCCCTAAATATTAAGGTAGGCTCAGGATATGATAAAGTCAAGATCTTTAAGCAACAATCTCTTGATAAATACTATGCGCATAGGAATGGGGAGAAGAAAAACCTTGGGATCCTACCTAAAGATGATAAGCCAAGATCTCTCTATCCTAAAAATCAAGTCACCCTTTCTTGGGACATTCATTATAAATGTAATTTTAGGTGTCCTTATTGCTGGTTTTATAGAGACTGGGCAAATATGGTAAGGCGTAATATTTACCTTTCTTCCGAGCAGTGGATAGTACACTGGAAAAGAATTTATGATAAATATGGGGAGGTAAAGATTGAAATTGTTGGCGGAGAACCTTTTATCTACCCGAATTTTATTGAATTAGTCAAAAAGATCTCTTCTATTCATTTGGTAAAAATAACTACTAATCTATCTGGCGATATTGAACGTTTTGTAAGGGAGATTAATCCTGAGAGAGTTGATATGGATTTAAATTTTCACATGCTTTTTATAGATTTAGAAACCTTTCTAAAAAGAACCTTGATCTTAAAAAGGGCAGGTTTTAAATGTGGGGTCTGTTATCTTGCTTACCCTCCACAGATGTATAAGATAAAATATCTAAGCGAAAGATTTCAAAAGGAGGGTATAAATTTTGCCTTGGCTGCGTTCTGGGGTGAATATGATGGTAAGAAATATCCGGATTCCTATACAGAAAAGGAAAAAGAAATAATGCAACCATTTCTGGGAGATATCAATAGGTTCAATTATCATCTAAATGCCCAAAGCCCGAGAGGTAAATTGTGCAACGCAGGCTATAGATATGCAAGTATCCAGGCAGATGGTAATGTAGTTAGGTGTGGCTCTTTAACTGATAAATCCATTGGTAATATCTTGGATGAAAATTTTCAGCTTTTTAATAGCCCCTTACCCTGCGAATCAGATTTTTGTCCTTGTAATGAGTATGTGAATTTAGCGGAATTGGATAAAGCACAATGCGAACCTATAAACAATATAGAAAAAGTGAGTAATAAAATTATTGAACAAAATCCAATTTTATCATCCAGTAATTTATCATTAAGAGAGTTAGAGACATTAAAGGTAAAGGAAAATCAGTCAGTTAAATTTTCCCCCTCTCATAAGATTTTCTGGAATTGGGATATTCATTATAGCTGTAATTACAGATGTTCTTATTGTTTCTGTGCAGGTAAGTGGGAAATTATTAAGAGCAAAAATCGATATCCTGACATAAAAGAATTAGGAGAAATTTGGGATAGAATTTTTGGTATATATGGAAGTTGCCATATACATATTTCCGGGGGAGAGCCATTTATCTATCCTAATTTTATAGATTTGGTATCACTGTTATTAAAAAAACACACTTTAGAGTTTACCACTAATCTCTCTTTTGATGTTAATCTTTTTATGCAGCAGATAGTATCTCAGGGAGTGAAATTTAATGCGAGTTTTCATCCAGAGTTTGAAAATTTTGCAATCTTTTTAAAGAAGGTTATGTTATTAATAGAAAATAATTTTTCCGTTGATATAACATATGTTGCCTATCCACCGTATTTAGAAAGAATGAAAGAATTTAAAGATGAGTGCAAATATAGAGGTATAAATTTTGGGATTCAGCCATTTAGAGGGACCTTTCAAGGAAAGCCATATCCATCTAGTTACTCAGAGGAAGAAAGAAGATTACTTAAGATTTGTAGTGAATTTGCACCATCCGTTGATTATTTTATTGAGAATAAGAATAACAAAAAAGAAAAGAGATTGTGCCATATGGGACATATGTATGCGAAGATTATGCCATCCGGAGATGTGCTTAGATGCTGTGCAGAAGATGTTGAGAAAATAGGAAACCTCTTTGACGATAAGGATTTTTCGTTATTAAACGAACCCCTCCCATGCGAGATTGATAACTGTCCATGTTGGAAAAGAATGATTGTGGGTGAAGAGGATAAATGGATGCAACTTTGGAAAACACCTATTTAGGCCACAATATAATTAAAAAACGATCTTTATTCAAAAAAATATAAAATGGAAAAAGACAATATAGCAGAGAAAATCTCTTTTAGTTGGGATATCCATTATGCGTGTAACTATAGATGTCCTTATTGCTGGTTTCATGGTAAATGGCATGATTTAGCAAGACTCAATCGATATTTATCAGTTAAGGAATGGATGAGATATTGGGAAAATGTATATGAAAGATACAACAGCGCAGATATAGATATCTTAGGCGGAGAGCCATTTATCTATCCCAATTTCACAGATTTAATAGCTGAGTTATCCAAATTGCATACTATACGGATTACAACTAATTTATCAACTGAGGTTGAGGGTTTTGTTAAAAAAGTGAATTGTGAAAAGGTAAAGATTTCTCCTACCTTCCACCCATTGTTTTCTAGGCTCGATGTTTTTATCAAAAGGTCGTTACTTCTGAAAGAAAATGGTCTTACGGACAATGTACTTTACCTTGCGTACCCTCCCCAAATAAATCAAATAAATTTTTATAAACAAGAGTTTGAAAAGAATAAATTGAATTTTTCAGTTTTAACTTTTTGGGGTGAGTGTGATGGTAAGGTCTATCCTCAGGATTATACAGAAGAAGAGAGATATTTTTTAAAACCTTTTCTGGGAGAACGAGCGGGTGAAAGATTTCAACTAAATCCAAAGAAAGTAAGCGGAAAATTATGTAAAGCCGGGTATAATTATGCTGTTATACTTGCCGATGGGACATTGACGAGATGTGGGACTGTTTATTTAGAAGGGAAAATAGGTAATTTTTTTGATAGAGATTTTAAACTTCTTGAGAAACCCTTACCATGTAATAGCGACATATGTCGTTGCAACGAATGGGTATTTTTACTTGACGAGGAGGTATTTTCCGATGAGCCTCAAGAGGTAATATCCGTCGACCAAAGAGATATCCCTTTGGTAAAACAAAATTTAAAAAATTCTATTTGGGCTCAGTCTTCTCTATTAGAACCTCCTTATCGAGTTTTTTGGAATTGGGATATTCTTTATGGGTGTAATTATAATTGTTCATATTGTACTATAGCGCAAGGGAAGTTCCCATGCAAAGAAGGGCAGGAAAAAGCTAATGGCAGCGATTTAAATAAATGGAGAGAGATTTGGGATAATGTATTCAATAGATATTACAGCAGCGTAGTCCGTCTTTCTGGCGGGGAGCCAACGATACACCCTATGTTTTATGAGATAGTTGAAATATTATTAGATAAACATGTTGTAGATTTAACCACGAACCTAAGTTTTGATTTACCCTATTTTTTAGAAAGGATTAAACCAGAAAACATCAAGATTTCAGCAAGTTTTCATCCTGAATTTATAAAATTTGAAGAGTTCTTTGATAAGGTTATAGTTTTGCGTGATAAGGGATATCATATCGGCGTCTGTTTTGTGTCTTATCCACCCTTCTTAGAAAAGATAGAAAGGTTCAAGCATGCATTTGAACAGTCAAATATTGAATTTAATATTTCACCATTTGAGGGTATTTTTAATGGGTGTTACTATCCCAAGAGTTACAATGAAACAGAAAGAAAAATTTTAGCAAAAATCACAGGTAGTCCTTTTCGCCATATTTCAGTTAATGATAAATGGTATAGATGGAAAACAGATGAAACAAAAGAGATGAAGGGTAGATTGTGCCGAATGGGGCAGATGTATGCTAAAATTTTACCTAATGGCGATGTGACAAGGTGTTGTGAGCCCAGCAGTGGTAAACTTGGGAATATTTTTGAAGAGGATTTTAAGCTGCTTACTTCGCCTAAGCCCTGTGAGGCTGATACCAAATGCCCGTGTTTTAAGGCTATGTTTCTTGACCAAGAAAAAGAGTGGTTGCCTATGTGGAGCTTTCCAGAGCATACTGTTTATAAGATAAACAATATGCAGGCAAGAAATTCTGAAAGGGAAAAATCTCAAAGAATATGCGATAACAATATTTCTTTACCTCCTACTGAAAAAGATGTGGTATCGGATAGCATAAGTTTGAGTATTAATCGTCAACTTGTCGAACCATATAGAATATTTTTTACTTGGGATGTTCATTATGCATGTAATTATCGCTGCACATATTGTTTCTTCTCAAATAAGTGGGAAGATGTGCGTGGTGGAAATAAATATCCGGGCATAGAAATATGGAAGAGGATTTGGGACGATGCGTACAAAAAATATGGAAATGGACATATCCATTTTTCTGGCGGAGAACCATTTATCTATCCATATTTTATAGATTTAGCAGCTTTTTTAAATCAAGAATATTCTATAGAATTTGATACAAATTTGTCTTTTGATTTATCGGAGTTTATTACTAAAGTGAAGCCGGGAAGAGTCAGATTTGCTGCTGCCTTTCATCCGGAGTTTGTAAATATATATGAATTCTTAGATAAAGCAATTTTCCTAAAAGAAAGAGGTTATGATATTGAAGGAATAAATTTTGTTGCCTACCCGCCTCATTTAAAACAAATGGTAGAGTATAAAAGGATATTTGAAGATAAATCTATTTCTTTTTGCATCATGCCATTTAGAGGAGAATACATGGGAAGGATTTACCCTCAAGGATATACAGATGAAGAAAGGGAGTTGATTAAAAAATGCGATCCCTTTACTGCTTCTAAGATGTTAGATTCATATGGAAATACTAAAAAGACCTCTCATAAGGGTGAGATTTGTAGGATGGGTCAGATGTATGCCAAGATTCGTCCAGATGGCACAGCATATAGATGCTGCTTTGATGATGAAAGAGGCAATATAGGTAATCTAATTGATGGTACATTTTCTTTGTACGATGAACCAAGGGTTTGTGAATATAATGAATGCCCTTGCTGGGTGGCTATGGTAGTGGAAAAAGAGAAGAATTGGTTATTCCATTGGGTTGTTCCTAAAGCAAAAACTAATAATACAGTATAATCAGATTATTTTTATTATGGATTTGATAGACAAAATAACCCGCAGGATAATTTTAGATTCCAAACCGTTAACAGTAGAAAAGCAACATCAACAAATTTAAACAGATATGAAAAAAATATTAAAAAAGTTTGGAAAAATCTTCATAACTTTAAAATTTAGAGATTATAACATCCTAAAGCAGACCGCTTTAATAATAGATAATGATTGTATCTCTAAAGAACATTTGAACTTAGTTATTGAAAATACAAGGAAAAGCTTTTCAAATACTCATATAGTTTTATTAACTTTTAATAGAAGAAAAAAATATATTAGCGATGAATTTAGAGATATTGAGATAGCTTCACCTGATGAGAGGTTTTGGATTAAGAGATATCAAATTGCTATTTGGATGCTTAAGATGCGAGATAGAAATTTTGATTTTATAATTTTAACCTCGCTTGATATAAGCCCGATAATTGTAGCTATGTTTTTTACTCGGGCGCAGGTGTGGTTATTTAATCAATGGAATCAATGGTGGTTGCTTAGGCAGAGGACAGCGGGAGACTTGCTTAAGATTCCTGCTGCTTTAATATGGCTTATATTTATAGGGACACGAAATACTATAATTTTTCTATACCTTTTATTTTCTGTGGGTTTTTTTTGGCTAAAGAGATTTTTTCCTTTTAGAAGGACATAGGGTTATGGATATAGATGTTAGACAGTTTAGCTCGGATAAGATTTTAAAGCATTTAGATAGAGTAAATGAATGGCTTGGCGGTGGGAACCCTTCGCCAATAACTGTTGAACTTGATATGACCAATATCTGCAATCATAGATGCCCTGAGTGTTCTGGGTGGTATTTTAAAGATAGGGGTAATGATTATTTGTCCAAGAGGTTGGCTAAGGACATTGTAGAGCAATTGGCGAAGGCAAAAATTCGTGGATTAATTTTTACTGGAGGAGGAGAACCATTATGTAATTCCTGGACAACTGATATTGTTTCAATGGCAAATAGATTAGGGCTTGATATAGGGTTTATTACAAATGGTTCATTAATAAATGAAAAAAATGCAGAGATTTTGTTAAAATCCTGTACCTGGATAAGAATATCGTTGGATGCTTTTAATAAAACCATGTTTAAAAAAGTTCATGGGGTAGATGGTAATGTGTTTGACAAGGTAGTTGATAATCTAAGGTTATTGGTAAACATGAAAAAGAAACTTAAAAGTAGCACAACTATAGGCTTAGGGTATTTGACATGTGACTATACAAAAGATGGATTGATAGGAATGACAAGATTTGCAAAAGGTTTAAAAGTAGACTATCTTCAATTTAGACCTGTGCAAAGACATAACAATGGTAATTTCGTCTATGATAAGAGTAATTTAAGGGAGTGTATTTATAAATGTTTAGAGCAAAGTACAAATACTTTTAGCGTTGTATATTCAAAACATAAATACGATATGATGCATAGGAAAGATTATGGACGTAATTATGGTAAATGTTATGGACATCAATTTGCTACTGTAGTAGCTGCGGATGGTAAGATGTATATCTGTTGTCATTTAAGAGGTAATGAAAAATATTGCATAGGAGATTTGCGCAAGAAAACATTTGAGGAGATATGGAACTCAACCTTTAGAAAAAAGATAGCAGATAATATTGATTTTAATGATTGCGTTCCACTTTGTAGAGATAATACTTTTAACCAGATATTGTGGAATATCAAACAGCCAAAGGAGCATGTTAACTTTTTATAATTCAAAATTTAGATAACTCAACAATTTTATGGACTTTAAAACAGTTTTGGGCTTACTTCTTAAAAGTTTCCAAGAAGAGAATGTGCGCTATGCTCTTATCGGTGGATTTGCCTTAGGGGCCCTTGGTGTGCCAAGAGCTACTGTAGACATAGATTTTCTCATCCATCGAGATGACTTAGATAAAATAGAAAAAATTATGAAAGTTAATGGATACGATTGCGCCTTTAAGAGTGAGAATGTCTCTCAATATATTTCGCCATTAAAACTATTTGGCGAGGTAGACCTTCTTCACGCTTTTAGAGATATAGCGGTGGGAATGCTGGAAAGGGCTGTTGAAAAAAATATATTTGAAGGTAAATTAAAAATCAAGGTTTTAAAGCCCGAAGATATTATTGGATTAAAATTGCAAGCGATTATAAATGATGAAAATAGAATTACTCAAGAATTTGCTGATATTGAATCCCTAATGGGGTTTTATAAATCAAATTTAGATTGGAGATTAATTGAAGAATATTTTAAAATTTTTGATCAAGAAGAAAAATTTATTGAACTAAAGAAGAAGTTCTACGATGTTGGACAATGAAGAAAAAAAAGAGATGAGGGAAGTTGCCCATTCACCTCAATTTAAAAATGACTTAAGGAGAGTGTCGGAGACAAGATATAACCCATTTATAGTAAATGGTAATGTAGATTTAGACCGAGTAATTGAATTCCTTAACGAATTCAATAATTTTATTAGCCATAATCAAAGACCTTTCCGTAAAATTATAGATAAAATATGTAAACTTTAGTCAAAATATGGAATTAAAATTAGACTGTAAATTTTATAAGGGCGATAAGCCATGTTTACATAACAGATTCTGCGAGAATTGCCCTTATTATGAACCGATGGGCAAGAGAATTCTTATTATTAAATTAGGTTCAATCGGGGATGTCTTAAGAACAACACCTCTCCTTTATGGGATTAAAAATAAATATCCGGAATCCCATATAACTTGGTTAACTAATTCAGAATCTGTTTTAATGCTGGAGGGAAATAATCTTATAGATAGATTACTGGTCTATAATTTAGATTCCGCGCTTAGGCTACAAGTTGAAGAATTTGGAATAGTTATAAATTTGGACAAAGAAAAAAATGCAGCTTCACTGGCAGAATTAATTAAGGCAAAAGAAAAATTTGGTTATGGCTTAAATAAGGAGGGTAATCTATATCCTTTAAATAGAGAGGCTGAATATGGTTTTAGTCTTGGATTGTTGGATGAGCTAAAGTTTAGAGTAAATAAAAAGAGTTATCAGGAAATAATCTTTGAGACGATAGGGTTAGCCTTTGGAAATGAGGAATACATACTTAATCTTGATAAAAGCCAAAAAAATTTCAGAGATAACTTCTTAAATAAGCGCAGTCTAAATAAAAATGATTTTAAAATTGGTTTAAATACAGGGTGCGGCTTAGTCTTTCCCTACAAAAAATGGACTGAGAGTGGCTTTACAGAATTAATAGATATTTTAGACAGAAAATTAAATGTAAAGATTTTACTTTTGGGTGGCGCAAATGAGGAAATGAGAAATAAAGAAATTCTATCTAAAACCACTGCTAAAATATTAGATACAGGACACAATAATAATCTAAAAGAATTTATTGCTATTGTAGATTGCTGTGATTTGATAGTAACTGCTGACACCCTTGCCCTTCATTTAGCCATAGCATTAAAGAAAAAGGTGGTAGCCCTTTTTGGACCTACCTGTGCTCAGGAGATAGAACTCTATGGAAGGGGTATTAAAATTATCTCTCAAAAGAAATGTGCGCCCTGTTATAAAAAGGAATGTTTTGAAGAAAATACTTGTATGGATTTAATTACTCCCCAAGAGGTTTTTAGCGCGATAGAAAGGTTGGCTACTTATACCGAGGTTTCAGAAAAACTATAAATGCAAATTGTTAATAATTTAGAAAATCCAATTACAGAGAAGAAGGAAAATTTATTAAGACCTGTAATACTGATTCTAAGCCCATTCTTACCATTCCCGCCAAGAGATGGTGGTAAATTAAAGATGTACACCGCTATAAAATCTTTATCAGATGAATACGATATAATCTTGCTGTCTTTTATTGAGGATGTAGAGGAAGAGAGGTTTACGATACCTCTTAGAATATTTTGTAGGGAGGTATTTACAATTTTGCGTAAACCAACCTCTTTGACCAAAAGAGAAAATGATTATTTCCCAAAGATAGTCAAAGCATTTTATTCGCAGGAATTCAAAAATAAATTAGAAGAGACTATTAAGAAATATACAATTGATATTCTGCAGACAGAGTATACCTTTATGGCCTATTATACAAAGGATATACAAGATATACCTAGAATACTTGTTGAACATGATACAAGCCTTTTTTCATTATTACATTCCTATGAAAAACCCCTGGAGAACGGGGTCTTTAGGAAATTCTCTGAATGGTTAAAAAAGGTTAGGTTTCATAGATATGCTTATGAACAGTTTGATAAAATTATTGTCTTTACAGAAGAAGAAAAAAAGAAAATAAAAAGATTAGTTCCAGATGCAGATGTTTCTGTTATTCCAATAGGTTTAGATTTGTTAACCTACAATTTTCCTAAAAGAGATAATAACCAACCATTAGATCTTATTTTTATAGGTTATATGGGTCATTATCCAAATGTTGATGGAGTTTTTTATTTTTGTGATAGGATATTACCGTTAATACACTCAGAACTTCCAGAGGTTTCGCTTTATATTATTGGCTCAAGTATGGAGGACAGACTTTTAAAATTAAAAGAAAGAAAAAATATTTATCTTTTGGGAGAGGTTGAAGATATCCGTCTATTTTTGGCTAAAAGCAAGGTGTTTATAGCCCCCTTAAGATATGGGGGTGGTCTTAGGGTAAAGATATTAGAGGCGATGGCAATGGGGCTACCGGTTGTGGCTACATCAGTTGCATCCAGAGGAATAAGGGCAATAGCTAATAAAGAAATTATTATCTCAGACACCCCTAAAAAATTTGCCAAAGATATTATTCAATTGATACAAAATGAGAATTTGAGAAAAGAATTAGGGAGTAATGCGCATTTGGCAGTAAGGCAATATTACGATTCTGATAAGATTAAAGAGAGATTTAAATTCGTTTATAATTTTATCTAACACAGAGACCAATTGAAGTGCTTATTGGTATGCTACGAAAAATAGAATGATAAGGTTATGACCCTACCAGATGTTTCAATCATAATTGTAAATTTTAATGGTAAACAATACCTTGAAAAATGTTTTAACTCGCTCTTTAATTTAAATTATCCAAAGAGCCATATTGAGGTTATTATGGTAGATAATGGCTCAAGCGATGATTCAATTGACTTTACAAAGAAACATTTTTCCAAGGTAAAAATTATTCAAAACGATGTTAATAACTACTGTAAAGCAAATAACCTTGGGATAAAAGAATCAAAGGGTGAATTTGTTGCCCTGATAAATAATGATACCCGGGTGGATAAGAATTGGCTGATAGAGTTGATAAGGGTGATAACAAATGATAGAAAGATTGGCGCTACCGGCAGTAAAATACTTTTTCCTGATGGCAAGATTAATAGCATAAGCCATCAAGAATTCCCTGATTTTTACTGGGGTGATTTGGGGCTAAGAGAGTTTGATAACGGCCAATACAATGTAGTTTGCGAGGTTAAATCCTTATGCGGATGCTCTCTTTTATTCAGGCGCCAGTGTCTTGATGAAGTTGGTCTATTGGACGAGGATTTTGGGATGTATTTAGAAGATATTGATATCTCTTTGCGTTGCCAAAAAGCGGGTTGGAAATTATTTTTTGTGCCTAATAGTATTATCTACCATAATTTTCATGGTTCTGCAAATGAGGATTTAGTAAGGTATCAAGTTGAGAGAAATAGATTACTTTTGATAGCCAAGCATTTTCCTGATAAGTTAGCTAGCGCCCTTTTTGGCAAAGGTTACTTTTTAAATGGACAAAGCCATACAGGAATTTTAGATATTTTGTCCCTTGTAGTATCAAAATTAACTGAAATGCACGATAAGCAAACCGTCAAACACAATATTCCTAATGTATTTGAAGAATTAAAGAAAATATTTAATTTTCAAAGAGACTATTCAATTCAATCTCTCTTTAATGAAAAAGAAAACTTAGCGAAGATTTTAAGAGAAAAAGAGAATAATCTTAAAGCAAAAATTCTCGAACTCTCTCAGCGAGATTCACACCTCCAAGAGCTAAATAACCAAAATTTGGAACTCAAACATCAATTAGACTCTACCAATGAACAATTACAAAGACTTCAAATTGAACTCTCTCAGCGAGATTCACACCTCCAAGAGCTAAATAACCAAAATTTGGAACTCAAACATCAATTAGACTCTACCAATGAACAATTACAAAGACTTCAAGGGAAAATAAATCAATTGTCGGAATTAATTGAAGAAAAAGATATGTATATTCAAGATAAAAATAATCTGCTTTCTTTAAAAGAGAAAAAGATGGTTCAGATAGATTATGAGTTAATTCAAAAATCTGAAGAATTAACCATAATAAAAGAAGAATTGAGAGAAAAAGATATTCAATATTTGCATGGTTCTGATTTAGCAAAGGATATTCTATTTATTAAGCCTCAGCGGATAGAAATCAAAGATACAGAATTAAGTATTCAATACTTTAAAAAGACTTTTCCTTGTGCAAAAATTTCCCTGATCGCAAATTTATTAAAGGCAGATTATGAGAAGTTAAAAAGCAATGATACAATTGATTATAAACTATTCTTTTCTCCTGATTTTCCTGGTGCAAAAAGATTTAATTTTCTTGAAATTTTAAAATTGGTTTTTAAGCTTAGTATCAAGAAATTTGGTTTAATTGTAATCCTAGTAGGCCCCATTAATTATCAGGGATTTAAAAATGCAAAATTGTTATCTTATTTAATTAGATCAAAAAGGAAATTTTTTTATTTTCCTAAAGAAAATATACAAACAATAAACTTATATCCGAAACAAAACTATTTAAAATGGTTAGATATATTTAAAAAAGAAGATATTGCTTTAAATATTGGTTTATTTCAGGCAGATCA
>Ga0194113_10007184_pt1 | contig 13957 bp, 10 predicted proteins | sample TA2MahC200mmetaG_FD_146193 | JGI IMG/M metagenome (GOLD analysis project Ga0194113, IMG submission 146193) | Freshwater microbial communities from Lake Tanganyika, Tanzania - TA2015017 Mahale Deep Cast 200m | ecosystem: Environmental > Aquatic > Freshwater > Lake | place: Tanzania: Lake...
GTCTGGATGGATAAACGGTTTTATATATTCAAGATCAAGGTCTTATCCTATATCTCTGTAAAAATCCCTGTAATCGAAATCTCCTGGATATCCCTCGATAGAAGACCAGACCTGCTTTGATGTTTCAACATCCCTGCCGAATGCAATAACACCTGCAGGACATTCGACAGGTGCGTATACCCCGTATGAGGGTGAGGGAGTGCCATAGAGTATGCCGTGGGTATCAAGAAAGAAAAACTTTATGCCTTCCTCTTGAATATATTTTTCAATACCAGGCATATACCCACACTCAGGTAGCCAGATGCCTTTCGGATATGTATGAAAATGGTTCCAGTAGTGTGAAACAGCTATTTTACACTGTGCCCGTATTGCCTGAGGATACATGGAGAGGTTAGGAAGGAAGGCATGGGTTGCTGCAGAAGTGATAATTTCTACGTTACCCGTATCTTGTAACGCCCTGAAGGCTGATGTGAGGTCCTTCACATAGGCAGATTCAAATAAATACTGAATCCTTTTGAATCTTTGATGGTACATCTTTACTATTGGTTTAAAATGGATATCCCCTTTTGTCCTGTAAAGCTCTTTTTCTGACAATTCTATGAGTCTCTCGATATACCGTTTGTATCGTGCCATGAGAAGGTCATCATTGAACATTTCTATGAGGGTAGGGCTCAGGGATAAGGTTATCCTGAAGTCAATACCGTCATTAATGAGTCTTTCAAACATATCGAGGAGAGGGATATATGTCTCGGTTATTGCTTCATACAACCAGTTCTCTTCAAGGAAATAGTCATGTTCGGGATGTCTTATATAGGGCAGATGGGCATGCAGAACAATGCAGAGGTAACCTTTATGCATTATAAACCACCTTCCTTAGAGTTCACAGAGATAATTTCATCCCTCATCCCTCATCCTTATTCAGGTATCTTTATAAACAAATACATTGCCACAACACCAAAAACAAATGGCATTATCCATGCAGAAACAAGAGGTGGTATGATGCCTGCATATCCCATTGAAAGCATAAGTGTATGCCCAAGCCAGTAGATAAGGCTTATCAGGAGTCCAAGCCCTGCTGCAAAGAGACCACCGCCAAACTGACTTCTCAGTGAAAGTGCGATTCCGAGAAGGATCATGAAGAAGTTTGTCAGGGGGTATGACGTTCTCGAATTAAGGTCAACAATGAGTTTTGTATTTCTGAATCCGGCATCATTTAATCTCTTCGTGTACTTGTAAAGCTCACCTATCCCCATTTCTTCAGGTTTTTTTACCCCTTCGTTGAAAAAGTCTGGAGACTCAAGATATGGATAATCTATCTCAGATACGTTGCTGGCCTTGCCACTTTCAATTTCATATACAATCACTTTTTTTAGCTTCCATACTCCTTTTGCACTTTGCCCTGAACTTGATTCAGGGTTGAATCTTGAATCTTGAATTTCTTCCCATACCGCTTCCTCGGCCTCTATCCTTTTATTCAGGATACCGTCACTTGAAATGAAGATACTTACTCCCCGTGCAAGTTTTTTTTCAGGGATATAAAGCTCGATTCTGACCGGAGATCCATCTGAACCTCTCAACCAAAGGGTTCCCTCCTGAAATATAGGTTTTTTTTCTTTTTTACTTAGGGTTATTTTTAATTCATGTGCCGCCCTTGAAAGATCAGGGACAACAATTTCTCCTATGAGAAATGCCATTACACTGAATAAGATTCCACAGACAAGAAATGGCGAGAAAAGGTTCTTTAACTTTCCTCCTGTAGCTTTTATTGCTACGATCTCTTTATTTCGTGATGCATTGCCAAATATAAGAAGGCTGTCTATGAGAATGGCCATAGGCATAAGGTAAAGGAGATATTTCGGGAGATTGAATAAGGCGTACAGGATGAGTTGGAAAATTGACGGCTTGCCTGGCATGAAATCATCAATCTTGTCAATCAGGTCTAACATGCTGAATATGAGAGCAAGTCCTGGACCGATGATACCAAGCAATGTGAAAAATTCCTTGAGATAATGCCTCTGTAGTATTTTCATCTAAAACTTTCCCTTCTGAACATCCATAAAGCAAATAATCCGAGAATAACAGTGGGAGCCCACGCACCAATGGAATGGGAAATCTTGCCAGCCTTCACGAGATTTTCACCATAAATTAAGAGCATGTAGTAGATGGTAAATACCAGCAGACCAATGGCCAGACCCCCAAGTTTCCCCGACTTCTCAGCCATCAGTGCAAGTGGTGGCCCTAAAAATATTAATAATATACAGAGGAGCGGTAGTGATAGCCTTCTGTGGAGTTCGAGGTATAATGATGCACGAAGGGGTTCTCCATCTGTCTTAGGTAAATCTTCCTTCCCCATTATTTGTATCAACTCGAAAGGCGTGAGCTCTGTATTTTTTCTGGACGGAGGGGCTGATTCAAGATTGAGCAGGATATTGTATCTTTCGAAGAACAGCTCTGTTGTATTGTCTCCCTTTGCGATATGAATGTATCCGTTTTTCAGGGATAAGTTGATATGGAATCCTTCTGTCAATGAGATTTTCCCCTCCCTTGCCATGAGAACCTTTGGTTTATTTTTATCCTTTCCATCATAGATAAAAATTCCTCTCATCGTATCATGTGAAGGCTTTTCCTTTACCATTATAACAATGTCTTTAAAAGAGGTATTAAATCTCCCTTCTTCAATCGAGAGTGGAGTTCGGGTCTTGATAATATTCGTTATCTCTTGCCTCAATTTCATATTGCTTTTCGGTCCTATATAAAAACTTGTGGCAATGTTCAGTAAGAAGCATAATATTCCGAGCAGAGCAACGGGCAGAGAGATGTTTTTAAAATCCATGCCACTTGCCTTGAGAATAATCAGTTCGCTGTCAAGATTGAGACGTCCGTAGATAAGAAGTGTAGATAAAAGGAATGCCATAGGTATGGTGAGTAAGAGTAATTGCGGCTGCATGTAAAGGATGATTTTAGCCATGTCTGCCATTGATGCACCAATACCTGAGAGAAACCTGCTCAATCTCAGCAATTTTTCCATCATCAGGACAAAGTTCAGAAAGGCAAGACTGAGGATAAAGGTAATGGCTAATTCATTGAAAATCGACCTGTGTATTATCTTCATTACACGTTATTGTATCATAACGCTATACCCTCCCCTGAAACTCATGAAGAATCCTTGATAATGCAATGGTTTTTTATCACTTCAAACAGTAATGCATTGCTTTTACCTCCTCTTGTTCGCTTCCAGTATCTTTTTTCTTAACCTGATGGATTCGGGTGTTACCTCTACGAGTTCATCCTCTTTAATGAATTCTATTGCCTGCTCAAGGCTCATGATCCTTGGGGGTATCAACTGTAGCGCATCATCTGCGTTGGCAGCACGCATGTTTGTGAGTTTCTTCTCCTTTGTGACATTAACATCAAGGTCATTTTCCCTCGAATTCTCACCTATGATCATACCCTCAAATACAGGGGTATTTTCTCTGATGAAAAGTATTCCCCTCGGCTGCAGGTGGAAAAGTGCATAGGTAGTGGAAATCCCCTGCCTGTCAGCTACAAGTGCTCCTGTCTGCCTCTTTGAGAGCGGTCCTTGCCAGGACTCATAACCATCATAGAGATGGTTCAGCAGTCCTGTCCCCCTTGTATCTGTGAGGAATTGCGACCTGAACCCGATCAACCCCCTCGACGGTATCCTGAATTCAAGCCTTACCCTGCCGTAACCATTGTTCTGCATCTTCTGCATCCTTCCCTTTCTTATTCCAACCTGCTGGGCAACGACACCAACATATTCTTCCGGCACATCTATTACCAGTAATTCCATAGGTTCATGTAAAACACCATTTATTGTCTTTGTTATGGTCTCAGGCATGGCAACCGAAAGTTCATATCCTTCCCTCCTCATCATCTCCATGAGTATCGCAAGCTGAAGTTCCCCTCGTCCCATGACCTTAAAGGAATCCGTATCGTCAAAATCTACCTTTATGGAGACATTATAAAGAAGCTCCTTTTCGAGTCTTTCCCTCAATTTTCTGGATGTTACATATCTGCCTTCCCTTCCTGAAAAGGGGGATGTGTTGACAGAAAATACAATTGATATAGTAGGTTCGTCCACCTTTATTCCCGGCAGAGGTCTAGGATATTCTGCATCTGTGATAGTATCCCCTATGTTTATACCTTCAATACCTGCAAGGGCAATAATATCTCCAGCAGATGCTTCTTTAGCCTCAATCCTCTCAAGCCCATGGAAGGTAAAGAGGGATGTAACCTTTGTCCTTGATACCTCCCCATCCCCCTTTGCCATGGAGACATGATCACCTACCTTAACTGTGCCTGAAAAGATACGTCCTATCGCGAGCCTTCCGATATAGTCATCATAATCTATGTTTGTGACAAGGAGTTGTAATATTCCATCACCCTCGCCTGCAGGAGACGGTATTGTCTTCATTATCATCTCAAAGAGTGGCTTAAGGTTATTTGAATCATCATCCATATTAAGTTTTGCATAACCCTGTTTTGCGTTTGTATAGATAACTGGAAATTCAAGCTGCTCTTCTGTTGCATCAAGATCGATAAAGAGGTCATAGACCTCGTTCAGAACAGCCTGTATCCTTGCATCTGACCTGTCTATCTTGTTAATAACAAGGACTGGCGGAAGTTTAAGTTCGAGGGCCTTTTTCAGGACAAACCTCGTCTGTGGCAGAGGGCCTTCTGAGGCATCAACAAGTAATAATACTCCGTCCACCATCTTTAATGTCCTTTCAACCTCTCCACCAAAGTCTGCATGGCCGGGGGTATCCACAATGTTTATCTTAACGCCATTGTATTTTACAGAGGTATTCTTTGCCATTATGGTTATCCCGCGTTCCCTCTCAAGGTCAATGTTGTCCATAATGCGTTCCTGCACCTTTTCGTTGGAGCGGAAGATACCACCCTGCTTCATCATCCCGTCAACGAGTGTAGTTTTGCCATGATCAACATGGGCTATGATAGCAATATTTCTTAAATCATCACGTCTCATAAACCAACAACCCTCTTTTCTGCATTTATTCCGAAAATAACTTTTCAAATCCCCCCTCACCCCCCTTTTCTAAAGGGGGGAGTGGGGGGATTACTAATTTTCATTCTCCTTAATCTTATATACTCACGCAGCAGATAAAAGTGCGTTATTCCAAATATATCAATATATATCAATCTTGATTTTATCGGCAATGTCTCTGGCGGGACAAAGCAATAACTTTTTTTATTTTACGATAAACATGAAGATAAAAGATAGTTAACCATTGAATTTTTTATGCTACCACTTCCGCAACCACCTCCTTTCTGAATATGAGTTTATCTTCTTCAAAATCAACCTCGACCGTATCACCTTCTTTAAATGTCCCGTCAAGGATTCTCAGTGCGAGGGGATTTAGTATCTCCCTTTGTAACGCCCGCTTTAATGGTCTTGCACCATAGACAGGATCAAAGCCAATGTCTGTAAAATAACCCTTGGCACTATCTGTCAATCTGATATCAACATTCTTATCCTTGATAAATTTCTTCATCCTGTTCACCTGTATCTCCACAATCTGTTTCAGGAGTTCCTTTGTCAAAGGATTAAAGATAATGATCTCATCAACCCTGTTCAGGAATTCAGGCCTGAAGAATGCCTTCAGGTCTTCCATAATCTTTTCCTTCAGTTCAGCATTACTGCTTACCCAATAAGCAGCAGGTCTCCTGAGCCTCTCTTCAAGCATCTCCTGTATATGGGTGCTGCCTATATTTGATGTCATAATAACTACTGCATTTCTGAAATCAACTGTCCTTCCATGGCTGTCAGTAAGCCTTCCATCATCAAGGAGTTGCAGCAGGAGATTGAAGACCTCTGGATGTGCCTTCTCAACCTCATCAAAGAGGATGACAGAATAAGGCTTTCTTCTCACAGCCTCGGTAAGCTGGCCGCCTTCTTCATATCCCACATATCCAGGAGGTGCACCGATAAGCCTTGAGACTGTATGACGCTCCTGATATTCAGACATGTCTATCCGTATCATTGCGTTTTCATCGTCAAAAAGGAATTCAGCAAGTGCCCTTGCAAGTTCGGTCTTTCCAACACCTGTAGGACCAAGAAAGATAAAGGAGCCAATAGGTCTGTTCGGGTCCTGAATGCCTGCACGTGCACGTCTTACAGCATTTGATACTGCCTCAATCGCCTCATCCTGTCCAACAACCCGCTGCCTGAGACGCTCATCCATATGGAGCAGCTTCTGTACCTCGCCTTCGAGCATTCTACTTACTGGTATCCCAGTCCATTTCGAAACGACCTCTGCAATATCCTCTTCGTCTACTTCTTCCTTCAGCATCTTTCTTTGCTTCTGTGCCTTGAGAAGCTTTTTGTTTTCCTCTTCGAGTGACTTCTGTAGTTCAAGTAATCTTCCATACCTGAGTTCCGCTGCCTTTGTAAGGTCTCCTTCACGCTCTGCCCTCTCTGAATCTATCTTTGTTTTTTCGATCTGTTCCTTGTAATCCCGTATCCGCGCAATGATCTCCTTTTCACTCAGCCATTGGCTTCGAAATTCATCACGCCTTACCTGTAGTTCAGCTATCTCCTTCTTTATCTTCTCAAGCTTTTCCCTCGAATCCTTTGAATCCTCTCTCATCACAGCCTGTTTTTCTATTTCGTGCTGTCTTAGTTTCCTTTCGATCTCATCAAGCTCTATCGGCATACTGTCTATCTCCATACGGAGTTTTGATGCAGATTCGTCAATAAGGTCTATTGCCTTGTCAGGAAGGAACCTGTCTGTTATATACCTGTTTGATAACACTGCTGCAGATATCAATGCGGAATCCTTAATCTTTACTCCATGATGAACCTCATACCGTTCCTTCAGACCACGCAGGATTGATATGGTGTCTTCAACACTCGGCTCCTTAATAAGGACAGGCTGGAACCTCCTTTCGAATGCAGGATCCTTTTCTATATGCTTCCTGTACTCATCAATGGTCGTTGCACCGACACACCTGAGGTCTCCCCGTGCAAGGGCTGGTTTGAGCATGTTTGATGCATCAATCGCACCTTCTGCTGCTCCGGCACCAACAAGGGTGTGGAGTTCATCTATGAAGAGTATAACCTTTCCCTCTGACTGCTCTATATCCTTCAGGACTGCCTTTAATCTCTCTTCAAACTCTCCCCTGAATTTCGAACCGGCAACAATTGCACCCATATCAAGAGCAACTACCTTTTTATCTTTTAATGTCTCCGGCACATCTCCTGCAACAATCCTCTGTGCAAGCCCTTCTGCAATTGCAGTTTTACCAACACCAGGCTCACCAATCAGCACAGGATTATTCTTTGTTCGTCTTGAGAGAACCTGGATGATACGCCTTATCTCGTCATCCCTTCCAATGACAGGATCGAGCTTCCCTTTTCTTGCAAGCTCTGTCAGGTCACGACTATATCTCTTCAGCGCCTGATATTTTTCTTCAGGATTTGGGTCTGTCACGCTTTGCGCACCTCTTATTTCCCTCATAGCTGAAAGCAATCTATCAGCAGTTGCCCCGTATTTTTTTAAGAGGTCTGAACATGGACCACCAATTGAGAGAAGTGCAAGAAGGAGATGTTCGACACTCACATATTCATCTTTGAGGTGTTCTGCCTCTTTTGTCGAATTTTCAAAAACCTCTTTTAATCGAGGTGATACATAAATCTGACCCAGGGGTGTTGCACCAATGACCTTTGGGAATTTATCTATTGCCTCTTCAACATCCTTTTGTAATGCCGATGTATTTATTCCGATTCTCTTGAGTATTTGAGAAGCAACACCTTCTTCATCATCGAGCAATGCCCAGAGGAGATGCTCTGCATCAAGTTGCTGGTTGCCTTTCTTCTCTGCAAGCCTCTGGGCTGACTGTATCGCCTCCTGACTTTTTATCGTAAGTTTGTCCATGAATATCCTCCTTAATCTTCAAAAAAAATCCTTTTAAGCCTCTCAGTAAAGTCTTTTCGCATTTCATCTTCGAGACAATTCATCATATCTTCCATCTCTCTCTGCATGACCTCGAGCCTGTGCCGCATTCTCAGTATCACCTCAACTCCTGCCTTGTTGACGCCGAGTTCTCTTGTAAGCCTGATTATCATGCCAAGCCTTTCTACATCCTCTTCTGAATAAAGCCTCACTCTCCTTGTTCGTTTTGGGGTCACAAGCCCCTCTCTTTCATATAACCTGAGGGTCTGTGGATGGACATGGAGTATCTCAGATACAATGCTTATGGTATATAAAGGTTGTTTTTTGTCTCTTATAGTCATTATTTTTTCACCATCCCTTCCCTGGGATTTTCTTTATAAAGGGACTCAATATCTTTTATAGCCTCCTTAGCCTTATTGGGAATATCCTTTGGCACAACTATCTTTATATCAATATACTGGTTGCCCTTTACCCCGCTCTTTGGTGAAGGGAAACCCTTTCCTGAAAGTTTAAACCTCTGCCCACCCTGTGTACCTGGTGGTAATGTCATTGCTGCGATTCCATCTATCGTGGGAACCTCAATCTTCGCACCAAGGGCAGCCTCGCCAAAGGTCACCGGGAGATCAAGGGAAATGTCATCGCCTTTTCTCTTAAATATCGGATGAGGTAGTACATTGATTTCGATAAGGAGGTCTCCTGTTGCACCACCTGATCCTGCGCTGCCCATACCTCTTAACCGGACTCTTGACCCTGTGTCAGCGCCTCTTGGGATTTTTACCTTTACCGTTTCTGTCTGAAATTTCTTTCCACTCCCTCCACATGAGGAACAGACCTTTGTTACCTTCCTGCCTGTACCCCCGCAAACAGTACAGGGTTGTGCCATCTTGAAGAAACCCTTTGATGTTCTTGTGCTTCCTCCTGTGCCCTTACATGCATCACATACCTGGTATGCCCCAGCTCCTGAGCCATTACATGTTTGACAGGTAACATCTCTATTAAAGGTAATTGGTTTTGTTACCCCGGAGAATGCCTCTTCAAGGGAGAGATCGAGTCTCATAAGCATATCAGCTCCCTTTACAGGTGTTGTTTCAGGTCTTATTTTTGTCCCAAAAAAATCTGAGAAAATATCGCCAAAACCACCAAAATCAAAGGTGTCCCTGAAGTCGTACGTCCTGAACCCTTCAAACCCGTGTCCTCCACCCTCAAAAGGAGAACGGCCGAACTGGTCATAATCAGCCCTTTTCTTCGGGTCGCTCAGCACCTCATACGCCTCATTCAGTTCTTTGAATTTCTGCTCTGCAGTCTTGTCTCCCGGATTCAGGTCAGGATGATATTTGCGCGCAAGCTTTCTATACGCCTTCTTTATCTCATCCTGAGAGGCACTTTTGCTTACTCCAAGTATCTCATAATAGTCCTTCACAGCAGAGACCATCCTTTCCTAATCAATTTGTTCATATCATAATAATTGAGTATAAGCTTGTCAAGTATTCTTTTATGATGCTTATAACTACAAGCTCGTGGTATAATTTCTAATTCACTCTGCTTTCGTAGATGCTATTTTAATCGTCATCCCGTGCTTGACACGGAATCCAGAAGTAGCCGCAAACGTTAGTTTGCGTGGATTTAATCAAATATTCATTTTATGAAACGCAGGCTTGAATAAAACGTCATTCCCGCTTCTCTGAAATCGTTTCCACCAGGTGTCATTCCCGCTTGTCGGGAATCATTCAGAAAGATTCTGGACAAGCCAGAATGACGGAAACGGTCTGAGCAAGAAATTATGAATCCAGTAAGAATTATTTCTCTTACTTAGTATAAATAACCTTCTCAAGAAAAAGGCCATTTGGAGAGGCAGTTTGCCCTGCAAGCCTCCTGTCAAGTGATTCGAGTATCTCTTTCATCCTGTCTGCAGAAATCCTCCTTCTTCCGATTTCAATGAGTGTGCCGACAATATTCCTCACCATGTGTCTGAGGAAACCATCTGCCTCTATCCGTATCTTTATAAAATCACCTTTTATATTGGCTGTCATAAAAGCAATCTTATCAACCTTTTCTATGTTCAAAGAAAAGATTTCTCTTACGGAATCTTTTATGCTGCTGTCAGTCCCCATAAAAGAAGAAAAATCATGTTTGCCGATAAGAACCTGAGCTGCTTCAATCATAGATTTTAGTTCAAGAGTCTGTATCACCAGCCATGAATACCTGTAGAGAAACACTGATGATTTTCTCTGGTTTGCAATGATATAAAAATAGATCTTCTTAACTGCATCGTCTCGTGGATTAAATGAATTATCAACCTCAGATGCCTCAAGAATTCTGACATCCTGCGGAAGTACGGCATTCAATGCCCTTTTTATTGTTTCAGGATCAAGCCTCGATGTTGTTCTGAATGCTGCAACCTGGCCGAGTGCGTGTACACCTGCATCTGTCCTGCTTGCTCCGATAACCCTTGATTGTTCTCTGGTTATCTTTTGTATCCTGTCTTCCATGACGCCCTGAATGGTAAGCCTGTCTTTCTGAATCTGCCATCCATGATAGGCTGTACCATCATATTCTAGGAGAAGTTTGATTTTTTTCATGGTTTACACTATATCACCCCGACCAAATTTCAGCAATTATTTCAAAAGTACGATGTTCATCCATCTATTACTTCCGTCCATCATTCTGGTAGTATATTTAATAAAGATGAGAAAATCGATGATAGATATTAAAACCCTCACCTCCCAGATTAAGCAAAACTGCAATATCTCTGATGCAAAGTACTGGGGATTTTATTCTGTGTGTGGCCTATTGCTGAGACTCAGAGAATTATATCGTGTTGAAAAGTGCATAAACCCCTGGGAAAAGATTCAGCAAAAGGAGATTGGTGAATGGATGGCAGAGAGAGAAAAGCTCTGGAACGATCTTGAAGATAAAGACTTTATAGATATTGTTGTTGATGGACATGCATATAGTCCATTTGAGGTTCGAAAGATAAATGAAGCGTTAGAGAAAGACGGTCTTATCTATGGTGCTGGCTATGGTTTGTATAAGAAACCCTCTTTTTTCCTTGCAGAACTCATGTCTCAGAAAACAGTGGAAGGATATGATATTTATATAGCAGGAAACGAACATGCAAGAGACCTCTCGGATTATCCTGCAACATTGCAGGATGGAACAATCTTTGCACGAATACACCCGACGAGATTACTCCTCTGGGAAAAATTTGAGGAATTGAGAATCAGGAAATCAAAGGGAGCACTTGCATTCGCATTTTCACATTATGGTATGACACCATCAGAAGAACCATCGGAGAATATGGACAGTCGAATCTTTCGAATCGCATTTTCCGAGGTAGAAACCTACATCCATCACGAAATAGGTGAGGCAGTTGAGGGGAAAAAACTCGGCAACGAATGGAAAGTACTCATCTCCGGACTTTTCCATCGAAAGGCTGAGCTCTTTGTCCGCGGGGTAAAGGACCTGATGTCAGATACCTCTGAGAAAGGCATGATTCGATACATGATTGAAAACCAGAAAGAAGGTTCGCTCGGATTTTATATTGTATTTCTCGGAGGGTACAGGAGACTCATCTTTCCTGAAATACTCAAGGCATTTGAGCAGTTTATTGAGACAGGGGACTGGGTAATTATTGATGATGCACGAAAGACCGGTTATGAAAAGGCTGAGGAGTATGCAGAACGATTGCTCTCGGCATACAGAAACGAAAAAAAGAGGGAGTGTATTTCTGAATACATAGAGAGTGAAATGCTCAGTGGATTATTTTAATATCTCAGGAGTTATATTCTTAACAAATACCTCAATAAGCCACGGGTCAAACTGGGTACCAGCATTACGCTGTAACTCCAGAATTGCACCATCAAATGTAAGGGGCTTCTTGTATGTTGACTCGCTTACCATTGCATCGAATGCCTCTGCTATTGCCAGGATTCTTGCTCCGAGCGGTATCGCCTCTCCCTCAATGCCTGCTGGATAGCCAGTACCATCGTACCGCTCATGATGATATAAGATAAACGGAGCGATATCAGCGTAAAAGGTTATTGGCTGTATCATTTCATATCCAGTAATAGGATGTTTCTTGAATACAGAAGGTGTAGAACGGTCCTCAGTCCTGATCTTCAAGAACCCGACATCGTGAAGGAGTGAGGCAAAATATAATCTTTTCCTCGCTTGTTCTGACATATTTATTTCTCTTGCAATAATGTTGCAGTAATTTGCCACACGTTTTGAATGTTCTAATTTACCCAACAGGTTGAAGTCTATAGCCTCAAGGAGCATATTGGTGATATGGATCTCGTAGTTCTTCTGATCATCATAAAATTTTGCGCTTGCTATTGATATTGCTGCCTGGTCTGCAAGGTATGATATTATCTCTTCATCCTGTTTTGTGTAAAAACCATTCTTCTTGTTCAGGAGCTCAATGACCCCGATGACAACCGTCTTTAATATAAGGGGAACACAGAGAACTGATCCTGTGTGATAACCTGTGAGGCCATCCAATTCAGGGTTAAACCTCTTATCATCCCTGGCGTTTGCTATGCGGAGGGGTGTACTATTTTCAGCAACCCATCCCGAAATCCCTTTGCCTTTTGGGATAACTTTGCCAATGAGCTCACTTACCTTCTCACCTTTTGCTATTTTAAAGACAAGGTTATTATCTTCAAAAAGGAGGATAGAACCGGCATCAGAATGGGTCATTGCGATCGAATAATCTATGACCTTATCAAGGAGGATGTCTCCATATATTTCTTCTCTCAAATCACGTGTGATATTCAGAATAGAGGCGAGCCTGCTGCTGTATTCTTCGATCTTCTGAACGGTCTGTCTTGAGACGGTTCTCAGGATATAAAACCCTAAACCAGCAAGGCCGAGACATATCACAATGATAATGGTGATAGAAATATCCGGCAGGAAATCTAGAAGTTCGTTCGCTGGTTTATAGAGGTATCGGAGTATGACAGCAAGAAGGGTGAAGATGATAAAGAGGATCGTTGTTTGAAGGAGTCGTATGCGTTTTTTAATATCGGTTATGATCGTTTTTTCAATAGCGACAGATTCCTGTTCCATCGGTATTACTTTACTTCAGGTTTAAATGGTAAGTCAAATTCACCTGAAGAAATACGGCAATTGACTTGAAACCGTTCATGGGTTAATATTCAATATGCATCCACGTTCGGACTATGTTCCCCTCCATCTGCATACAGAATACAGTCTCCTGGATGGGGCAATAAAAATAAAAGAACTTGTTGAGCAGGCTACTGCGTTCAATATGCCTGCCGTAGCAATTACAGACCATGGGAATCTCTTCGGTACAATAGATTTTTACCGGAAAGTTACCAGGGCTGGCATGAAACCGATAATCGGTTGCGAAATGTATGTCGCCCCGGGGAGCCGTTTTGACAGGGGGAATACTGCCGAAACGGACGAAGCATCATTCCACTTTATACTCCTCGCGAGAGACAACAAAGGATACCGGAACCTCATCTCATTAGTAACAAAGGCATATACCGAGGGATTCTATTATAAACCGCGGATAGATATGGATTTGCTCGAACAATACAGTGGTGGACTGATCGGTCTTACCGCATGTCTGAAAGGAGAGGTGCCCTATTATTTACAAAGAGATATGCTTGAGAAGGCAAGGGAAAAAGCACTTGCATACAAGCATATTCTGGGTCCTGAAAATTTTTACATTGAAATCCAGGACAACGGACTGCAAGAACAGGAAGAAGTGAACAAAAAACTTATTGAACTTGCGAATGACCTCCATATCGGCATTGTAGCCACAAATGATTGTCATTACATGAGAAAGGAAGATGCAAAGGCACATGATATCCTGCTCTGTATCCAGACAGGAAAAACCGTAAAGGACCAGAATCGCCTCCATTTCAGCACTGATGGCTTTTATTTTAAGTCACCTGATGAGATGAAGCGTGCGTTTAAAGATATTCCCGAGGCAATACGCAACACAAGGGTAATTGCAGAAAGGTGTAATGTTGATTTCAGGTTAGGTGCAAACCTGC
>Ga0194113_10007185_pt1 | contig 13956 bp, 11 predicted proteins | sample TA2MahC200mmetaG_FD_146193 | JGI IMG/M metagenome (GOLD analysis project Ga0194113, IMG submission 146193) | Freshwater microbial communities from Lake Tanganyika, Tanzania - TA2015017 Mahale Deep Cast 200m | ecosystem: Environmental > Aquatic > Freshwater > Lake | place: Tanzania: Lake...
TATCGCCAACACCCACTAAAAAAGGTTCGCCGCAGCGGTCGCAGATAAATTCGCCTTCAGTGCGCGCTTCGATATCGACGATAATCTTGCCGATGCGCTTATCCGCGATAATATCCACAACGACCGGCCAACGAAATATCTGTTCATCGAGGTCTAATTTTACCGGCAGAATTGTCTCCTGCAAATTATTTAAACCGTTTTGCAGGCTGGCGATGCGAATTTTCATAAGTTAATAATATAAATAAAAATTAACTAATCGTCAAGATATAAATGGCTTTTAAAAAGTGGATTTTCGACATTCATAGGCAGGTATTATTAAAACAAAGCCGCGAAAATTCATCTCAAATCGTATATAATCGAATATGTGCGATTTTGAATCTAAAATACTTGACAAAAATAATAATATTTTGTATAATTAACAATTAAAAATGCGCCCGTAGCCCAATTGGATAGAGCGTCTGGCTACGGACCAGAAGGCTGGGGGTTCGAGTCCCTCCGGGCGTGCTTTAAAAAGACACGGTTCAACCGTTTCTTTTTACTTTTTTGAGCCTTGCCGCCGGCGGATGAGCGCGGTGCGATTCTATTTCCAGCGCGTCTAAATTATGCTTGACATCGATAGTGAAAAAGAGTATGCCGGCAATCAATGCCAACAGACTTAAACTAAATAGAGTTGCGATGAGTAGTCCGAAATCGATGCGCAGTAGTTGTAAGACGAACAACATTATCACAGTGGCCGCGTCTAAAAATATACAACTCATATACATCAGCAAGGAGCGGCGCAAGAGCCGTGTGCGCTGCATCAGGACGACCAGTTGCTCCTCGAGCTCCGGCTGCCGTTCGTCGGATTTACGAATTTGGTCGGTTATATACCTTATACGGTCGATTAAGTGCGAAAGACGGTTCGTAGTCGATAGAATCAATAATCCTACGCCGGAAATCAGCACTACCGGTCCGATAGCGGATACGACAAATCCCGCCACTAAATCAAGCGGCTGCGTCGGCATAATAACTCCGTTTTTTTATTTGTAATATAACGAAGAATCATAAAGAAGTGAAACTAATTTGAATCTTAAATCTAAGACTCGTCCATTCAGTCTATATCGTCTATTATGTCCGTCATTTGAACACTGATAACCGTTATTTTACCGCCAATAACCGTTATTAGTCGAGGTAATTGCAAAAGTGTTGGATTTATTAACTGATGGCAAGGCGGACGCCCTCGTCCGCCTTGCTATGGTCCGAGTTTTCTGGATTAATCATCACTTTGCAATTAGCTCAGATATGTAGGAATAATAAAAAGGCGCGCGATTTTTCTTTGCTAACCATATCTTTTGGCTTATATTAAGTGAAATTTTATCCGACTATATCGACTTTTCTTAAGTTATTAGTCATCAGTCATCTTCTGGAGACCCCTTTGAAACCTAACCTTTTAAAATTATCATCAGCATCAGCATTAGCATTAGCATTAGCATTTGCATTCTCACCTGCTTATGCTGTATCTGTTCGTTGGCCGGCTGAGAATATCGAAATCGATGTTCAATTCGATGTCCAGAAACACACTCTATCCGGCCTCGCACGACTGACCATCCCTGCCAAAGGACTTAAATCTGCTGGTTTTCTACTGAATAAAAAATTCACCGTCGAGAGCACCGCTATTGGCGGCGAGGCTTTAGTCCTGACCAGAGTCGAAGACTTCGACACAACCGAAGTTACTTCAGTCTATGGACTTTACGGTCGCTGGAATCCCTCCGATGCTGCTTTTTATGTCGGCAAACTCTCCAAGAACCAACTGAAAGTCAAGACGCCGGTAATTTTAGAAGTCCGCTATACAGGCGAACTTCACGTTCCGCCGGATAAGCGGCAGTTCTCACGCGATAGAATCGCCTTCGAAGTCAACGGCGCTATCGGCATTGAGGGCATCTACTTATCCGGCGGGGCATTCTGGTATCCGCTTCTGCCGGACTGCCCAACTCCTTATTCCCTAACCGCTCGTCTCCCGAAAGGCTGGCAGTGCGTGACCGATGGCGTCGGCTCGGTCACCAAACAAACTCCCGAATACGACCAAATTACTTATACATCCCAAATTCCAACTACAGGTCTGAACTTTGCTGCCGGTCCGTTTCAAGTATCGAGTGTTCAACTTGATAAAATTACCATTCAAGCCTATTTTCTACCCGCCGAAGCCGACCTAGCGCCGGGCTATCTCAAAGCCGCCAGAAAGTTTATTCTAATGTATAGTAATCTGATTGGACCCTATCCCTTCTCTAAATTCGCCATCGTCGATAATTTCTTGCCTACCGGCTATGGAATGCCCGGCTGGACGGCGCTCGGCAGCGAAGTCATCCGGCTGCCTTTTATAAAGGATATCTCGCTCGGGCACGAAATTCTGCACAACTGGTTCGGCAATTCGCTGCTGGTCGATTACCGTTACGGCAACTGGTGCGAAGGTCTCACTGCCTATCTGGCGGATTATAAATACAAGGCTGATATCGACAGCCTGGCAGCGATGGACTACCGGATGAACCTGATGCGTGATTACGCCGATTTAGTCTCTGCCGAAGGCGACTACCCACTCGCCGACTTTACCGAACGCTCGAATCCCGGCGACCGTGCCATCGGCTACGGCAAAGGAATGATGGTCTTCCATATGCTGCGCAACATTATGAATATGCAGGATACGACGCTGTTTATCGATATGTTGAAGTATGTCTATAAGCAGAATGCGTTCAAGCGACCGATTTCGTGGAAAACTTGGCGGGAAGCAGCTGAACAGCGCATCGGTCAGCCGCTCGATTGGTTCTTCGAGCAGTGGATTGAATGGAAAGGCGTGCCGGAGATTGCTATAAGAGAGGCTCGCCTCGAATTAGAACGCGGCTCCTGGCGCTTGATTATGGAAATCGTTACAAAATCCGACGCACGACGTTCGTATATGTATTTTCTGCCGGTGCGCGGATTTTCCGACGAAGGCCGGGTCGATTATAATGTCTATATTCGCGAATCGCCACAGCGGGTTATCGTCGGCGGCCCAGGCAATTTGGAACTTGTGCAACTCGACCCTGACTTTCACCTCTTCCGCAAGATTTACAGCAGCGAAAAACCGCTTACTCTCGCGGCTTTCTTCGGCGATAAAAACGGACTATTAGTCGTTCCGACGCAAGGTATGCTTGCCGCTGCCTATCGCCAAGCCGCCGAAGGCTTAAAATCCGAGGGACAAAAAGTCATCACCGACGACGAATATCTAACATTGGACGGCGAGCCTAAATCGCTGTGGATATTCGGTTCGCCGGAAGATAACAAATTGTGGAATAGTTTTTCGCTGCCGACCGAGAAATTCGAATGGCTGCCGGGACGGGCAGCGCGCTGGAAGGAAGATAAGTCTATCCCTGCAGGCTTCAACTTCCGCAAGGAGATGTTCCGCGGCAGCGCGCACACCGCCACGCTCATCGCCTGGCATCCCAAAGCCGAAGGCGAGAAATGCATCATCTTCAGCATCGCACTGCCTAATGCCGACCCTATTCAAGGCACGCGCAAAATCTCGCACTATGGTAAGTATAGTTATTTACTATTCGAAGGTGAGAACAACATTCAAAAAGGCGCCTGGCCAGCCGCTGGCCAGAGTCCGATGGTTTGGCAGCCTTGATAATAGAATCGACTCAAAGCATAAAGGGCGCGAAGATTCTCTTCACGCCCTTTTTATATTTTGATGTAACAACACATTATGCCATTGACTGCTATGTGCTATCCTGAACGAAGTGAAGGAACTCGTCTCTCCACCCGCTTGCGGCTGTTGCTTGCTTCTCCCCCCGCTCGCGGGAAGATGAAGGGGGTGTCTTTCATCTTATGTCGCGCCGCGCAGCGGGATGATGATTATCCAATAAACCTATCAATCGAGGTAATTGTAAAAGTGATGATTAATCCAGAAAACTCGGACCATAGCAAGGCGGATTATCCACTGCTTATTTCCGCTTAATCTGCTGTAAATTATAAAATTAACCCGAAATTTAGAAATTTATCTTTAAACTTTACATTCGCAGAAGAACACTGTTTATCTAAAATTTTTAAGAATAGAATATTACGCTGATTTTTTACTTGACATAGGATTGTCCCTGATATACATTTAAGCGTTAGGTAACTACCGGCGCCAGCGGGTGCGCCGAAGAGTGGTCTGTTTCCGCTCGGATACCGCTGGCCCGGACTATGTTGCCTGAAAACCCAGTTGTGAGAAAGATTCAAGGCTGGCGCTCCTGTGAATCCGCAACTGGATAATGCGTCGGTTCGAGTTCGAGGTGCAATTTGACCGAGGTTGAGATGCCCATTAGAGGCGTTCCGAGTTAGTCAAGGCGGCTTTAGCAACTCGTGCGACGGAACAGCATACTATGCTAAGGAAAGCAAGATGAAAACACGGCTCTATGTAGGGAACCTGGCTTACTCGGTGACCGGAGAGCAACTGCGGGATATGTTCACTCCACACGGCGAAGTCAATGACGCGACCGTCATCGCCGACCGCGATACCGGCCGCTCTAAAGGCTTCGGATTTGTGGAAATGGGGTCCGAAGACGGCGCGCGCAAGGCAATCGAAGCGCTTCACGAAGCAAAAGTTGCCGGGCGGAACCTCATCGTAAATGAGGCGCGCGACCGCGATAGTCGCCCTGAGCGACGCCCCTCCCGCCGCGGCGGTAGATAACCTCCCCGCAAAACTTTTAAAGCCCGTCCACAAAGACGGGCTTTAAGGTTTTTGATACTTCCCACCCGACAACCGCATATCCCCTACTTCCACACCATCCACCCCACTAACACCGCTGCGCCTATCGCCATCACTAACGCATAATTCGCTATCAGTCCGGTCTGTATCCTCCTCAAAATGCCTCCACACCAGCCAACTACCGCCGCCGTCCCGTTCACCAGCCCATCGACTACCGGCGTGTCGAAATAATTCCAACATCCATCCGCCAACGCTAAAGTCGTCTGAACAAAGGTAAAATTGTAAATCTCATCGACATAGTATTTATTCAACACTACCTTATACAGTCCCTTCAACCGCGCCGCCAATCGCTTCGGAATCTCCGGATGTAAAACATACCACCGCCGCGCCCATAAGATTCCCGCAATGGCGATGATTATCGATATTCCCATCACGCTGTATTCGGCTGCCAGCGATGGATGACCCGTATGCGCTAATAAAACCTCCGCCGAATGGAAAGTTGGCTTAAGAAATTCTTCAAACCACGCCCCTCCGCCTAATATGTGTGGAATCGCTACCCAGCCGCCGATAATCGATAATACGCCCAATATCGACAATGGCAGCGTCATAACCTTGGGCGACTCCGGTATATGCTCGAACTGCCCCTTGCCGCCGCGCCATTCGCCGTGAAATGTCATATACAGCAGCCGGAACATATAGAACGCCGTCAATCCCGCTGCTATCAGCGCTGTCACGCCAACAACCGGCTGCCCATTGGCAAAGGCTTTCCAGATGATTTCATCCTTGCTGAAAAACCCCGACAGCCCCGGCACACCCGCAATTGCCAGGCAAGCCGCCGCAAAGGTCCAGTAAGTCGTCGGCATCCGCCGGCGTAACCCCCCCATATAACGTATATCCTGCGGGTCGCCGTGATAACCGCTGTGCGCGTGCGCATAGTGAACCGCGTGAATGACCGACCCGGCGCCTAGGAACAACAGCGCCTTGAAAAATGCATGCGTCATCAAATGGCTTATCCCCGCTGAAAACGCCCCAACGCCGCACCCCACAAACATATAACCCAACTGCGACACCGTCGAATACGCCAACACCTTCTTGATGTCGTTTTGCACCAGCGCAATCGTCGCGGCAAATATCGCCGTCAACACCCCAATCCAGGCGACCACACCCAGCGCCGCCGGCGACAGCGCAAATAGAAACGCATTGCGCGCTACCATATAGACGCCGGCTGTCACCATCGTCGCCGCGTGTATTAACGCGCTGACCGGCGTCGGACCGGCCATCGCATCCGGCAGCCAGACATACAACGGTATCTGCGCCGACTTTCCCGTCGCACCTACGAACAAGCCGAACGCCATCCAGAACGCTAACGCCGGCGTCCCGTTGAACACTGAAGCCCCTTCAGCCACACCCTTGAAAGTCAGCGTCCCGAAAACGCTGAATATCAAAAATACCCCGATTAGAAAGCCAAAATCCCCTATCCGGTTGACGATGAAGGCTTTCTTACCAGCCGTGGCTTTGACATCGTCCGTGAACCAGAAGCCGATAAGAAGATAACTGCACAACCCGACGCCCTCCCAACCCACGAACATCAACGGATACGAGTCGCCTAATACTAACAGCAGCATAAAGAACACAAACAGGTTTAGGAACGCGAAGTAGCGCGGATAGCCTGGGTCTTTGTGCATATAACCGATGCTGTAAATGTGTATCAGAAACGACACGCCGGTGACGATTAAAATCATCACCCCCGACAATGGATCCAGCAGCAATCCGAACGGGATTTTCAATTCTCCTGCCGCCAGCCAGACATAATAGGTCGGATTTATAATCCGACTATCGTGCGGCATGCCTAAGAGTTCAACGAACGCCGCTATGGCAACGGCGAACGCCGCGCCGATGACCCCGGCGCCTAGGACGCCGACGGTCTTATCCCCTAACCGCCTGCCGAACAGACCGTTTATTAAAAATCCCCCCAGCGGCAGCAGTAAAATAATGTAAAGGTTTTGAGACATCTTTTTTTAATACTTGGTGCTTGAGTAAGTAAGCAAGTAGGGACTACTGAATAATCATCATCCCGCTGCGCGGTGCAACCGAAGATGAAAATAGACTAAAGTCCACTTTGTCCACTATATCCACTTAGTCCATTTCGTCGATAAATTGAATCCAATAGATCTATTTTATAAGAAATAGTTATATTGACACATTAGGTTATTGACTGCCGTGTGTCATGCTGAACGCAGTGAAGCATCTCGTCTGGGTGTAAGAGAAGGGATTCTTCGCTTCGTTTAGAATGACTCATACCAAGTCGCAATCAATCGGATGATAAATGTCAAAACAAATTCACAACAGATTAAACGGATGAAACGGATAATCCTGTAAAGCCGCTATGTTATCCGTTCTATCCGTTTAATCCGTTGTTAATTTTGCATCCCTTGATTATTCATTTGAATGCAAATTGGTATCAATAGCGCTATAACCTAATGCGCCATTACAAATAGTCTATAATACTGTTGGACTATTTTACTTGACTAAGTAGCAAATTAATATTAAATTTATACTTAGAATTTACCGGATAAATTAAAAAACTACGAAAAGCATAGCGCGCTTATGCCTTCTCAATGTTAGGCTCTCACATATTGATAATTCGCTCTTTAATAACAACGAACAAGAGCGTCCACCTTGCAAATTTCACGCTTCTTTTTAAATCATCATACAGACTTTACAGAGGCTGTTGCCCAACTGGACTTTAACTTCTCCTCTGTATCGAGCAGGATAGATCTCGGTCTGAATTTCAGCAACAACTCCCACAACTATTACTGCAAACGGCAAGGGAATTAAATGGCATCTCAAAAACGCATCCTTATTGTTGACGACCAAAAAACAATACTTGATTTTTTAAATGCTGTTCTGGATTCATGGGATTATGAGACCGAACTCGCTAAAGATGGTTTCGAAGCCTTGGCTAAGATCGAGTTAGACATCGACCTTGTCATCCTCGACCTCGAAATGCCCGGAATGGATGGCTTTGAAGTTACTAAACAGATTCGACAATCGCCGCTCTACCGCGACATACCCATTGTCATCGCCACCGGATTGAGCGGTAAGGAAATCCGGCTGCGGGCTATCGAATACGGCGCAAACGAATTTCTAACTAAACCAGTCGATGTCACCGAACTCCGCGTGCGGGTAGCCTCACTGCTTAAGTTAAAGGAAACACAAGATGCGCTTAAACGCCAGTATGCAGATTTGGAGGTCAAAGTCGCTCAGCGGACTCAATCGCTGCGACGCGCCCTCGACGATATGGTCGAAGCCAAACGCAAGGCTTATGAAGCCAGCCTCGAAACCATCTTCCGACTTGCCGTCGCGGCTGAATATAAAGACGAAGACACCGCCAACCATATCCGCCGTATGAGCCGTTACTCAGCCATACTTGCCCGTGGCTGTGGACTCCTGCCCAATGAAGTCGAAGTCATTCTTCACGCCAGCCCGCTTCACGATGTCGGGAAACTGGGTATCCCCGATACTATTCTATGCAAGCCGAGCAGCCTCAATCCCGATGAATGGCAAATTATGCGCCAACACGCAGCATTCGGCGGACGAATCCTCGAGAATTCATCCTCTGACCTGCTCCGTGTGGACACGCCATCGCTACTACCCACCACGAAAAATGGGACGGCAGCGGCTATCCCCTTGGTCTAAAAGGCGAATCCATCCCCCTGCAAGGCAGAATTTGCGCTGTTGCGGATGTCTTCGACGCTCTAACTAGCCAACGCCCATACAAAAAAGCCCTTAGTAATGAACAAGCCTTGGAAATCCTCGAACAGAGCAAAGCCAAACACTTCGATCCGAATTTAGTCGCCAAATTTGTCGAAAATTACAGCGAAATTATCGCCGCGCAGCAAGAAGTGTCAAATATCTCAAATTCAAGCCAAATGTAAATGAACCTCGTTACCGTTGCTATCTACTTTAATAAATAAGCAAAATATAAGAGTTTAGAGTTCACTGCTTTAACGTGCTAATTATCCGGCTGAAGATCTGAACTCTAAACATTACGCCATAAATCAACTTGACTACAATCCATTTTAATAAATCGAAATGTCATCTTATTCAGAAAATAGACTCGCTTTCTCCCCCCGCTCGCGGTGGGATGAAGGGGGGTGTATTTTTAGTTTATGTTGTTCGGCATAGCCGGATGAGATTTCCCTTGAAAATCAAGCGCAACATTCGAAGCGGAATATACTCCCGCCTAAGTATAATCCTGCCTTTATTCGCCCTCTTCATCTGGCTGAACGAACATCCCTGCAATGTCTTATTCGCCGCCGAAACGACTTCAAATCCTGCGAAAACCTTCAGCGCATTTCCTATCCTGATGTTCGACAGCGATATCGGCTTTGGCTGCGGCGGAAAAGCCGTGCTTAAAAATGCCCGCCTTAAAAACGAATCTCTTGACCTGATACTATTCGGCAGCAACAAAGGCGAACAATGGTTTGTCCTGTCATTTTCCATTCCCGACCGCGAATTCCGGCAGAACATTATATACGCCTGCGCCTTTGACGCCTCAATCGAATATGACAAATTGCTTAAAAGTAATTACTTCGGTATCGGCAATAAATCTGCTGATAATAAATATCAATTCCCGAAAGAATTCCTTAAGATCGATTTAAGTCTTGCTAAGGCAAAAACAACGGAACTCTCCGGTAAATTAGGAATTCGTCTGGCTTGCTATTCAGTCTATGACTGGGACGCTGGCTGGGGCACAATTCAAAATACAACACCCGGCGTCGGCTCTTCAAAAGTGTTTGCCTTCACCTATGCCCTAACCTGGGACAATCGCGATAGCCAAATTAATCCGAAAAAAGGGCGAAAAATTGAATTGGAATTCGAACACAGCCCGAAATTTATCAACAATACCATCCGCAGCGCCGGAGATGCGGAAATACCTAACCGAAATTGGAAATTCTCGAAAGTAAAATTAGAATTAGTCAAGCTAAAAGAAATAATATTTGGCATCCGGCTGGCAGCGCGCCTTTCGCTTGAACAGGTCATCGGAACAGCGCCCTATCACGAACTCGCAACGCTTGGCGGCGGAAATACTTTACGAGGCTATAAACTGGACAGGTTTTTAGACCAAGCCTCCGCTTTGACATCGTTTGAATTCAGACTGCCCGTCGGGCTATGGCTGTCGGGTTCGGCGTCAACCGATAAAATTGCGAATAAAATTATAGCCAAAATCGGTTGTGTCCTTTTCGCTGATGCCGGCCGGGTCGCGCCGAAATTAAACCGCTTAAATTTAAATGTCTGGTATTGGAATACAGGCGTCGGACTGCGTTACTATACGCGCGATTTTATCGTCAGAGGAGACATCGGATTCAGTAGAGAAGGAATGCGTTTGTTTCTCAATTTCGGACATGTTTTCTGATGTAGTTCGGCTTTCTCATCCGAAACGTCCATCTTGTCTATATTTTCCCTCCCGCAAAAATTTATATATTTCACTCCCAAGACTCTACCCTCCCTCCGCCCACATCCCCTTCTGCCCGGCCTTTGCAGTTGCTTCCAACCTTATGAACTCATCCCGATACTTGAACTTGGCTTGCCGATAAACTCTTCCATAACCTTGCCGCACAATCTCCTGATTGACGAACAATCCGTCCGGCGCGCGATACAAGTAAGCCAAATCCCGCCCGTATCTGTCCTTGCTCGCCTTGCCAGCGGCTTCATATTCAACATACACTTTCTCGCCATTCAGTAGATTCTTTAAAAAACGGCCGGCTTTTACTCCCCCCGGCTCCGGCGGCGTATCCGGCTTGACTGACTCCGGCGTATCAACACCTAACAGCCGCACCCGATGCTCCTTCCCCTCGAGTAAAAGTATAACCGTGTCGCCATCGACCACCCTCGCAACCGAAACCGCTGTCTTGCCTTTAAATATTGGCTTATCCGCGACCTCCATCCGCCCGCTTGGCTGCAAATACAACGCCGCGCTCACGCCGATTATCGCGCCGACGAATAAACTGAATATATGCACCCGCAGGCGCATATCCATTCGGCTTCGATTTTTGCGGATCTTCATATCGGAAATAATTTAAATACTTCCATTGACAAACGCGCTATTTTTATATTAAATTTTATACCATCGCTTTTTTAATCGTCTAATCCTTCAAATTTTAAAGCCATTTCATCGATGCAGCCCGACCAAATCATCCAGCGCGCCCGCCAAGCCGCGGTTAATTTCAGCAAATTCGGCCAAATACAAACCGATAAAATCGTCCGCGCCGTCTATCTTGCCGCGCTCGACAACCGCATCCGCCTCGCCAAATTGGCTGCCGCTGAAACCGACCTCGGCCTCTGGCAGCATAAGGTCATTAAAAATGTCATCGCCAGCCAACTTGTTTATGACCACATCAAACGCCAGAAAACCGTCGGTATCATCTCCGAAGATCCAATATCCGGCATCATCGAAATGGCGCATCCTATCGGTCCTATTCTAGCCCTCGTGCCGGTTATCAACCCAACCTCAACTACCATCTACAAAATCCTCATCGCGCTTAAGACCCGCAATCCGCTAATCGTCAGTTCAGCCTTCGCCGCCAAAGATTGCGTGGCTGAAACTTGCCGGATATGCTATGCCGCCGCACTCGCCGCCGGCGCCCCGGAACACTGCATCCAATGGCTCGCCAAACCCAACCTCGCCTCGACTAAGGAACTTATGAGCCATCGCGGCTTGGCTCTAATCCTGGCTACCGGCACCGGCGATATCGTCAAAGCCGGTTATTCTTCCGGCACGCCGACCCTCGGCGTCGGCGCCGGCAATGTGCCGGTTTATATCGGCGTCACCGCCGACATACCCTTCGCCGTGCGTAGTATTATGATGTCCAAAACCTTCGACAACGGTTCTATCTGCGCCAGCGAACAAGCCATCATCGTCCGCCGCAAAATCGCTGTCCAAGTCATAAGCGAATTTAAAAAAGCCAAAGCCTACTTTCTCACTCCTGACGAAATCGACAAAGTTGGCAAAATCGCCTACGACTTTGAGCGTAAAACGATGGCGGCGCGCGTCGTCGGGCAGCCTGTCTCCCGCATCGCTGAAATGGCTGACATATCCATCCCGCCGGACACAACCGTCCTCATCGCCAAACTGGATGCCGTCGATTATGAACATCCCCTCTCAGCCGAAATCCTCGCCCCCATCCTCGCCCTCTATATCGAAAGCAGTTTTAAAGCCGCCATCGGACGCTGTGTCGAAATCGCCAACTTCGGCGGCGTAGGACACACCGCCGTCATCTATTCCAACAATCCTGAACGCATCGAATACTTCGCCGACAATGTCGATGTCGCCCGCATCCTCGTCAACACCCCCTCCACCCAAGGCGCCCTAGGCGGAATGTTCACCGCCCTCGCGCCATCCTTCACCCTCTCCTGCGGCTCCGGCGGTAAAAACAGCACCACCGACAACATCTCCACCCGCAACCTGCTCAACATCCACCGCATCTGCCGCCGCCGCGTCAACGAACGCTGGCTCAATATGAACTTTTACAAATACCTGGACGAATCCTACGACGCCGCAAGATTAGAACGCGAATTTAATAAAAACTCTTAACAATACCGTCACATTACATTACACTAAAATATTGATTCAGACCATCGTCGCGGCTCATCATCCCCGAAAAGCCGACGATGTCGGTGAACAGCTCGCTAACGAGCGAGTCGGGGTCAATATTTATGTGCGGCTGGTCGCGCTGAGGTAGGCCGCCTACGGTCAGGTCAGCAGCACAGGCAGCGCCCAAGCCTTGTCCATCAACTGTCAAGAATACAGAGCCATCATCAAACGGGTCCCCGGTCGCAGCGTCCGCATTGAAGGATACAAACGCTATGAAGAAAAATGTCATTACCGCGAATAGTGCGTCATAGCGCCGGAATGTTTGGTGGTTCGACTTCTCCATTTTGACTTCCAATGTTGATGGTTGTATAATTCAAGTCTGTTGAATGACCATAGGCAACGGAAGGCAGTGGAGCGGATTTCCAATCCGCAACTGATGGACATTCGAATGTTAAGCACGGCGGATTGGAAATCCGCCCCACTGCCTTCCCCCCAGAATGTTTTTCAGCAAACAGTCTTTAGGGTCGTACCGGTTCACGTTGCAGGTTCAACAGGCGCTTCGCGCGGTGAATAACAATGTTGCCGCCAGTCAACAGCAGCACATTGCCATCCACCACTGCCCGCAGTCCGCACAGGTTACGGAACAGCCAGCCAAAAATCCCCCAACGGCGATACTCGATACCCCGAATCCCCATCCGCTTTCTACGGAAACGCATTTCACTCGTGATAAAAGTCAACGCGCGGTCCAAATCGCGCGTGTCGGTAAACACAGCTTTGGAACTAGTCGGTGAAGGGATGAAATATAAAAAGAGTATCGTAAATATGAGCATTATAAGAGACCGCGGAAAAGAAAAAAGATCACCAATTCTTAGCAAATAATACGAACGTAGTGATTCATCTTTACACAAATCGTGGCTGTAAAAATTATATAACAAATTAAGGTTGAATGCAGCAATTTGAGAATCTGGTGCAGATAAGCACATTTCATAGCGGGCTTTCTCATCCGGATGGGTGGCATAGTAATCAGGAATATTAAATGGGGTTCTTTGAATGATCAGAATTGATATGTCCCTCACAATTTTATGCAACAAAAATATTGAAACAGAACTTTTACCATCATATTCGTCGATCAACTGACGGGTGTTTGCAGTGATTTGTTCGCGGATGAAGACGGATACCGGGTCTCGAGGTTGACGAAGTTTGTTAACAAAACTAATGGGGTCGTAGATATTATAAAATTGTATAATCTGATATTTTTCCGAAAGATTTGCAAAATATGGAGTTAATAATAATGTTAAGGAAAAGCCTGAGGCAAGGCGTACAATATAGAAAATGATTGTCCATTTGATTATATAGAGCCATCTACTGCGTCCCACAGTAGGCCAGCGACGCACTTCCTTGACCTTGAAGCGCAACAGTCCGGTTGCCGGCCGAACCGGCGCTTCAGCCTCCTCATAACCGGTTTCGACGGCATAGAGCGGTGGTATCTTATAGACCACATATTTTTCAATAATATTCTTCAATTCCACCTCGCCCACGTGCACGGCTTCAATCGGCGTGTGGGCTTTGACGGCTTGATAGACGGCTTGCGACATACAGACGCCGCCGGGGTCAGCCAGTGGCTGCAGCCTTGCGGCGACATTCACCCCCTCACCAT
>Ga0194113_10007187_pt1 | contig 13955 bp, 6 predicted proteins | sample TA2MahC200mmetaG_FD_146193 | JGI IMG/M metagenome (GOLD analysis project Ga0194113, IMG submission 146193) | Freshwater microbial communities from Lake Tanganyika, Tanzania - TA2015017 Mahale Deep Cast 200m | ecosystem: Environmental > Aquatic > Freshwater > Lake | place: Tanzania: Lake...
TGGAGGGCTGTGGGTCGGCAAGTTCCTGAAGACCTGCACCTACCAGCGCATGACCGCCGAGGCCAGTCGGCGAGTGGGGGAGATCACGGCGCGTCAATGCGATGTCGAGCACATGCCCGGCCACGCGCTCACCGCAAGGGTGAGGGTGGAGCGGTATCGCTGATCCTCCTTACCCAAACCACACACCATACCGGAGGAACGGGCCTCCGAGGGCCGCGCCTAAGGACCCCCAGATCGCGCCCGCGACCACGAAGTGTCCTAGCGCGAATCCCAGGAACCCCGGGAGCGCGGTGAGGTAGGCCTGGTGGCCGCCGTAGCGCAGCAGGATCGACTTGATCGCCCACACGACCAGGAACGGACCCCAGAAGAGCTCGCCATACGAGCAGGCCATCGCGTAGCCCAGCGGATGGAAGGGCGATCCAAAGAACCGGCTGCGCACGGCGGTGAGCAGCGCGAGGAGCGCGCCGCCCGAGACGGTCGCGATGATGCGCGGCTGGTCCGGGGGAGTGGGCATCTTCGTGGCCGTCCACAGGGCGGCGAACTGGGCCTGCGCCTCGCCCGAGCCCCACAGCCCGCCTCGCAGGCCGATCGCCCCGCGCCCATAGTAGGGAATCAGGTGGAAGTAGAACGAGCACAGCGCGCCGATTCCGATGGCCGACAGCAGGAGCCAGAACACGGAGTTCCCCCGCAGGCCCCCACCCCGCCCCAGCGTGAAGCCCTCGATTCCATATCCCGAGACGGTGGGGAAGTAGCCCCGCGACATGAAGATGAGAAGGTTGAAGATCGTGGCCGACCGGTACTCCGGGCCGGCGCCGACGATGACCCGCGAGTTCATGAAGTACTTGATGGCGCGATGGGCCTGCCCATAGGGGTAGGCCCACACCAGCGGCGCGCCCGCTTCTGCCCGCAGCCGCGCATAGACCACCGCGACGCTCGTGAGCACGCCGAGGTACAGGACCGTCAGCCAGACGGCCATGCCTGCGGCGCGGCAGAAGATCACCGCTCCCGCGAATCCCAGCACCGCGCCGATCAGCGGCCACCGGTAGGAGGCCGCGCGCGGGTCGGTGCTGCCGTGTGCGCCTTTGACCAACGCGCGCCAACCCTCCACCAGCGGGCGGCGGCCCTTCCAGAACAGCATGGCTCCGAGCACGACATATGCGCCGATTCCCTGCTCCTGCGCGAAGGGAGCCCCGGGCAAGCGCAGACCCATGATCCCGCTGATCAGGAAGGCCTGGAGCTTCGAAAAGACGTGGAAGAACCAGATCGAGAAGGACAGCTCGGTCGAGATCAGGTAGCCCAGGCCGATGAGTTCCGGGCGGAAGTGCACGTTGAGCGGTCGCAGGGCGCTCCACGGCGCGCCCACGAGCTGCTTGCCGAAGTCCACGTAGAAGCCGCCGCTGGGCCCGCCGAAGAAGACGCCCCGCACGATGTTGATCCCGTTCAGCAGCGCCGCCAGCCCGATCCCGATCCACGCCGCCTTGGTCTTGAAGAAGGGCACCCTCGAGTACTCGGGATCGATCATCTGCAGCGGAAGACGCACCAGCGGGAACACGAGCCGCTCCTCGTCGCCCCAACGCTCTCTGAACAGCATCATCAGGCACAGCAGCATCCCGCCGAACATCAGGAAGAAGCCCGTCCAGGCGACCGTCGGCACTTGCCAGGCGTGCCACGGCACGCGACCCGTCGGCACGCCCTCGTACAGCCACTTGTGGACGAGCGGATCTTGCGGCGACATCCAGAAGGGGATGAACTGCGCCAGCTTCTCCAGCGGCGCCACCGGGCTGCTGTAGTAGAACGGCGCGCTGAGACACGCGATGAGGAACCGGCCGATCCCACAGCCGAACATGTTCGTGGCGACGGTCACGAACAGGAAGATCGCGATGATCTCGGGGATGTTCAGGGGCCGCACGAGGCGTGTGCGGCGCGCGATCGAGTTGCCGATCAGGATCAGGATCAGCGCGCCCACTCCGGGGATCGAGGGCACCGCCTCGGTCCCCTGACACGCGAGCGCGATGATCTCCGACTGCCGAATCCAGTACCCCGCGAGCCATGTGAAGACCAGCGCGAGCACCAGCGCCCGGGTCGTGATGCCGTAGCGCTCGAGGCCGACAGCCTCGGGCTTGCTGCTCTCGGGGTGGCAGCTGCCGGGATCGCCTGCTGCTATCGCTTCCGCGTCGTGTGCCAAGTGCTGACGTCTACTCCTTCGGCTGCTGAGTCCCTGGTCGATACGGAAGCAGTGGGGCGGGCATTCCTGCCCGCCAAGGAGCCATGGCGGGCAGGAATGCCCGCCCCACTGCTTCCACGTCCCCTCAGGTTGGCTCCATGTCCAGCCCCGCGGCGACGATCCACCCTACGACATCGCAGTGCCGCTCCGCCACGAACTCGACGGTGTACTCGTCCTTGCGCTCGACGCCCGGCTTGGCCGCGACCACCTCGGCCTGCTCAGGCGAAACCATGCGAACACTCACGGTCATCGGTAACGTAGGCTGAAACGGACGGCAGCGGCCGTCGCGCAGCGCTCCCACGGCTTCGGCGACCCGCTCGGCCGTCAGCCGGCGCGCCGCGGCCGGGTCCGGCCCCTCGCACGCCTCCCGGTCCACCGCGCGCTTCACGGGCGCTGTGACGATCCCCGGGAACATGGCCTCCGCCTCCCGGCACGCCGCCTCATCGCCTTGCGCGAAGATCACCGGGATGTCCCAGTGTCCTGCGAAGCACGCCTCGATCCCCATCTCGCCGATGCTCCGGCTGTTCACCCGGAAGTCCGCCCACTCCAGACTCCACGTATGCGGCAGGAACGCGCCGGTCGTCCCCGCCATCGCATGATGCCCCGGCACCAGGAAGCCGTCCACGGTCTCGTCCAGCCCGGGCATCCAGCGCAGCTTGCCGTCCTGGTAACCCCGCGCTCCCTCGAGGTAGGTGATGCGAGGATCCTGGAGCATCTGGTTCAGGATGATGTTCCCGCCGCCGTGATGGGTGTCGCACACGATCAGCTCATCGACTCCCGCTTCGAGAGCCGCGGCTGCCGACGCGTTGATGTCGGCGATGAGCAGCTGCCGTCCCTCCTCCGCTACTTCCGCGCGGACGCCCTCCTCCCAGAACCAGACCTGCTCGCGGCAGACGATTCCACTCACACCCTCCATGTCCCACAGCATGAACAGCTTCATTGGCGCCGACTCCTTCGCAGCGCAGCGGAAGCGTGGCCCCCACATGGCGACCCGCGGTTCTTGTCGTTGCCGTCCTCATGTAGGGGCGCGATTCATCGCGCCCGGTCATGTAGGGGCGCCATTCATGGCGCCCGAAGCCCGGCACCTCGGCCCCTACCGGCCTTCCGCCTTCATCTCCAAGGCCGCAATGGCCCGTGGCTCCAGGCTGATCGGCAACCGGAACCGCGACGGCTGCGTCTGCGAGGCCTCGCTTCGGTCGGGCTTGTGTGTGAGGACACTCACCTTCGTCTCCCGCGCCCATCCATACGCGGTCCCGTCGAAGTCGAGTTCGACGGACAGCGGCTCCCCCGAGACGTTGACGAGCAGCAGCACCAGGCGCCCGTCCTGCGCCCACCACGCGCCCTTCTGCAGCGCGCTCTCCGTCACGACCCACTTCCCCGACCACGCCCAGTCGGCCGTCACCTTCGGGATGTCGCCCCGCACGACGGGTGGCCGCGCCATGCGACCGCGGGCCAGGAAGTCAAGCAGCCTGTGCCGCGTCTGCGCCGCGCGCCGCATGAAGTCCGCGGTCTCCGCGTGCGGCAGGATGTGCGCGGGATCGACCCAGCCGAGCTGCTCGCCGAACACGAGTTGCTGGCCGATGCGCATCCAGTGGGCGAGTTGGTCATCTCCGTTGTACGCGCGCGAGAAGAGCTGCACCCGCCCGCCGTAAATCGCGGAGAAGGCCGGCACCATGTCCTGGAACTGCCAGTGCCAGGTCAGGTACGCATCGAAGTACCGCGCGTAGGACTCCGCGTTGCACTCGGTGGTGATCATCTTCTCGGCGGGCAGCTTCGCCTGCAGCTCCCGCAGGAGCGGCCAGTAGCCATCCTGCGTCCACCAGTGCCCGCCGCCCAAGGGGTGCCCGTGCGTCGCATCCATGCACAGGCGCGGGGCCGCGGCGCCGATCTGGTCGATGTAGACGCCATCCACGCCGACCTCCGTTACCAGCCGCAGCACGATCTCCTGGACCTTCTCCTGCCACAGGCGCTGCGTCGGGCACATGGGCGCGAGCTTCGCGCCGGACCCGTATTCCTCGATGTACGGTTTGCCATCCTCGCCCTTCGTCGCGGCGGCGATCGCGGTGTCCTTGAAGTCCTGCAGAGCCGTATCCCACAGCCGCCCGTTGATGTAGGGCATCACGCGCACCCCTGCCGCCTGCAGGTCCTTCACCGCCTCGGCCATGCCGGGCTTCGTCGGGAAGTAGTGCGGGTACTCGACATCGAAGGGAATCTGGTGCCACGAGTACCAGTGAAAGGCCGTCGGTGCCTCCATGTACGCAGCGAAGTCCTTCACCTTCTGCACGCACTCCTCCGGCCCGCCCCCGGTGCACGCCCACACGCAGATCTCTTTCATCCACGCCGGCGTATCGGGCCGATCCCAGCGCGTCTCGCTCGGCCACCACTGAGCCTCCTTCTCCGCCCAGGCCCGGTAGATCTGCGCCGCATCGAACCAGTCGCCGCGATAGGGCTCGATCACCGCCGGCGCCGAGGTCTCGAAGGAGTTGTCCGGCACCCCCATGTCGGGTACGAACCAGCGGTACGCGAGGAACTGCCCCTGGCCGTCCGCCGCGCGCCGGGTGATGATCTGCTTGGTCGAGGCAAGCGGATCGTGACAGCCGAAGTACAGCCCGCAGTCCGCGTCGTAGTAGGCCATCGCCTGGAAGGTGCACCAGCCGTCGGGGTACAGGCCGGTGTACTCCACGGTCTTGCGCAGCGGCGCCTCCTTCAGTTCTCCGCTCGCGCGGGGGTAGAGGATGTAGTCATCGTCAGGCGATTCGCCGATCGGTCCGGCGGCGATCTGCGGGAAGGCCACCTCCCGCACGCTCCAGCCCGATCCGAGCCCGTCGATCTTCAGCCGCCACGAGGTCGTCGAGTCACCCAGTTTCACCTCTGCGCGCGCGGTCCCGCTGCCGAGTTCGTCGGGCAGCTTCCAGCGCAGCTCGACGCCCTGCTTCCCGGCGCGCGCCTCGGCGTCGCGGCAGTCCGCGGCGGTCGCGGTCACGGTGCTGCGGTCCGGCCGCTGCAGCAGTGCCTCCCAAACGGGCGTCGCCGAGGAGGCGAGCAGCTCGCGCTGCGCGGCGAAGTCGAAGCAGCTGATCGGCCGCAGACCCTCCGCCGCGCTCGCGAAGGCCCAACCGACGCGCTCATTCGACAGCAGTACGAAGGCTCGACCCGTGCCCTCCTGCAGGACACGCTCGCCGTCGGCAGGCGGCGCTCCGCCCTTCGCCAGCTCGGCCAGTCGCTCCGCCGCGCGCAGGGCGGGCCGCAGCGCATCTCGCGTCGTGCTGTACCGGCGCACGAGCCCCGCCAGCCAACGCCAGTGCGGCTGACGGTCACGCGGCAGCTTGTCGATGGCGGCATCCAGCGCTGTAAGTTGCGTCTCGAGAGCCGGCACGCTCACGTATGCCCCCTGTCCTGCCACAACCTGCGCGGCTGCGGCGCGAAGAGTCGCGGCCGTCTGGTCTGCCGGCACGGTGCCGATCCACAGGGCGACAGCGAGGTCCTGTTCGAGCGAACTCCAGCTCACCCACGGACCGTGCAGGTACGTGCCGTAGACGCCTCGTCCGTCGTAGATGAGCGCCGGTCCGCCGACGATCCCGATCAGGTTCGCCCCGTCGGTCAGCCCGCCCCACAGGCCCCCGCGGTGTGAGCCCTCGTCGGCCTTGAGATCGCCGCCGGTCTCCGGTTCGCCGCACACCCACCGCATGAAGCTCTCATCCGGGTAGTTGAACTCCCACAGGTGCAGCTCATTCCACGCGAACGCCGTCTCCTGGTGCATGCGCGCCTTGATGCGCACCAGCGGCGAACCCGCGTAGTACGTGAACTCATACCCCGCACGGGGCGCCGACTCCGGCGCCTTGTCGCCCTGCATGTAGCGAGCGGAGACGCGAACGCAGGCGCGCGCTGGCCCGCTGCTCACAACCTCCACCTTCGGCTGCGGATCGTTGCCGAGGCGGAAGCCGTTGACCGCGGCGGTGTAGACCCGGTCGTTGAGGGCGAACGTATCGCAGACCTTGCCGGTCTGCACGAACTCGATCCGGCTCGGCAGGCCGCCCATGCGCGCGGGGTCATGTGTGACCCGGAAGTGCTGGTTGCCAACCACGACTCGCCCCTCTTCCGTGCGCACCTCCAGCGCCGCCGCCGGCGCGGAGAGCCCTGCCGGCGCGCCCGCGAAGTACACGCGCACCCGTTGCCCGGCCTCCGAGGCCGGCAGCAGCAGCGTGAGTTCCCCGGCCGACGCACCCGCCGCGCTCAGATCGAACTGCGCGACGACCGGCTGCAGGCTGCCATCCGCCTGCTCCACGGCCGCTGCCACGGGCTCGCGCAGATCGGGCGCAGGCAAGCCCAGGACCTCGGCCACTTCCCCGAAGTCAATCGGCGCCGTGAGCGGGACGAGCCCGGCCTCCGTGCCCGACGGGGCCGCGATCACGAGGGCATACGGCTGTCCCTGCGCCTGCACCGGCACCAGACTTCCGAGCAGCAACGTGGCAGTCATCCCCAGAGCAGCTGACATACGTGATCCCTCTGCGCGCACGCTCAGTCTGCAGTCGCCCGCGCGGACCGTAGATTGCCTGCGACAGCCCGCCTCACCTGCTCCGTGGTGAGGCAGGGACTGTCCAAGTCTCGGTTCCGCAACGCGGAACCGAGACGCAGGACTGTCCCTTGTTGCCGTGGCCGTGAAGGACCCTCCGCCTCCCGCGCCCAACCTGCTCCCTACTCACCCGTTCCTCTCGACCGTTCCGGGGGTGCCACCCATGTCCTGTCTCCTGCTACTTCTGGCGGCATCGCGCGCCTTCGCTGCGGACTCGCTGGTTGCCAATGGCGGCTTCGAGGCCGCGACCGAGGTCCAGGGCGCGCCAAGTTCCGACATCGGCTTCGGCCTCTGGACGCTCGGCGCGACGAAGCGCGTGCCTGCGGACTGGGCGCTGAACCCGGCGTATCCGGGCGAGGTGTCGGTGCCTGCCGAGGGCGCGCATTCCGGCAGCGGTTGCCTACACCTGCGCGCGAACGGCTCGCGCGGGACGGCTCACGTGTATCAGCCCTGCGCCGCCATCAAGGCGGGGATGGTGTACGTGGTGTCGGTCTGGGTGCGCGGCGGGCCGGCGAACGTCGGCTTCTACGAGTATTGGGACGACGGTCGCATCACGATCCCCACCGTGGTTGTGGGCCGCTCCGAGGGTGATGCGTGGCGGGAGCTGCGCGGCTACTACATGCCTGCGGGCGCAGGCTTCAAGAGCGCCTCGCTCGCGATCATGGTCCCCGAGGGGGTGACGGTTGACGTGGACGATGTGCAGGTTCAGGAATCCGGCGGCGCCCTTCCCGAGGGCCTCGAACCGATCACGCTGCAGACCGACTGGCTGCGCGTCGTCATCTCGCCGACGGGCCGGCTGACCGAGTTCACCTGCCTGCCGACCGGCACCAACTACGCCGTTCCTGACAAGCCCGTCTTCCGCCTGTCCCGCCTCGGCGGCGAGACACCGGTGCGCTACGTGAAGCGCGCCGGCGATGCGCTGGAGGTGCACTTCGCCGATCCTGAGCTTGTCGCGACCGTGAAGCTCGAAGCCCGCCCGCACTACCTCACGCTGACCGTGGATCGTGTGACTGGCGAGGGTGTGGACTCCTTCACCTTCGCCGACCTGCGCCTGCAGATCACCGAGAACGTCGGCACACTCATCAACGCCGCGTGGAACGACACCTTCGGCGCGGTCCTGCTCGGCTGCACACCCCAGACCGACTCCGCCGGCGCGGACTCAGGCCGCGCGGCTCTCACCGCGCGCTGCTACCGCGAGTACGGCCTGCAGGGCGCGAAGGTGGCTCTCGTCGGCGTGCCGCTGCAGCCTCCCGGCTCCACCGACCGTCTCCTCGACATGATCGAGGAGGTCGAGCTGGACCAGGGCCTCCCGCACCCGATGATCGATGGCGTCTGGATCAGGCGCTCGCCGAAGCGGCATGACTCCTACCTGATGGCCGGCTGGGTGACCGAGGAGAACGTGGATCAGGTCGTGGAGTTCGCGAAGGGCGGCTTCGGCTGCATCGAGCTCCTCGGCTGGTGGAACTCGACACCGACCTACGGGATCGACCCCCGGCAGTTCCCGCGCGGGCTGGACGGACTGAAGGCCGTCGCCGACAAGATCCACGCTGCCGGCCTCCAGGTCGGTCTCCACTGCATGCAGGGCATGGTGGGCTGGGGCGGCGTCGGGATGCGCGATCCCCACGTCTCGCCCAAGGCCGACCCGCGCCTGCTGCAGGACCGCCACGCCACGCTCGGCGCCGACGTTGCGGCCGACGCCACGGAGCTGCCGGTCACCGAGAGCCTTGCCGCGTGGCCCGACAAGGGCGACCTCATTATCGACGGCGAGATCGTCCGCTACGCCCGCCTTACAGACACGAGCTTCGTCGAGTGCACACGCGGGCTGCACGGGACGACGGTCTCGGCGCATCCCGCCGGCGCCGCGGTCGGGCATCTGGTGAACGTCTTCCCGATGTGGGGGAGCTGCATCTATGCGCCGAATGTGAACTCGACGATGGTGGACGAGACGTGCGACCACATCGCCGAGGTCTTCAACGCGGTCGGCGCGGACATGAGCTACTTCGACGGCGGCGAGGAGATCGCCGCGCAACCGCCTCACTGGCGCAACCAGGGCCGCATCGCGCTCGGCGTGCAGTCGCGGCTGAAGAAGCCCGTGATCCTGGAGGGCAACGCGCTCTACACGCACCAATCCTGGCACGTCATCACGCGCGGCAGCCCCACCTTCGATCCCATCTACTGGGGCCGTCGCGACTACACGCTGCGCGGGAAGGGCCAGAACCCGGCGGGCTGGGCGAAGAACCTGCTGACCGGGGATGTCGGCTGGTTCGCGCCGCACGTCTGGTCACCCTCGACCGACGCTGTGACTCCCGACGAGGTCATGCTGCTCTGCCTGAAGGCTCTCGCGGGCAAGGCCCCGATCTCCTTCCAGGTGGACTGCAACGACCCATACACGAACCGCCGCATGCCGGAGATGCTGGAGATCATCCGCACCTGTGACGAGCTGAAGCGCCGCGACTACTTCACCCCCGAGGTCCGCCTTGAGTTGGCCCGCCCGATGGTCGAGCATGTCCTCGAAGCGACGCCCGCCGGCAGGTGGCAGGTCAGCCCGCTGCAGTACGGCCCGCCCGTTGTTGTGGACGCGAAGGGGGACAGCGGCGAGTGGACGTATGCGAACCCTCACGGCCAGCAGCGTCCGTGGCTTCGCATCCGCGTGCGCTCGCGCCTCGCCCCATACAGCTCGCCTGACAACCTCGTGCTCGCGGACTTCGCGGAGGGGATTCCCTTCGCCCCGAAGGACACCGCCTCGACTGAACTCACGCAGAGCGTCGAGCCCTCCACCGAGAAGACCCCCGATGGCGCCAGCGCCTTCTGCTATCGCGCGAAGAACGCCGGGCAGGGCCGCTCTGCGTGGACGCGGCTGTCGATGACGCTCCCCAAGCCGCTCGATCTGCCCACCCACCGGCGCCTCGGTCTGTGGGTCCGCGGCGATGGCGCGGGCGGAATCCTGAACGTGCAACTCGTGCAGGGCTACGGCTTCCGCGATCACTACGTCCCGCTCGACTACACGGGCTGGCGCTTCCAGGTCCTCGACCCACCGGAGGACGCGCGCTTCTACAACTACTCCTGGCCCTACAACTTCATCGACGTGATGTACTGGGTCTTCCAGTATGGCGGCGTAAGCGGCGTGAACCTGTACTACAACGACCTGCCCGCTGGCGCTGAGACCGCCTGCCTGATCGGCCGCATCGAGGCCTTGCGGGAGTACGCCTCGCCGCTCGTCTCGCCCGCACTCGAATGTGCCGGCCGGACGGTGACCTTCCCCGCCTCGCTCAAGCCCGAGGAGTACGTGGAGATGGACTGGGCCGGCGCCTGCCGCCACTTCGACCGGAACGGCGGCCTGCTCGAAGAGGTCCAGCCCCAGGGCGAACTCCTCCTCGCGCCAGGCGACAACCGCGTGCGCTTCACCTGCGATGCGAGCGACGAGGCAACCACTCGCGCCGAGGTCACGCTGTGCGTGAAGGGCCAGCCTCTCGCGAACCAGCCTCCTCCCGGCGCAGCCGCCGCGCAACCGAAGGCTCGCGACGATACCTCCCTCGCGCTGCTGCCGGGCGGCAAACGCGGCTTCCGGCTGATGCGGGGGCCATACGAACTCGCCGGCGGTGAGCCGCACAGCGTGCCCGCCTTCGACAGTCAGGCAAACACGTGGACCGTGACCAACGACCGCCCCGCTCCGCAGCGCGCCGTCGCCGCCATCATGCGCACCGCCGCGGAGACCGACGTGGATTTCGACGACCCGCAGGCGCTGACGCTGGAGACCTTCGATGACCTGGCGCCCTACGAGATGGGAAACGGCAACGACTTCGAGAAGTACGTCATCGGCGGGGGAAAGCAACTGGCCGCCTGTGGCCCGGTGCGCGAGGGCGTGACGCAGACCTTCGTCAGCACCGCCGAGGGTGCCCGCGCCGGTCGTTGCGGTGTGTACTCGGCAACGAACGCCGGCCCGGCCGGCGGCTGGGCGGGGAAGGGCAAGCGGTTCGCACCGACCCTCGACCTCTCCGGCCGCGCGGCCATCGCCTTCTGGCTGCGCGGCGACGGCAAGCGCGAGGCGCTCCGCTTCCAGTTCCGCGACGTGACCGGCAAGTACGCCGACTGGGTCATCCCGATCGACTTCACCGGCTGGCGCCTCCAGGTTGTGCGCACCGCCGACCGCCGGGACTTCGACTGGACGAAGACCGAGTACCTCATCTTCTACTTCAACGACATCCCTGCCGGCGCTACCGTCGCCCTCGGCTTCGACGACGTGAAGGCCATCGCGAGCCTTCGCCCGCCGCCGGCCCTCGTCCACCCGCAGCTCACGGTGAACGACCAGCGCCTCACCCTCCCCGTATCCCTCGCGCCCGGTCAGGGCCTCACCGTCGACGACCAGGGCCGCTGCACCGTGTGGCCTCTCGGCCCGGGCAAACCGAAGCCGGTGAAGGGGAAGTGCGAGCCAATCGTCCTGCAGCCGGGCGAGAACCGCGTGGCGCTGTCATGCGACACCTCTAGGGGATTCCCGCGCGACACGACCGTGCGCCTGGTTCCACTCGGACGAAATTAGGGACAGGCACCAATTTTCGACGTCTAAAATTGGTGCCTGTCCCTAATTTCGTCACCACATCGCATCCAACGCCTCCACCGACCGGTCCACGATCATCTGTCCGCCCTCGGGGCCGATGGTGTTGTCCACCGCCTCGGCGCCGTAGCTCCTCGCGGCGATGGCGCGCTCGGTCGGCAGGTACGTTCCATCGGTCTGCCCGCCGCCGCTCGCGAGCTGCACCACGAACGTCTGCACCGCCTTGCTGCGCGCCTTGATCCGCAGCCCGTAGTCCAGGAAGTACTCGAAGGGGTTCGTCGCGATGGCGATGTCGCCGAGGCGCAGGCAGTGCAGCTCGACCTCGTAGAACGAGTTCCGGTCCTGCTGCTCGTAGCGCGCCATGACGCGTCGGTTGCGCCTCAGCATCACGAAATGGTGGGACGTCGCGAAGAGGTCGCCGGGGTCCGGCTGCTGAGCCTCCAGTTCCACGCACTGGCGCGCCGCCTTCTCGTACTCCTCCTGCGTCACCCTGCGCATCGGCAGCCCGACCTTCAGTACTTCGTGCCGGAGTATCGGATTGCTGTCGATCTCGACTGCCGCGAGGGGGTACACGTCCTCCACGCTCCCCACGATCCGCCGCGCGATCTCCTCGCGCTCGGTCAGCCCGCGCAGCCGCAGCATCCGCTGCTCCGCCTGCTTGTGGATCAGCAGGTGCGGCGACTGATCCCCTGCGGCGCTGCACTGCGGCATCACGAAGACGCCGTCGCCGAATCGCCCCCAAAGCCCCAGGCGCACCTCGTGCCAGAAGTCCCCCGACACGTAGTTCGCGCCCTCGGTCTCCTGCGACGGGCAGGCAATGTTGGCCACGATCCCGCTCAGGCTCCCGTCGTCATCCCACGTGAACAGCAGGTCCACGCCGTGATCCTCGTACCCCTCGAGGCCGGCAAAGTCAGGGCGGTCCGTCTTGCCGTACATCTCCGAGTGCCCGTCCAGGTAGCTCGCCCGCCGGTTGTGCCCGACAACCGCGTGCCCGTACGCCCAGCTCACGCCGCTCGGTGCGCGGCTCTCCCAGGCCTCGACGACCGCCTGCGCCACGCGCGCCACGAACAGGTCCGCGTACTCCGTCGGCGTCATCACACCCGGCCCCGCGTCGGGATAGCATCCGTCGGTGATGGTCGGCCCGGTGTGCGTATGGGTCCCGTTGAGGAACAGCTTGCTCACGTCGAGGTCCGGCAGCCTCTCGGCGAGCACTACCTGGAGCCGCTGCTGAATCGCTCCGGGCACCGTCACCATGTCGCACGAAACCATGACCGCCTGCTCGACGTTCCCCTCGCCATCCGACCCCTCGATCGCCAGCGCGGTCGCGGTCAGCGGGTCATTCACGCGTTCCGAGATGCGCGAATGGAACTGCCCGCGCAGCACGACCGGCCGATCCGGGGTGATGTTCGCCATCGACCATCCGATGCGCATGTGTCTCTCCTCCGAGGGGCTACGGGGACTGACGACGAAACTCGCGACGTTCCGAGTTTCGCTGTCGGTCACCGAAGTCCTCGGCCCTGCAGGAGGCCACCCATGAAGATCCTCATCATCGGCGGCACCGGCCACATCGGCAGCTACCTCGTCCCTCGCCTCGTGTCGGGCGGCCACGACGTAACGGTCGTCGCGCGCAACCCCTCGCCGCGCTACACGGACCCTCGCCTCGGGTGGCCGCTGGTGAACTGGATCATCGCCGACCGCACCGCCGAGGAGCGCGATGGAATATGGCAAGCGCGCATGGCAGCGCTCGAGGCGGACGCGGTCATCGATCTCATCTGCTACACCGTCGAGCAGAACCGCACGATGATCGAGGCCTTCGCCGGCCGCATCCAGCACTTCATCCACTGCGGCACGATCTGGTCGTATGGACCGCCCAGCCGCGTGCCGTATCGTGAGAGCGACGTGCGCCGCCCACTGAAGGAGTACGGCATCCAGAAGGCCGCCATCGAGGCGGAGCTGATCGAGCGCTACCGGATGGACGGCTTCCCCGCGACGATCATCCATCCCGGCCACATCTCCGGCCGCAAGTGGCTGCCCATCGACCCGCAGGGGACGCGCAACGGCGTGGACGTCTACCGCAAGCTCGCACGCGGCGAAGTCGTCCATCTCCCGCAGTTCGGGCGTGAGACCTTGCACCACGTCCACGCGGACGACCTCGCGCAGCTCTTCGAGTCGGCTCTCGTTAACCGCGCCGCATCGTTGGGCGAAGCGTTCAGCGGGGTCGCGCACTTCGCGATGTCGCTCGTCGGATGCTGCGAGTTCGTCGCGCACCTCTTCGGCCGCGAGCCCAATCTCGTCTTCGCGCCGCACGACGAGATGGCGCAGATGCTCGGCGACGCCTGGCCGACCACGCAGGACCACATCATCCATTCGCCGTGCTGCAGCATCGAGAAGGCCGAGCGCCTCCTCGGCTACCGCCCGCGCTACACCACCGAGCAGATCTACGTCGAGTGCCTCGAGTACCTGCTGGAAACGGGGGAGTTGACGATCTGAAGGTCTGGCACGACATGGGGCGTGATGAATCACGCCCCTACACAGGGGCACGATGAAGATTGCGTTGAGAAAGTGCCCCTACGGACGAGTCGGTTGGTTAGGCACGGGCCGGACAG
>Ga0194113_10007200_pt1 | contig 13941 bp, 11 predicted proteins | sample TA2MahC200mmetaG_FD_146193 | JGI IMG/M metagenome (GOLD analysis project Ga0194113, IMG submission 146193) | Freshwater microbial communities from Lake Tanganyika, Tanzania - TA2015017 Mahale Deep Cast 200m | ecosystem: Environmental > Aquatic > Freshwater > Lake | place: Tanzania: Lake...
CTATGCTGCGATGGTACGGATTATGCTCCAACGTCTCGCGCGGGACCCGGTCGTTTACTTGTAAAGGTGCAACATAACATAACTTTCAAAACATGCTCTAAGGAGGACCGGTTGATCAAGGAAGTGCCAAGGGGACTGATGGCTGTTCTGCCTAGCACGAGCGAGGAGAGGGGAGACAAGCGCCACAGGGTTACAACTTTCTATCTGCTAAGTCAGAACAAGGTTGCCCTGGCTAGCTTGTTCGTCTTGATATTCTTGGTGGTGTGCGCCATTGCAGCGCCGCTTATCGCCCCCTATAATCCGATCGAGGTAGTGATGAAGGAAGCCCTCAGGTCTCCTAGCTGGAGACACCCCATGGGTACTGACAATTTTGGCCGGGACCTCCTCAGTCGCATCATCTTCGGCGCACGGGTTTCTCTGCAGGTGGGAATTATTGCCACCGGTATTGGGGCTTTGTTCGGTGCGCTCATTGGCCTTATCGCCGGTTACTACGGCAAGCGGATCGATGCCATTGCTATGAGGGTGGTAGACTTGATGCTGGCCTTTCCTGGGCTCATCCTTGCCCTGGTTGTCATCGCCATACTTGGCCCCAGCTTACCCAATCTGATGATCGCGGTCGGTATCCGCCACATCCCCTCGTTTGCCCGGGTTGTGCGTGGTTCTGTTCTGTCAGCCAAGGAGAACCTGTACGTGGAGGCTGCGCGCTCGATCGGTTGCAGCGCTTCGAGGATCATGTTTCGACACATTCTTCCCAATGTGGTCGCTCCCATGATCGTTCTCTCGTCCCTGGACGTTGCTACCGCCATTATCCATGGCGCTGCCCTGAGCTTCCTTGGGCTGGGGGCCCAGCCCCCCACACCGGAGTGGGGGGCTATGCTCAGCGATGGGCGTCGCTACATTGCCCACGCTTGGTGGTTAACCTTCTTTCCAGGCCTTGCCATCATGGTCACTGTGCTGGCAATAAACCTTCTGGGAGATGGGTTAAGAGTAGCCCTGGATCCGAGAATGCGCCTCGGGTAAATGCATGAGCTTCACAGAATTGATAACCACGAAGTGGGAGGAGGACATGGAAGGGAAGAGTGACAAATTCACAAGAGAGGCCTTGGGCATTCCCAGCGTCAAGGAGCAGGAGGCGATCCGAACGGAAATCGTGGCCAAGAAACTGAAAGAAGTCCTGCCTGCGGCCATGCGTGCCCATGACATCGACATGTGGATCATTTTGGATCGGGAATACAATCCCGATCCCCTCAGGGTCGATGTGGGGGGTAGGGCTGGAGGTGGCGGTGTGCGCACGGCCCACATCTTCTACGATCGGGGAGAAGGTGACCTGGAGAAGATAGCTATATCATCCCACCTGCTGGGCCCTATTGTCGAACAGGTCTATGATCAAGTCATCTGCCGGGGCTACACCCTGGAGGGCCTGCGTCCCGATCTGAAGGAGGTCATAGAGAAGCGCGATCCACGGAGGATCGGCATTAACACCTCCCCCACCTTGCCCATGGCCGACGGCCTGACGGTGGAACTGAAGAAGTATCTGGTGGATTCCATCGGTCCCAAGTATGCCGGGAGGCTGGTCAGTGCGGAGATGTTGGCCAGGGATTTTCGGACCAACCATGTAGAGGAGGAGATTCCGGTCTACCGCAAGTTGTGCGAATGGACGGCTGCTTGGGAGGAGGAGGCGCTCAGCTCCCAGGTGATCCAGGTAGGGAAAACCACCGCTGAGGATGTCCATTGGTGGATGCGGGAGAAGGCATGGGAACTAGGAATGCAGGGGGGGAGCGGCGTTCGCATCAGGCGGGAGGGGGTGAACTTTCCCGACAACGCCGACGAGGTGATTCAGCTTGGTGATATCGTCACTATTGATGGTGGCCTCCGCTTTCTGGGCTATGCCACGGACATGAAGCGAAGTGTCTATGTGCTGCGCCCTGGGGAGAGCCAGCCGCCCGAGCATATTCGGCAGGGCTGGGCTAATGCTATGGAGGTGAGGAGGATCCACGCTCAGAAGATGAGGCCAGGGGCCATTGGCACCGAGGTATATCAGGAGATCACCGACTGGTACCGGGAAAAAGGGTACGAGATCCTGCACGCTTTGGGAGGGGTGCCTACGCCAACCTACAGTGTTCCGGCCATGGGGATCTACACCCATTCCATCGGCTATGCAGCACATGGCATCGGGGCGCGGATTGCGGAGCCCTGGCCCATGGCCTTTGGGGACCGGGTTTATTATCCCTTGGGGTTGAACCACTGGTATTCGATGGAGTGGCAGGTGTTGACCCCGGTGGAGGAGTATGGGGGGCGGTCTTTGAATATCAGCTGTGAGGAGCAACTGATATTGAAGGGTGATGGGGTAGTGGAATATTTTGTTCCTCCTCAGGACGCACTGCTCCTTTTGAGGAGTTAGTTTCGCGAGCTACTGCAGTCCATGGTGGGCGTGAGAAACCCGGGGCAGGTGCTACTTGTTCCAGGGAGTAAGCGAATTCTCTACCTACACCATGTTGCGGCATCGTCGGCCGGTCGTGTATCCAGGGCAGCTTGAGTTGTCTGCCCACACGAAGAGCCACCGGCTACTTGCTGGGCGTCAAAGCGTCAAGTAGACGGCGGATTTGCGCTCTGTATATCATCAGTAGTTTTGCACTTTTTACATTTGGGCCTCTGGGTCTCTTGGAACATCGACACGACCAGAAGTCTGACCAAAATTGAGGGTCCCAGGGCTCTGAAAAGGCGCTTTTGCCACCTGAACTCGCCGATTTGTAAAATCTGCAAAAGCACTGATCATAATACACATTCAGGAGGTGGATCATGTCCAAATTGAAATGGGATCTGTTCGCTGACACGGTCATCAACAAGTTAGGCACGGTCAAGCCAGGAGAGGTCGCCCTCATCGTGGCTGATACTGCCAGCGACCTCGATATCGCCTATGCTTATCTCTCGGCTGCCTTGCGCGCCGGCGCTGACGCGTCGCTTATCGTGTCGCGCTATCGCCTGCTCAAGGAGGTCACCATTCCCAAGGTGCTCGAGGCGGCGTTCCCCTCGGCCGACATCGTCTTTGGGCTGGGCCGCAGTCCCCTGGCCCACAGCGACGCAGTCCGCCGGGCCCGCGCCGAGCGGGGCACTCGCTATCTGACTACTAATACCGACATGGGTGATTACCTTTATGAAGGCGTAGTCGGTATTGATTATGAGCGGATGGTGGAAAATGCGAACCGCTACGCTGACCTGCTACGCGAGGCCAACCACGTTCACGTTGTCGACGACCTGGGCACCGACATCGAGTTCGATGTGACTGGCCGGCCCGTAATGGTTAGCCCTGGGATAGCTGAGCAACCAAGTGTGATCGACTTCTACCCTGGCGCCCAGGTCTCGGATGCGCCCATTGAGGAGACCATCAATGGCATCATCGTGGCCGATGGGAGCATCACCTCGGAGGGCGTGCTGACGAAGCCGGTGCGCATCACTATGGAGAAGGGCGTTATCACGGCTGTTGAGGGTGGCGCTCAGGCGGAAAGCTGGAAACGGTGGCTCGAGTCCACCGGCGACCCCAAAATCTATCGCTTATGCCATTTCAGCGTCGGCTTTAACCCAAAGGCGCAGATCACTGGCAACATGATGCAGGACGAGCGCCTGCTCGCGGGCATAGATTTCGGCTTCGGCTCTCAGGACCCTAAATTCCAGGGTGCCGTCGGCACCGGTAAATGGCACACCGACATCATGCTTACTTCACCGACGATCTATTTCGACGACGTGCTGATCGCCGAGAAGAATCGCTTTAACCCAGACCTCGGTTTTCATCAGCTCTGAGAATAGAAACGCCACAATTGACAAGGGGAGGCAATAATGGCAGCGAAGAATCTGCACCACCTGTCCAGTCTCTGTGAAGAGGTTCTTAAGTTGAGCAAGGTGCAGGCTGGCGAGAAGGTCGTGGTCGTCGCCCCTGACCTCTACTACGATCCGAGATACCTCGAAGCCTGGAAGATTGCACTTCTGACCTTGGACACCGACTTTTTCGTGCTTACATTGCCTCCCCAAGCTGAAGGGAAGCTTTCTGTTCTGCGTGGTTCCCAGTTTATCTATGACGTGCTCAAGTTAGCAGATTTCGTGTTAACTGTATCGCTATTCCCGTACACACTGGACGCCCCCGACCCTATTCGCCTGATCTATGCTAGCGATGAGGGTTATGAAGTGCTCGTTAGCGGCACTCGCGTTCTGAGCGTTACGATTGATGAAGCCATGATGAGGCGGCTCTTCCCAACGCCGGCGCTGATCGAACGCGGTTTTGCTGGCGCCGAGTTAATGGAGAAGGCGGAGGTCATTCGTGTTACATCTGAAGCCGGGACTGACCTCATCGCGAACAAGAAGGGCCGACCCGGTGCCACGGAAGTTGGCGTGGCTCATGAGGCTGGCCGTTGGGACCACTTTGGATTTGGACTAGTCGGCTGTGCGCCCCTGGAAGACAGTGCCAGCGGGACAATTGTGATTGACGTTGGTGATTCTTTCCTACGCCCGCCCGTGGAGGTCATCGACCCGATCAGGTTGACCTTGGAAGGGGGGAGGATCGTTCGGATCGAAGGTGGGTGGAGTGCGCGGTTCTTCGAGCGCTGGTTGGCTCAATGGAATGACAAGCGGTCATATATCCTGAGTACGATTGCTTGGGGTACTCACGATGGTGCCCGGTGGTACGAACGGCGGCGCAGCTTCTATGCAGATGTCATAGAGCGATACAACTATTTTGGGAACATACCCTTCGGCTTTGGGAGCAACCTCCTGCGCAGCCCTGCCAAGTACTGCGGAGTTCATGGTGAAAACCACGCGCCCTCACGCATCGTTATCCCCTGTCTCAACCAGAGTCTTTACCTTGATGATGAACTGATCGTTGACAAGGGGCAGATTGTGCACCCTGATTGCAAGTAGAAGGATGCGTGTGAGGTAATCCAAAGGGGGAATCGGATGGCAAACCTGGAAGGCGCGGCGAGTGCCGAGTTGGTCAGGTTCTTCCACGAAGAACTAAAACTATGTAAAGTAGGTGATGGGGAAACCGTACTGGTCTTTACAGATGCCAATTACGCATGGCCCCAGCACCCACCTGCGATCATGAGTGCGGCCAGGGATCTGGGAGCAAAGGCCTACCTCTTCGTAGCTCCCTCTGACACCAAAGACATCTCAGATCGCATGATTGTGGAAGCCTGGAAGGCAGCCGACATGGTGGTTGGTTGCACTACCATTCCCTGGCTCTATACTGAGGCTCATAATGAAGCTACGGCCTCAGGTACCCGCACACTGATGATCAGCGGCCCCCTTGCCTATTTACGGCGCCTGTTCCCCAACGAGGATGTCACCCGACGCGGTTATGCTGGCGGCAAGCGCTTGGCCGCAGCCAACGAGATCCGTGTTACCGACAAGGCCGGTTCCGATTTTACCATGCGTAAGGACGGCCGCAAAGGCCACGTGCAGATCGGTATCTCGGACAGGCCTGGCCGCTGGGACAATATGGGAGGTGGCCTCGTCGCCTGTGCTCCGCTGGAGGACAGCGCCGAGGGAATCTACGTCGTTAATCCAGGGGACATTCTGTTGCATTTTGGCTGGCATGTCACTTCTGCTCCAATCAAAATGATCCTGCACGAAGGGCACATCACGAAAGTCGAAGGCGGTTTTGAGGCCGCTATGTTGCGTGATCGCCTCAAGTCCTTCAAGGACCCTGATGCCTTTCTCCTGGCCCATGCTGGGTGGGGGGTCCACCACAGGGCTGATTGGAATCATTGTTACGGCATGGACCCCGAATCCTTATACGGCAGTGTGATGGTCTCGATCGGTCGCAATATGTTCAACACACCAGATGAACATTCAGGCTTGGGAGGGGCAAACTATACAGAGGCGCATTTCGACATCTGTTGTCGGCACAAGAACTTTTATCTGGACGGTGAGCTAATCGTTAACGACAACGAGGAGATTGTGCCCGAAGACTTAAGGTAGTTGCAAGCTGCTGGTGTGAATCCCTTTTGAGTGGCTGAATGGACGCGCCCACTCGTTATTGGCCGTATCAAGACCGTCCTGGAGGCTCTGAGATGAAATTGTGGCGATACACTCTAAAGCGGTTGATCCAGCTCGTTCCGGTGCTTTTCGGCGTCTCGATCATTATCTTCTCTATCTCACATGTCCTCCCCGGCGACCCAGTCTACCTCTTCGTCAATCCAGTGGAGCATACGTCCGAGGAGTTGGAGCATATGAGGAAGTACCTTGGTCTTGATCGGCCGCTGCATGAGCAGTATGTAACCTGGCTACGTGGTGTGCTGCGTGGCGATCTTGGCAGAGCGTGGTTCACCGGCCAAATGGTTGCCACTGACCTCAAGCGGCGGTTCCCGGCCACATTCGAACTGACCACAGTAGCGATGCTGATAGCGATCTTGATGGCCATCCCGCTGGGCGTATTGGCAGCAGTGCACAAAGGCAGTTGGATCGACAATATCAGCCGGCCTATCACCATCCTTGGCGTTTCGGTGCCGTCTTTCTGGCTGGGCTTGATCCTGATCTACCTCCTGTTCTTCAAGCTTGGGATCTTTCCGGCACCAAGCGGCCGCATCCGCATTGGGGTGTCACCACCAACTTCTATCACCGGTCTGTACCTGGTTGATAGCCTGCTGACAGGGAACTGGGTGGCGTTCAAGTCCAGTTTGGCCCAGATAGCCCTGCCCGCTATCACCCTGGCCTTCGTCACCTACGCTTCGATTAACCGGCTAATGCGCTCGGCCATGCTAGAGGTTTTGCAGTCCGACTTTATTCGGGCTGCGCGTGCCAACGGTGTGCCTGAGCGTGAGATTTACTTCCACGACGCGTTTCGCAACGCCCTGCTTGCCCCGCTAACTATGATTGGCCTGATTTACCGCAACTTACTGGCTGGCAGCGTCGTTATTGAAAGGGTCTTCGCCTGGCCAGGCATTGGTCGCTATGCCCTCGATTCGATTATTGTGAAAGACTACAACCCGGTGCAGGGATTCGTTGTGTTTGTGGCACTGCTCACCGTGGCTGTCTTCCTGTTGCTTGACTTAGCGTATTTCGCGATTGATCCAAGGATCAAGGAATGAGGGAACTATGGGCGTCAAGTATGTGACCTATTCAGAAGGAACGATTCGCAGGATGTTGGGGGGAGAGTTGCCTGATAGCCTGCAGAGGTTCCTCTATGTATCACGGCGGAGTCAGCAGACAATCCTTGGGCTGGCGATTACCCTGTGCTTTGTGTTCATCGCGATCTTTGCGCCTTTCATTGCCACTCACGACCCATTCGCTACCAAACCGGCGGAACGGTTTCAGCCACCCAGCCGTAAGCATTTGATGGGCACCGATAAGGTTGGTTGGGACGTCTTCTCACGGTCCATCTACGCGACACGGATCGATTTTTCCATTGCTATCGCATCTGTCGCTCTGGCCATAGCCATCGGCGTGCCGCTTGGTGCGCTCGCCGGTTACTTCAGCGGACGTTTTGACGATATCTTGATGCGCATCCTTGACGCCTTCCAGGCCTTCCCCCCGCTTATTCTGGCTATGGCTATTACTGCAGCACTTGGGAGAAGCATATGGTTGGTGATCGGCGTGATCGCGATTATTAACTTTCCGGGCTATATCCGCATCGTCAGGGCAGAGATGAAAAGCAAGAAGGAGAGCCTCTTTGCTGAGGCGGCGCGGTCGGTCGGCAATCCACATTGGCGAGTTGTGTTTCGGCATTTGGTACCTAACTGCCTCGACCCGGTGCTGGCCCAAGCGCCACTAAATGCTGGCTGGGCTATCCTGACGACTGCTAGCCTGAGCTTCATCGGCCTCGGCGTGCCCATTCCAATACCTGAATGGGGGTCCATGATCAGTGATGGCGCCGAGGGTTTGATTACCGGCGAATGGTGGCTCTCTTTCTTCCCCGGTCTGGTATGTATGCTGGCAATCCTCGGCCTCAACCTGCTTGCTGAGGGTCTGTGCGACGTCTTTGACCCCAAGCGATTGGAGCGATGAACGATGGACCATGGCAACAGTGCCGACGTGTTACTCCGTGTACAGGACTTGCGAACCTACTTCTACACCTACCAAGGTATCGTTCAGGCCGTTAACGGTGCAGCGTTCTCCATCTATCGTGGCGAGATCACCGGTCTCGTAGGCGAGAGCGGTTCGGGTAAATCGGTAACTGCTCTCTCCATTCTGCAACTGGTTGGGCCGCCGGGCAAGATCATTGGCGGCGAGGTACTGGTCGGGGAGCGGAACCTACTGGCTCTAGGCCAGGCCGAGATGCAGAATATCCGCGGACGGGAGATTTCGATGATTTTTCAGGAACCACGCCTGGCGCTCAACCCAGTGTTCCCCGTCGGCGATCAGATTGCCCGTGTGCTCCGGCTCCGCGAGGGAATTTCCAAGAGAGAGGCGAGGCAACGAGCCATTGATATGCTGCGCTCGGTAGAGATCCCAGATCCCGAAAGGCGCGTCCGTGCATACCCACACGAGTTATCGGGTGGCATGTGCCAGCGAGTGATGATCGCCATGGCTATGGGTGCCAATCCCAAGATGCTTATCGCCGACGAGCCGACGACCGGCCTCGATGTAACGGTGCAAGCACTGGTGCTTGACCTGATCCGTGAGCGAGTCCGTTCAGCTCGAACGGCTTGCCTGTTTATCACCCATGACCTGGGCATTGTCGCCGAACTCTGCGATCGGATCGTGATCATGTATGCGGGACGAGTGGTCGAGCACGGCACAGTTGAGGACATCTTCTGCAGCCCATGCCACCCTTATACCCAGGGTCTCATTGAGTCGACGCTCCGCGTGGACATCGAGAAGCCCATAGCAACCATCCCCGGCGTTGTGCCGGATGCCATCCGTCTGCCATCTGGTTGCGCTTTCCATCCACGCTGCCCATTTGCCGAAGCGCTGTGCCGCGAAGAGGAGCCAGCAATGGTCTCGGCTGGAGATAACCATTTCGCACGCTGCCACATTGTTTCGAACCGCATCAGCAAGAAGATGCGCAAGGAGGTCTGGACTAGTCCGGTGACGCTTGAGGCTGGGGAGTAGACCTGAGATGCTCGCTGAGGCTTTTGTGCGCGTCCAACACTTGCGCAAAGATTTCCAGATCCGCACCGGCCTATTCTCCCGTGCTATCTTACGGGCCGTTGACGATGTATCTTTAGATATCCCCAAGGGGACAACTTTGGGCCTAGTCGGCGAGAGCGGTTGTGGTAAAACAACGGTCGGCCGATGCATTCTGCGTTTAATCGAGCCAACCTCGGGTCAGATATGGCTGGACGACAAAGAGGTTAGCCAGCTTCAGAGTGATGAACTGCAGCGCATACGGGCGCGCATGCAAATGGTTTTCCAGGATCCCGGCGCTTCCCTCACCCCGCGCATGACTATCGGTGCGCTGCTGCGCGAACCGCTTGATCTGCATACTGACCTGACAGCGCATCAGAAAGAAACCCGAGTGCGCGAGTTGTTGCAACTGGTTGGACTGCAACCCGATCACCTGAAACGCTACCCACACCAGGTCAGCGGTGGACAACAGCAGCGCATTGGCATCGCCCGGGCTATTGCTACATACCCAGACCTCGTGGTGCTCGACGAACCGACGTCGGCGCTTGACGTCTCAATACGTGGTCAGATCTTGAAACTATTGATGCGCCTGCAAGAGGAGATGGGCCTGACGTATCTGTTCATCTCGCACGACTTGAGTGTGATCAAGCACACCTGTGAACAGATCGCAGTAATGTACCTCGGCCGCATCGCCGAGATTGGGAGGACCGATGAGATCTTCAACGACCCCAGACACCCATACACCCGAGCGCTGCTTTCAGCAGTACCTATTCCGGATCCACAGCAACGCGGCAAAATGCGGCTCAAATTGCCCGGCGAGGTACCTAGCGCGGTCAATGTGCCACCGGGTTGCCCGCTCTACCCACGTTGCCCATTTCACTGTGACGAGTGCCTGGAGCCTGGCCCGCCGCTTTTCCCTGTCTCGCCAACGCACAAGGTAGCCTGCATCTTGCTGCGGTCCGACCATTTCCCGCAGGAGGAAGCTGAGATTTTGGACTCATCGCTCGTGGCCAACCAGCATTGACCTCTTCAATGAAAAGAAGAGTACTGTATTCCGTCGTTCCTGTTCTGCCAAGCCTTGTGGTTATTCCAGGCGTAACATCTGCTGAAAGGAGGTGCGACCATGCTCTAGCGATCTTTGAAGAAGGTGGATTCCCCTGTTAATTACAATTACAGAAGGAGGGAAACATGTTCCAGTGGATGCTGAATAAACTCGGAAAGGACAAAATGCAAGAAGGAGGAAATGCGATGAAAAAGCTACTAGTTGTTCTATTGGCGCTGACTTTGCTGGCGTCTTGTGCACCAGCGCCGACGCCCACCCCGACGCCGAAGCCAACGGTGCCGGCTGCGCCGACAGCAGTTCCAGCTACAGCCACTCCGGCGCTCACACCGTCGCCTGAAGTCGACGAAGAACATACCCTCATCGTGGCGATCGGTAGTGACTACGGTTCACTAGACTGGTGCGTGGGCGGATTCCACCCACTGCAAAACGAGGCACGGAAACACATTTTTGCTTACCTGAATGATTACGGCGTCAAGGAGCTCCCCGATGGTACCCTTGTAGGTGACATATGGAGCACCGAGCCTGTGCTGGCTGAGTCTATCGAGGTCTCAGAAGATGGCCTAGTGCATACGATCCGCATACCAGCAGGGTTGAAGCACTACCCATCGGGCAACGAGGTCACCTCTGACGACTGGATCTACTACGCTAGTCGGTGGGCCGGGACGGGACGGCAGCTTCCCGAAACGATCGCGGGCGGCTATGCCACGAAAGAGGATCCGACCAGAGGCTACCGTGTGGTCGACAAGTACACTGTGCAGTTCGCTGCTGACCACTGGACCCCTCTCTTGAAGCCACTCCTGGTCTACAACATCCTGCCGGACAGCGCCGAGTACAAGAAGCACGCTACCAAAGAGGACCCCTGGGGCACGGAATGGGCTCATACCAACATGGTCGGCTGTGGGCCATACTACATTGCGGACCGTGTTGCTGGCGAGTACTCGATCTGGCTCGCCAACCCCTACTATCCGCCCGTGAACCGACGTGGTAAAGACCTAGGCTTCGAGGTCTTCTTTAAGAAAATCGAGTTCAGAGTCGTGCCGTCGGAAGCTGACCGGTTCATGATGCTGAAGACGGGCGATATAGATATCGCCTGGGAGATATCACCGAAGTTGATCAACGAACTCAAGGAGGCGGAGGGAGTAAGGGTCATCACAACCCCCAGGGGTGATATGGTGGGCCTGATGATGCACAACCAACTGAAACCTTTCGATGATGCACGCGTGCGCAGGGCAGTATCTTATATGATGCCCTACAAGGACATCATCGAGAAGGTCTACTATGGCCTTGCTACTGCTGTGAAAGGCCCTGTACCCGGCATGGCAGCAGGATCTGACCCAAGCTTTTGGCCGTACGACGTGTCTGAGGAGGAAGCCATCAACAAGGCCAAGGCCCTTTTGGCCGAAGCCGGCTATCCCGATGGAGTTGAGTTTCCGTTGGTGTTCGAGGCTGGTGGCGTCGCGTTCGAAACGGTGGCCACGCTCATTCAGGGCCAGATGGCCAAGGCTGGCATCAAGGTCAAGATAGAGCCAATGCCCCGCGCGGCCATGGTAGAGGCGTTTGCGAAGGGTCAGCTTGTAGCTAGTCTCCAAGCCACATTCCCTTATGTGCCCGATGCAGGCTACTATCTCAACTGGCTCTTCGCCTGTAATGCGCCTATGGCCCAGCGCATTGGCTACTGCAACTCGAAAGTCGACGAGCTGGTCAACCAGGCCATGGTTGAGCGTGACGAGGCCAAGCGCAACAAGCTGTACAGCGAGGCTCAGAGGCTGGTCATAGAAGATGCGCCATGGGCGTTCATCTGCGCCCGCAATGGGAACCGCGCCATGCGCAGTGACATCCAGGGCTTCATCGAGTACCCCGACAACCGCTACCGCTACCAGCAATTGTGGCGCGGTAAGTAGGTTCCTCCTTGGTTGGAAGCGGAGGGGTTTCGGGCGAGCCTCCCGAAACCCCTCACTTCGCGGAAGGGTGTTGTATAGAGATGCTGAAGGAAGCATTCCGTGCACATACGAATCCTGTTCATTAACCCCAATGGAACCGACATCTATGATCAACACATGGCCGCTATTCTCGGCCCTGCGGCAAGCCCAGATACTGAGGTTATAGTACGCAGTCTGCAAGGCGGGCCCAAGGTGCCTTTTCTATCCCGTCATCCAGACACCTTCAACCGGCTTTTCCAGACGATCGTCGATGCCGAGACAGAAGGGTTTGACGGTGTGGTGATCGGCTGCGCTGGTGACCCGGGCCTAAAAGATGCCAAGAGGTTGGTCAGCATTCCGGTCACAGCACCGTTTGAGGCTGCGGCACGTACAGCGCTTGCGTTTGGACCGTTTGAAGTGCTGGCGCGTACAGCACCTGCTATCGGCCGTTTCTCTGTCATCGGGGGTGGCAATGAGGCGTGGAACCTTGCCAATGAATATGGTGTAATAGGGCATCTCGCTTCGGTGCGCAGGGTGACTGTCGACTGTCCAAGTATCGAGGAGTCCATGCGGTTAATGGAAGAGGATCCGGCTGAGTTGCGCCGTCTGGTTCTAGGGGCTTTTGAACGCGCTGCTCGCGGAACTGCAATAGAACAGGCGAAGCGGGCAGTAGACGAAGACGGGGCAACTGTCTTGTTCTTTGGCTGTACATTGTGGGCTGGTATGCTTGAGCCGATCGCTCGTGCAGTGCCGGCCACCGTTCTTGATCCAGTGATCACGCCGTTGAAGTACATCGAACTCATAGCTACAGTAAGAAACTACTACGGCGCCAGCCGGGAGGACTAGAGGGCAACCCCCGGATGGTGAGTTGGCGCCTTACACCACTATCATATAAGGAGGTAGTACGATGCCCGTAAGAGTTGGAATGGTTGGGGTCGGTGACCAAGGTGAGCGGCATCTGAGATGCTTGAGTCAGATTGAAGATGCTGAGATAGTTGCCCTCAATGATACCAATGTGGTTCGTGCCGAAGAGGTGGCCAAGAGATTCGGGGCTAGGGCGTATGGCAGCTTTGAGGAGATGCTGGACGAGGCGAGGCTGGACGCCTTGTTTGTTATTGTGCCGCCTTTTGCACGTGGCCCCTATGAGGTGGCTGCGGCCCGACGTGGTATCCACATCTTCGTCGAAAAAGGGATTGCCTTATCTATGAAAACGGCCAATGAGATCGACAAGGCTATCAGGGAGGCTGGTGTCATCTCTTCCGTGGGCCAACAATGTCGCTATTGGGAGGTTACAGACAAAGTACAGGAGTTGCTGAAGGATAGGCCAATCGGCTTCGTGCAAGGATACTACATGGGCGGAGTCACTGTCGGGTGGGACGGACTGAAGAGCGGGTCTGGAGGTGTGTTGCACAATAGGGGTTGCCACAGCGTAGACTTGATTCGTTACCTGGTTGGTGAGATCCAGAGCATCTATGCCGCTTATGGGGCACGTCCGTTGCCCAGCAGTGCCGATTTTGACGTTGAGCAGGTCCAGACGCTCACCCTGAAGTTCGAAAGCGGTATAGTGGGCTCAATGACAGCCACTGGCTTCACGGAAGTGCATAGTACGAACCCCTTTATCATGCGGCTTGGCGTGGACATTTTCACGCCTGATTGCGTCTTCCAGCTTGACTGGGCACGGAGGCACTATTGGAACCGGGGGGCGAATTCTGGCCTTGGCGTGCTGAGAATCGTCAAGCGGGGACAGGTTGAGGTGATCGAACCACTTGATGACAGTTGGCTCGCGGAGGACAGAAGCTTCATCGAGGCGGTGAAGACTGGAGATCACTCAGTTGTCAGATGTTCATTCAGCGATGCTCTGTGGACCTGTGCAGTCACGCTTGCGGCTGACCAATCGGCGGCGAG
>Ga0194113_10007202_pt1 | contig 13940 bp, 12 predicted proteins | sample TA2MahC200mmetaG_FD_146193 | JGI IMG/M metagenome (GOLD analysis project Ga0194113, IMG submission 146193) | Freshwater microbial communities from Lake Tanganyika, Tanzania - TA2015017 Mahale Deep Cast 200m | ecosystem: Environmental > Aquatic > Freshwater > Lake | place: Tanzania: Lake...
TGTTGCAGAACATCCTTGGCTCGAAAAGGCGGGTTCGGCATATTGAGCAGGCATGCGGCGAACCTGAAAGATAAGTCGAAAGCGGATTTGACACACGTTAATGAACTCCTTTGACCAAATATGTCCATGAATCATCCCAAAACCACCTCTGCAATTCCCCAGAACGCCACTCCAGACAGAGCAGATCGGCTCCTGGCCGAGCTTCTGAAGGAGACATTCAGTCGGTCAGGTGTGGCACGCCTCATCCGACTGGGCCGCATCCGCTTGTTCGGCAAAGCTATCCGGCCTTCAACAATCTTGAAGCCTGGAGATGTGGTGGAGATCGATCTTGCAGACCACGAGCCGGTCCTTGATTTGGCCGAGCCTGCGCCTTCGGTCGATATTCTCTTTGAAGATGAAGATCTGATTGTGGTCAACAAACCTCCGGGACTGGTTGTGCATCCGGGCGCGGGCCGGCCGGTCACGACGCTCGTGGATGCGCTGGTACGTTCGAGACCGGAGATGGTCGGAGTCGGCCAGCCTGGTCGCTGGGGTGTGGTGCATCGCTTGGACAAAGACACTTCCGGTGTGATGGTGGTCGCCAAGCGCGACAAGGCGTATGGGGCGCTTTCAACCGCGTTCAAAGAGCACTCGATTCATCGGGTGTACCTGGCGCTCGTCAGAGGCGAACCATCAATAGACGAAGGAGTGGTAGATAGGCCGTTGGGCCGTCATGCCAAAGATCGGAAGAGGATCTCCACAACCACCACAAAGCCCAGGCCGGCTATTACTCGTTGGAAGGCGCTGCAAAAGCTCGGTGGAATAACGCTCATGGAAGTTGCCCCCAAGACCGGCCGAACGCATCAGATCCGGGTCCACCTCGCGGCTATCGGGCTGCCTGTGGCCGGAGATCCTGTGTACGGCCGATTGCGCAAGAAAACAACCGTGAGAGATGCTGCGCTGCGCCGCGGCCTGGAAAGCCTCAAAAGGCAGGCTTTGCACGCGGCCGTGCTGGGTTTCACGCATCCCCGTTCGGGAGAATACCTGGAATTCTCGGCTCCAATGCCTGAAGACATGGCAGCCGTGGTTTCGATGATGCGTAGCGGATGTAAAGCTTAGGAGTTTCTTGAAGAGTAGCCGGGGAGGCCCTTCTTGCAAGAAGGGCCTCCCCGGACCCCTCCCCAAGAACTCCTATATTTCCAGCCACTTCCAATCCGCGTTAGGATGTGGTGACCTCGCCGGACGCGGGGTCACCGCATCCTACTCGCTGGGGAAGCTCTTTGCCGCCATAGGCGCTAAAATAGGGTCACGTTGTTTGGCTTTGGCACGCCCCCAAAGGGGCAGCAGGAAGTAGCCCGGCGATTCATCGCCGGGAAAAGGCGCCAAAATCTCTTGTCTTGAGAGTCCCGGGGGACGACAGGTGTAGGTCGGATTGAGTTCCGCGTTCTGTGCGGGACGAAATCCGACATGGTGTCAAAGCCAATGGTGTCGGGTTTCGCCGGGCTCAACCCGACCTACAAAGTGCCGTCCCTCCGGGACTCAGAGACCTTATTCGTTGACTGTTCACCTTACCCGGCAATGAATTACCGGGCTACTATCTTGGTGTCCCTGTGGGACACCCAAGATTTGGGAGCGTAAGTGGGGAGTTACTTGAGCGCCTATGCCCCGTGCCCTCCCTCGCCGCGTCCCTCAAAAGCTCGGTGGTTTTGCGGACACGTCCAGGATTTTCACCGGACGGTCAAAGGTCTTCCAGCCGTGTCGTTTGCCTGCGGGCAGAAAGTAGCATTGATTGGGCCCTAGCTTCTTTCGGTCGTCCTCCACAAACATCTCGATTTGGCCGTCAAGGACGATGCCGCACTGGTCAAAGGGGTGCTCGTGACCTGTGTCTTCCTTGCCTGCGGCAATCTCCATGCAGACCATGATGAGGTTGGCGCCGATTTCCGCCTTACTCATGATCCCCGGGCGAAATTCCGCCAATTGCGCGTCTTTGAGATCCCAAAATGCCATTGTCTCTCTCCTGCCTTTTCCCTTGACTCTCGCAATCAACTGCTAGTAAAGTCAATAAGTTTATCAATCCATCGGGTTCCCAAATCCTCGTCCCGTGAGTCAGAATGAAAGGAGGATCATCCTTGAAATCACTGGTCTGTCTAAAACAGGTCCCTGACACGGAAACGCAGATAAAAGTCAATCCCGAGGGGACTGGGATTGTCACGGAAGGGATCAAGCACATCATCAATCCCTATGATGAGTTCAGCGTGGAAGAAGCCCTGCGCCTCAAAGAGAAATTCAAGGAAGGCGAGGTGGTCATTCTGGCTATCGGTCCTGACCGAGCCACGGAGTCGATCCGAACGGCCCTTGCAATGGGCGCGGACCGGGGTATCCATGTGAACGATCCCGCGGTCAATACGGCCGATCCGTTTGCCGTGGCGCAAGCGTTGGCCGCGGCCGCCAAGGACGTCCAATACGACGTGATCTTTTGCGGCCATCGGGCCATTGACGACGACTTCTGCGAAGTCGGCGCAATGCTCGCAGAATTCCTCGGGCTGCCTCAAGTGACGCTCGTCACCAAAGTTGAGGTGGCCGCAGATAAGAAGAGCGCAATCCTGGAGCGAGACATCGAGGGCGGCAAGGAAACCGTGGAAGTTCCCCTGCCTTGCGTGGTCACGTCTCAGAAGGGTCTCAATGAGCCGAGGTATGCTTCGCTACCGGGGATCATGAAGGCCAAGAAGAAGCCGATTGATGCCAAGAACGCGGCTGCGCTGGGAGTCTCTGTGGAGGCGAAACTTCAGTCCAAGGAGTACTCCATGCCTCCCGAGCGGAAGGCCGGCAAAAAGATTGAAGGGTTGGAGCCTCCGGACGCGGCCAAACAGGTGGTGCAGGCGCTGCGCAACGAGGCAAAGATTATCTGATCGTGATCGGAAAGCGTGAATCGGAGGGCAAGTAAACAATGTCGAAAGTGCTCATATACGGAGAAATCAAGGCGGGTAAGCTGAAGAAAACCGCATTGGAACTCACCAGCGAAGGTAGAAAGATCGCCGACGGTCTTGGAGCGGACGCGGGTGTGGTCCTCATGGGTCCTCACGCGGAGCAATTCGCTCCGGATGTGGCCAAGTACGGCGCGGATAAGGTCTACATCGTAGAAGCGCCGCAACTGGAATCGTATAACTCGGAATACTTTGCGCAGGCGCTCGCTCAGGTGGCGAAGGAAAAAGGGGCTGAGGTCCTGCTGATCAGCCATTCGATCCACGGAAAGGACCTTGCGCCACGCGCCGCGGCGAAGCTCGGGGTCGCAGTCGTCGCGGACTGCATTTCCTTCGAGCTGGACGGAGGCAAGCTTGTGGGCAGGCGCCCGATGTACGCGGGCAAATGCTACGCGAAGTGGGTGAGCTTGAGTTCGCCACAGATGGCCACTGCTCGACCCAACGTCCTGGAAGTGCGTGAAAATCCTAAAGCGGGCGCGGTGGAAAAGATATCGTTCAGCCCGGACACCAGCCGAGCGACCTATACCACCAAAGACCTGAACCTGGATACGAGCGGCAAAGTGGACCTTACCGAGGCCGAGATCATCATATCCGGCGGCCGAGGCATGGGAGGCCCTGATTATGCGCTCTTGGAAGAAGCAGCCGGAATATTCGGTTCAAGGGCTACTGTAGGCGCTTCCCGAGCCGCGGTGGACGCGGGGTGGCGTCCCCATTCGGACCAGGTGGGCCAGACTGGAAAGACGGTTACACCGAATCTGTACATAGCCTGCGGCATATCCGGCTCAATCCAGCACCTGGCCGGGATGGGCTCGTCAAAGGTGATCGTTGCGATCAACAAAGACCCTGAGGCTCCTATTTTCACAAAGGCCGATTACGGCATTGTGGGCGATCTGTTCAAGGTGCTGCCGGAATTTAACAAGGAGCTCAAGAGCCTCCTGGCGGAATAGGAGCAGTTGCAGAGTCTGTAACTTCTTATAGATGTTGGAGGAGAGCTCTAGGAGCCTGTGCCTCGACAGGCTCCTAGAGTTTGAAACTGCTTTTCTCCAGCGGTGGCTTCCACGGCCGTCCGGGGTAGTTGATCTCAAAACGGAACAACGGGAATTGTTTCGGCAGACGCATGATATTGAATACCATAACGCCGATTGACAACCGATCAAGCCACGAAGAGAGCGGCCAGCCGAAGTGAATTATTACGTCACGGTCTTTCACATCAATTCGCTTTCCGACAGGTAATACCCTGTTCTTGGCGCGACTGTCCCGCGAGGCCCGGGGTTGCTCCTCGTTCCCGTGCCGGCAGGGGCGCCGGTCCCTACCAAAATAAGAACCAAGCAATGAATATCGATTGGGCCGGCAAAAGTCCTGTAGCGGCCGGCGTCCCTGCCGGCCACATCTTCAGCTTTCCGACAGTTGCGGCCATTACCACTGTCACTTCTTTGACCGCGCATTTGTAATAGTATTGCGCCTATGTCCCTATTTCCCCCCAATTTCTTAGGCCCTAGCGGTTGGCGGCTTTCCTGGTGAGTCTCGAGGTTTCTCGCTCCAGGCGGACGCGAGCGGCTGGGTCGGTCTCTTGCTTGAGCGCTGTCTTGTACCAGGTGAGGGCTTTGGACAAGTCGCCTTTCTGGCCGTACACGAATGCGAGGTGTTTGATCGCCTTCTGGTCATTGGGATCCAGGGCTATTATTTCGGTAAGGTCCTTGACGGCTTCGTCGTAACGCCCCATCTGGCCCAAGACATATGCCCTGTTGCCCAGGGCCGCGGTCATGCGTGGCTGAGTCTTAATAATGAGGCTCAGGTCTTCAAGCGCGCTCTCGGGGGCGCCGGCGTCCAGGAGCAGCGCAGCTCGATTCATTCGGGCCTTGATGTTTGAAGGCTCCAAATCAAGCGCGCGACCAAAATCTTTGAGAGCTTTTTCGAAATCCCCGTGACGTCGGTGGGCTACGCCGCGGGCGATGTAGGCGTCCGCAGACTTGGCGTCGAGCTTGAGGGCTCGGTCCAGGTCCTTGAGCGCGGATTCGATGTCCCCGCCCGCGAGGAAGGTTTTTCCTCGGTTCAGGTGTGCAAAGCTATTCTTTTCCCACGCATTGATGCTCTCCGCAAAAAGACTCATCGCAGCGTTCAGATCCCCCGCGTTGGCCTTCACGATGGCCGCGCGAGCCTTTTGCATTGAACGATCCGGGTCATCAGCGGCCGCGGCTCGAGCAACGACGGACAAACTCAGCAGCAGGGCGACCGTCAACAGAGAAGCTCTGCGGAGAATCGAAGTAAATGATCGGTTCATTGTGTACGACGTTTCGCCGCCGGATTACGCTTGGTCAGCGACCTCACGGGAGCGCTCCCCGAAGCCTTGGAAAAGAAGACAAAGAAATCCTTGGTGTATCCGTTCTCGTACCTTTCAAGGGTGTACTTGCCCTGTTCCGGTGAGAGCCTGAGCTTGCGCAGAAGATTGCCGGTGGAATCTCGAAGATAGAGGTTCCCCACGATGTTGGCGGGATTCGCGTCCGCATGAATGGCTCGCTCACAGCCGGCCAGGACGAGCGCTTTGGCCATGTCCTTGGTTCCCACGTGGTGGCCGATGGCAAAGACCAGGTTGCCGTCATCCCTGATGCCGAACGCGCTCCGATGGGCAACGTACCAGGCGTGCTCCCCTTCCACGCTCTTTGCTCCGTGCCCGAGGAGAAAGCCCAGGCCGATTTCCGAATCCTCAAGACGATCCTTTCTCACCACTGCGCGAACCACGAGTCCGTTCTTGACGATGAGGTGTCGGAGCTGCCGAGCGTCAATGACGAGGTGTTGCGGTATATCGGAACTCCACTCCTGAATGTCCACTGAGCCGTCCTTGAAAATGATCAGCGTAGCCATACCATCCACCATGGGGTACAGAACTCTTCCGCGGAAGATGGCGCCTGCGCCCTGGGAGTGCCGCTGCATCCACATAGCGTTCGTAACGGCCATGATCCTGGGCAAGAGCTGCGGTTCCACCCGTGAGAGGGCGGCGTTAGCCGCCGGCTCCTGAGAGCCTACGTAGTACCGCATCGCCACCTTGCTCATGTCGATCACCATCATGTACACGATGGCGTTCGGGAACTGCACGCTCGATCGATAGAACGTCTTGTACACGATGGGTTCGCCCAAGACGTCCCGGGGGCTGCTCGCGGATTCCCATATCCCTTCGCCTTCCAAGGGCGGGTCCATGTAGAGTGGCTTGATGTTTTCCAGGCGCAGTAGGCGCAGAGGATCGCGGGCGAGAAGGTCCACTTCTTCCGCGTCCTCGTAAACTACGCCTTCGGCGGCACCTACCGGCGTTCCGGACGATTGCGTTTGATTACGTGAAGGGCTCGATATCGTCGATCCGCCGGCGTCACCGACTCGTTCCGGAGCTTTGGTAATCCGGTCGCGCGATACGGAGAGGTTCGTGTTTCCAGTCGACGACTGAGCCACAGGCACGGTCTTGGAAGCCTCGTTAAGCTGACACGAGCCTTTCGCCGGAAACAGAACAAACCACAGGACAGCTAACCCGAACGACACTCCTTTGAGCACGCTCACAACCCTCGTCATACGTCCCGAACTACATTAGACACGCGGCTCTGAAAGCCACGACAACGGTTGGAAGGCGGAAACCGCCCACCGTCCGGTCCCGAGACCATCTATCCCCGCTTCGTCGCATCCGTCAGCGTTCGGCCCAAATCTTAAGGAATTTGTCGATTCCCCGCAGTCGACCAGGAGCGACTTATCCCCGCGGATGATGAAACTCGTATCCAGACCGATGTACTATACCTGAAAAAGCGATAAATTTCAATGAGGAATAAACTTGACCGCTACCAGACCTGCGTTCGTGAGCACTCCGCAGCCGAGGTTCGTTGGCTCAATTTGGTCGATTAAATTCCATAAGTATGGCTTCCAGAACTCCTCCCCCAATGGCTCTGGCTTTCTCGGATATGGTGAAACAATGGGTTCTGTCCGCCCGCGGATCCACGTCCCCAAGCTTCATATTCCTGAACACATGCGCGCCGGGGCGTATGAGTCCTCTGAGCACCCCGTCAAGAGCGGCCTTCACCGCAAGGCCCGCGACCTCTCCCACCGTTTCTCCTTTTTCAATGGGTTCACCAATGGCGCGATCCGACAGAAATACGCCGTCTCCGGGGGATCGGAGCACTCTCCGGACACTCTCCCCCGCGATCTCTCCGGGGGCGCCGGTATCAGGCTCAGGCGGACCGTGAGATATGACCTTTCCCAGGTTGTGGCCGCGGTTGGTCTCTATCACGTATTTAACGTCTTGCCCGGCAAAGAAGCCTGGGCCAAGGCCAATGACCAACGGAGCGTCGTCGATGGCTGTTCCGGTGTTTCTCTTGGCGAGGATGGCGTCTATGACGATGTGGGGCTGGACAATGGTCACCGCCATCTTGTCCGGATCAACGAAAACCGGAATGCGGGAGGAAGCCCAGACTCGATCGACTTCGTCGACGGACGAGATACGCACCGCGGTGATCCCTTCAACAGTCTGGGTCCCTTCGTAAACGGCTTCGCTGAAACTGACCGCGCGTCTCACAGCGAGAGGGGAAGGAATTTCCAAGAGGAGGAGGCTTCCGAATCCGGCCCGATGGAGACGGCAGGCCGTGCCGGTGGCCATTTCTCCCGCTCCTCGGATGACGATCTTCAATTGCCGGAGAGAGCAAGACATGATGCGGGCCCGGCCACTAGGCCCCGAATTCCTCGAGGGCTCGAATAATGGTGTCCTTTGATACCACGCCCTGGAAATGATTCTTTATCTCGCCATCTTTGATGATGAAGATGGCGGGCACCCGTTGAACTCCAAATCTGCGCGCAATAAGGTTCCGGTCGGAATCCACCTTGCCGATCACCGCGCGCCCGGCTTTCTCTCTGGCCACCTCCTCGAGGATCGGATCCAGGAAACGGCAGGGGAGGCACCAGTCCGCGTAAAAATCCACCAATATGGGACGGTGGCGAGAAGCTTCCACCACTTCTTTCTCGAAATTCTCGTCCGTTAACTGGATAACTCCCAACGCCTTTGGGGTCGAGACAGGCCGCTGCTGCTGAGACCACAGGACGATGAGCGCTCCCGTAACTACAAACGCAGCTACCGTAACAATTATTATGGTCGTGCTCTTCATGAGGTTGCGCCTTTCCGTTCTCGTATTATGCACGTGAAACAAGCAGAGAGCAAACAAAAGCTGTGAAACCGACCGGACCGTCCTCACGCGCGCCGTAGCAACAATGTGAAATCGCATTGAAAACGGTGATAGACACTCGCTCGGTCTAAAATTCACGTGTGAGATGCGCCGGGATGTGGGCGTAATTTACAGCGCCTGATGAATTCACAACATGTCCACAGGATCCACGTCGACCACTATTTTGAGACCATGGGCCTTGAGCCGCCCCTCGGCCTGAACCGCTCCTACAAGGTCTCGGAGCGGCCCTCTGTTTGCAGCCTTGAGCAGAAGCTGCCATCTGTGCCGACCGACCATTTTCCGTCGAGGGGATGGGGCAGGCCCCAGGATGGTCACGTCCCGCGCCCCACCTTTGAATCGTCTTGCGGCTCTTCCTATGGCGACCGCGTTGTCCTCAACGCGCCTCTGGCTGGTTCCCTCCACGCGTATCAGGACCAGGTAGCCAAAAGGGGGGTAGAGAAGCTCCTGTCGCATCACGCTTTCCTGGTCGAAGAACTGCTCGTACGCCTGCTTCGCCGCGAACTGGATGGCTTCGTGGCCCGGATCGAAGGTCTGCAAGATCACACGTCCAGGGTCCGGGCCTCTACCTGTGCGGCCCGCGACCTGCGCGATGAGCTGGAAAGTCCGTTCCGAGGCTCGAAAGTCCGGAAAGTGAAGCGACAGGTCTCCGCAGAGCACACCGACCAACGACACCCCGGGAAAGTCGTGGCCCTTCACGATCATTTGGGTTCCGGTGAGGATATCCACCTCTTTCCTTCGGAATCGCTCCAGGATCTGTTCGAGAGCGTTTCGGCGACTGATTGCATCCCGATCCAATCGTTCGATCCGGGCGTCGGGGAACAGAGCGGCCAGCTCCTCTTCCACTTTCTGCGTGCCGACTCCTCCAAAGAAGAGCTTGCTTCCGGCGCATTCGGGGCATAAAGGCGGAGCTGCCCGCGAGAAGCCGCAGATGTGGCACCTCAGATCGCGGGCCCTCTTGTGGTGGGCCAGGCTGATATCGCAGTTGGGGCATTTGAAAACGTGGCCGCACGATCGGCACTGGGCAAAGGTGTCAAAGCCTCTCCGATTGAGGAAGAGCACAATCTGCTCCTGTCGTTCCAGAACGTCTGCAATGGCCCTGAGCAACGGCGGAGTGAGGAACGCTCGCTTTTGGTCGCTCTTGACCGCGGTCTTCAGGTCCACCAGCTCCACGTTAGGCAGAGCCCCGCCGTGATACCTGCCGGGTAGATCCAGCCGAGTGATTTTCCCGCGTTGGGCGTTGACGAATGTCTCAAACGAAGGCGTGGCGCTGCCCAGAATCACACACGCGGCGCCGAGCTTAGCCCTCGCGATGGCCATATCCCTCGCGTTATAAGGGCAACTATCTTCTTGCTTGTACGAAGGATCATGCTCCTCGTCCACAACGATCAGCCCCAACCGCTCCAGCGGCGCGAAGACGGCTGAACGGGCGCCGATCACCACATTCACCTGACCTGACCTGATGCGACGCCATTCGTCCAGTCGTTGAGCTCTGGTCAAGCCGCTGTGAAAGAGCGCGACTCCTCCGCCCAGACGTCTCAAGAAACGGCGAGCCAACTGGGGAGTCAACGCAATCTCGGGGACCAGAACAAGCGCCCGTTTACCTTGCGCAAGGGTCTCTTGGATTGCCCGAAGGTACACTTCGGTCTTGCCCGATCCTGTAACGCCGAAGAGGAGAAAAGGTTCGAAGCCGCCGACTCGCGCCGCGGCCTGAATCGCGTGGAACGCGGTCTGCTGGTCCGCGGTTAATTCAGGCGCTTCGCCTGCTCGGCCGACTCTCGACCGAACGGGATTCAGAAGCTCCGGCAATCGTCGCCTGCCCAGACCGACCCGAGGTCGGGCAATACGCTCCTCGATCCGTGCCCAACCCTGGTCCAGAGCCGTTTCGACCCACTCGGAGCCTACGGTTCGCTCCAGCTCCCGACGGAGCATCACTCCCGAGCGAAGCAGCTTGGGCGGCAAAGAGACCGATTGATGGTCAGGTGAGCGAGCCATCAGCTCACGCGCCTCGGCGGTGAGTATGACCCAAGGTTGGGAGCGTCTATCGGAACCCGGAGGGAGCGCAGTCCGCAAAACCAACCCGTCAGGAACCAGGTAGTAGTCCGCGACCCAGCGAATAAAATCCCAGAGCTCCGCTGTCAGGTACGGAGGCTCGTCCGGGATGTCCGCCACATCCTTGAGATCGTCCGGAGCGCGTGGCGAGTTCCCCACGCCGACCACGAAGCCGGCCCTTATCTTGTTTCTGAAGGGAACCAACACGCGGGAACCCACCTGGATGCGTTCCGAGAGCCCCTCGGGGACCCTGTAGGTGAAGGGTCCGTCAATAGGCAGCGGCACAGCCACATCTATGAGATGCTCGCGATGGCTCACAACGGCTCTGTCCATGGCCCGGATTACACACTGAATCCCGGCGTAACTTGGTTCCATTAGCCGGGACGCTCCGCCGCAGAGAATTAGCAGACGCCCCCCGGGTTGGCAAGGTGGTTGAGGGCAGCTTTGGAAGCCAACCATGATGCTGATTGCCCCCAGCGGCGATATCCGTTGACTTCGCGTCGGATGAGCGAGTAGATGTGAGCGGTGAGTCTGCATCCGAGGGCCCGCGTCTTCGGCCGGGGCCTTGAGGAACTCCTTCCCATGCAACGAATCACCGTCCCGCACATGCTCCTCGGGTTGTGCTGCCTGGTCGTAGCGATCCCTTTCCTCGCGGTTACGTTTCCTCCAATAACCGATTTGCCGCAACAAGCCGCGCAGATACGGCTTTTTCTGGAAACAGTGAAGGATCCGGAGCAGGGCCCCTACGTGATACAGTGGTTCACGCCGTACAGCCTGTCATACGCTCTTCTGGGAGCGAGCTGGGTGGTTTTCGGCCCACTTAGCGCGGGTCGCATGGCAATGCTGACCATAGCGCTCCTCTGGGTAATCGCCATACACGGCCTGGCAAGCGCACGGAGCCGTTCTCCGGAATCCGCGACGGTCGCGTCGCTTTTCGTTTTCAATCACGTGCTGTACTGGGGCTTCTACAGCTTCGCTCTGGGGTGGCCCGCCTTTATGCTCTGGTTCCTCTTGGTGGATCGAACTCGCGCCACCGCGTGGTCCGTGGGGCAGGCGCTCCTGTGGATGGGCGCCGCGGTTCTCCTCTATGTCTGCCACGTGTTGTGGCTGATGGCAGGGGTCTGCTGGCTTGTTTTGAGCAGCCTGCTCTTCCGTGTTTCTTTCAAAGAAGCCGCCATTCGAGGTCTTTGTGCGGCGCCGGCGCTGGCGCTTGCCGCCGTGTGGTACCCGGAGTTTGCCACTTCGGATATGGCCACTCCTTTGCTGTGGGCCACCCCTTTTCTCGAGCGATTGAGCTTCTTCCGATTTACCGACGCGGCCCTGGGCGGGCTCCAAGGATTTGCGGATGAGTTGATTCTTTTGCTCGTGCTCGGCTGGATCCTGCTGGCAGTGTTACAGAACCGGAACGACCTCAAAGACCGCATGAACCGGCCCCTGCTCGCCGCGGGTCTGATGTTCCTTGTCTTTGCGATAGCGTTGCCTGACAAGTACATGAACACAATCCGATTCGGGCAAAGGTGGATGCCGTTTGCCATGATAATGCTGCTCCTGGCGTTGCCTGCGCCGAGCCTGACACCGCTCATTCGACGGGCTGCGGCCGTCACGCTCGTCCTCGCTTTGTCCGGGTTGACCACCGCGGCCTGGATCATGTTCGAGACCAAGGAATTGTCGGGCCTGAGAGGCGCCTTGGCCGCGCTGCCGGAATATTCAAGTCTCATGGGACTGGATTTCGTCAAGAAAAGCGAGTTCATCAAAGGTCGGCCGTTCATCCAGATTTTCGCGTACGGACAGGTTCTGAAGGCTGCGAGGCTGAATTTCTCTTTCGCGGAGTTCTCGCCGTGTCTGGTCGTGTACAAGGGTCGATTTCTCAAACCCTGGACGAGTGGGCTGGAATGGCGCCCGGAGTGGGTCAAGCCCTCGGACCTGGATTACTTCGAACACGTGCTCGTGAATGGCGACGACCGAATTCAGGATATCGTCCGCTCCGAGCCAAAGCTCGAACCCGTGACCGAACATGGCCGATGGCGTTTGTATCGGGTAAAGGAATCGCCTCGGGATAGCCTTCCTGAGACGACACGTTGACTCGGGCACAACCGCGGAGCGGGCCACCGAATGCCTGATGGACGCGCGCAGATGGCTGACTCATAGCTCACGACGGGCAACGAACCATTCCATACGGACGTCCTCGCCTTGCAACACAGCCGCGACAGATTGGCACGAGAGACCATATCCGGACGAGAACCCATAGTTCTCCATCGACCAAGCGGCATTCACTGAACTCACCGTCACTTCTAGTTTCCCACATACCAGTCGGATCTTTCCCGGTTCCCCTATCTCGTGAACCTCGCAGTTCGGCCACAAATGCAGTCGAATCTCTTTCGCACTGTTGCTTTCGCACTCGTCCACGACCTTGATGCGAGTGGATTCGATTTGAATTGTGCGTCGGTGCGGGGCTCCGAAGCCCACGTGTTCGCCAATGAACAGATCATGTCCTGCCTCGATGACCCGACCGCGAGCACGGTTGGGTAGTCGAAAAGCCCCGGATAAACCAGGTAGCAGCGGGTTTTGTTCTTTTCCGGGAATGCTCAGGGTGTTGTGCATCGCAGTGGATCTGAACAAATTTCGACGTTCTAAAGAACACGTGTAGCAGTACGTTCCAGAATCTATAAGGATCGGCACGCCATCTATCGCGAGTTCAATGGAGAGCTGATCGTTGTGAGCATGACCGCCCCGGCCGTCATGGCCCTGGCCTCCGCAGCGAACCGCCAGATAAAGCCGATTGGATTTGTACACATAGAGCCCGAAATCCGGGTATGCGAACAGGCGCAGGCCGGCTCGCAATCCTGATTCCGTGGCTTGAGACTCTGTGTTGTTGGGCCCTCTTGGCGAGTGGAGAGCTACAGCCGGAAAGTTGACTCTCTTATCGCGGGCGAGGGCGCGCATAACCCGAGTTTCGATAGACTCGGCATCGGAGTCCTCGCGCTGCCTAGGTCGCCTCACAAGGCCATCCCAGGCTTCCCGCAGGTGGCGATGGTCCAGGTGATCCTCATCCCAGTGCGTTTGGTCATCAGCAAGGCCGTTATAGTCCTTCAGGTTCAGATACAAGTCCTTGGCTTGCGCCACTGTCAGCGCTCGGCGCCTGGGCCTAATCTTGAAAAAGCGCCCGTTATCGTTATCCCCGATTTGTGGCGCCCGGCCGTCAGGTCTGGTGATGCGCTCCGAGAACTCGACCATCTTTGCCAGGCGCTCAAACCATCCGGGCGGGAAGGGTGACAGAGGCCCGTTTCCCGGCAAGGGAAAGAAGCTCATGGGGCCCGGTTTGAGAGGAGGTCTCACTTTATGCCGGCGGTAATCGTATTCGAGGAGCGCTTGCCGCTTCTCTTCGGGAAGGCCCAGAGTGATCCCTGTTCCGTAAAGCGCCATCTCCGCGACCAGGCGGTGGTAACTTGTGGATGCTTCAAAATGGCCCCCATCCGGCAGAAATTGGCGCTCGGTCTCTGATATAAGCTCCTGGATTGCAAACGCGAGCCATGCGTCGATTTCCGGAGTTCGCGGCAGATATGCCGCCACAAAAAGAAGGCCCACAATATCAGCTAGGTAGTGGTTCGCGCGGAATTCGGCTGAGTGCTCAAGGTTGTTCACGATGTGGCAGCCGTGCTCGCACAGGCTGCGAACAAAGACCGCTTCAAAGGCTGGGTCCAAGCTCGCGCCGAAAGAGGCG
>Ga0194113_10007208_pt1 | contig 13929 bp, 7 predicted proteins | sample TA2MahC200mmetaG_FD_146193 | JGI IMG/M metagenome (GOLD analysis project Ga0194113, IMG submission 146193) | Freshwater microbial communities from Lake Tanganyika, Tanzania - TA2015017 Mahale Deep Cast 200m | ecosystem: Environmental > Aquatic > Freshwater > Lake | place: Tanzania: Lake...
CATGGCACATCTTGGGGGCGGCCCATCCGGGTACGCAACCTGTAGGGGATACTGAGGAGGCTCAACTGGGGACGTGGAGTTCGACGATGTCGCGGTCCTGGAGGACGTGGTCGCGGTGGACCTGTTGGCCGTCGAACTTGGCGGAGCCCCAGACGCAGGCGTACTTGAGCTTGTCGGGGAAGTCGCGGTGGACCTCGCGGGCCATGTCGAGGACGGTGCTGCCCCGCGGGAGGATGAAGGGGGCGCCCATGTCGGGCGGCTTCCCAGGCTGCTTGCAGTAGACGCGGATGACGTCGAGCGTGGCGAAGAGGTGGGCGACGAAGGCGTCGAGGCCCTGCCGCGTGGTGGCCGAGACGGCGAACATGGGCAACCGGTCGCCGTACAGCTCGCGGAGGGCGTCCAGCGTGTCGGCGGCGCCGGGCAGGTCGGCCTTCGTGCCGAGGATGAGGGCGGTCTTGGGCTGGCGGCCCTCCTCGTCCCGCTCGTCGCGGCCCACGCGGCGGCCCACCAGGACCAGATTGCGGCTGGTCAGCACGTTCAGGCACGCATCGAGTTGCTCAAGGGCGTCCGCCGCCGCGAGGTCCACGACCACCACGACAATGTCGGCGGCGCGGTAGGCGCCCATCATCCCGGGCGGCACGGCCTCGGGCGTGACGGGCGGCATGTCCACGAGCTGGATCGGCACGTCCTCGTGAAACGCCATGCCCGGCACGGGCGTGTGGGTGCCGAAGGGATAGTCGGTGACGGCGACCTTGGCCTTGGTGAGCGCGCCCACGATGGCCGACTTGCCGCAGTTGGGCGCGCCGATGAGCACGGCCTGGCCCGCGCCGCCGCGCTCCACGTGGAAGATGTCGCGCGTGCGTGCCCCGGCCTTGCTGGCGGGGGCCTCCTTGAGCTTGGCGATGCGGCGCTTGAGGTCCGCCTGCATGTGCTCGGTCCCCTTGTGCTTGGGGATGCAGGCCAGCATCTCCTCCAGCGCCGCCAGCTTCTCCTCCACCGTCTTCGCCTGGCGGTAAACCTCGTCCGCGCGCTTGTACTCCGGTGACAGGTTCGCAGGCATATCCGCTCCATTCCTCTCGGCGTGCCGCTTCGGTGCGGGCGAGGACTGCCTGAAGGCAGGACTCCAAACGGGCGTATGCCCTGGTTCGGAGTCCTGCCTTCAGGCAGTCCTGGCGCCATCGCCGGCGCGGCGGAATCGCGCACGCCTATCCAGGATAGCGGCGCGCGGCCCAGAAGTCAACGTTGACCCGCAATGCCGGATATGGTAGACGGGGTCGCTATGGACACGCCCGCCTCGCCCCCTGGCTCCCCCGCCCGCGGCTACCTGATGGTCCTCGCCTGCGCCGTGCTGTGGAGCCTCGGCGGCGTCTTCGTCAAGGTCCTGCGCCAGCCGCGCTACGACATGGACCCCGGCGCCATCGCGTGCCTGCGGAGCGCGGCGGCGGGCCTGCTCCTGGCGTGGGCACTGCCCGGGCTTGCCCGGGCGCCGAAGGGCCTGGCCGCCGCCTCGGCCCTCGCATACACCGTCGTCGTCGGCAGCTTCGTCTTCGCCGTCTCAGGCACCACGGCGGCCAACGCCATCTTCCTCCAGTACGCCTATCCCCTCATCGTTGCAATCGGCGCCGTGTGCTTCTTCCACGAACGGCTGGGCCGGCGGACCCTGGCCGCCCTCGGCTTCGGCCTGGCGGGCGTCGCCGTCATCCTCATCTGCTCGTGGGCGCCTGGCCAGCGGACCGGGCTCGCGTGCGGCATCGCCAGCAGCGTTGCCTTCGGCGTCCTGGCCCTCCTCCAGCACGCCATCCGCAGCGGCGGCCCCGTCGCCCTCTCTGCCCTCTACAACCTGGCGGCGGCTGTCCTCCTCCTGCCGTTTGCGTGGGGCAAGCTGGGCGGCTTGTCGGTCGAGGCCCTCGCCATCGTCGCCGCGATGGGCGTCTTCCAGCTTGGCCTGCCCTACATCCTCTTCATCCGCGCCCTCCGCATCGTGCCGGCCACGGACGCGGCGCTCATCACCCTGGCAGAGCCGGTCCTCAACCCCCTATGGGTCTGGCTGCGCGTCGGCGAGCGGCCGAGCGACGCCACGGTGGCCGGCGCTGGCCTCATCCTCCTTGCCCTCCTCGTGCGCTTCGCCCGCTGGCGCCGCGTTCCGATTTGACAATCGTCCCGCCGCCTGCTATTCTAGAGGGGAGAAACCGGGGCGTGGCGCAGTTTGGCTAGCGCGCTTGAATGGGGTTCAAGAGGTCGCGGGTTCAAGTCCCGCCGCCCCGACCAGATGTAAAGCCTGTAGCTCCTTGACATTGCGGCTCCTCTGTGATACACTACAAAAGCCTGCTCGGGTGACTTTGTAGTGGTTTTGTAGTGGTTTTCGTCCGACGGAGGAGCCAAAATGGCCACGATCTGGTGGTGCAAGACCGCCAAGCAATACGCTGTGGACCTGTGGCGCAAGGGAGCGAAGAAGCGGTTCTACCTCGGAAAGAACAGGCGAGCCGCTGAGAAACGCCGGGCCGACGTCCTGCAAGAACTACAGGCGCAGGAGGCCGAGCCCGTCAACCCAGCACTGTCGCTCGAAGACCTCTCCGAGTCATTCCTCCAATACGCTCACGACAACAAGGCAGAGAGCACCTACGAGTTCTACCGGCATCTCCTCTCGGCCTTCGTCCGCGCGCACCGCGGCTGGGCCGCGCTCGACGTCACCCCCATCGAACTCGAAGCCTTCAAGCGGAAGCTCTTGGCCGAGGGCTTGTCCCCCACCACGGTCAGCCCACAACTACCGGCCTCGGAGGATCCCTCTGACGAGCGAGGCGCTTGCCATCTTGGAGAGACAGCCGCGTCGCGCTGAGCATATCTTCCTGAATGACGACGGAGAGCCATTCAACCGCGGCACTCTCCGTCTCAGGTTCAACCGCGTGCGGCGGAGGGCGGGTCTAAGCGACGTTACCCTGCACACCCTCAGGCACACCTTCGCCAGCCGCCTTAGCATGAACGGCGAGAACCTCCAGACGGTCGCCGCACTGCTCGGCCACACCAACACGCGCACGACGGAGATCTACAGCCACCTTGCTGATGAACACCTCAGGCGAGCTATGGACCGTCTTGAGCGCAGCCACGGGTGAGAGATGGGCCGATTAGTTGGCGCCCAGCCCCGCCCGGCACCTCGGGGGAGTGCATGCCGCCTTGGGGCCTCGCGCGCCATCAGGCTCCCCGCTCGAACCGACATGCAGCGCGCCAGAGTCGTCACAACAAGAGCCATGTGATAGCCGCTGTCAATGAGAGGCAGCGTCCGGGCAAGCCCGGGTTCCGTGGCCGGCCACGCATCGACGTGACCAGACACATTGAGAGCAGCCCCAATCTCGAGACGGCTTTGGCCGCCCTCAGGGCCCTCTCCCCTGAGGAACGTTTGAAGCTCGTCGCCATGTTGCTCCTTGAGAACGGACGGCAACCCTGACATCGCCGCCCAAGACCGGAGCGAGGTCAGAGCGGTCGGGCGTCGCAGCGTGGCTCCACTAACAGTACCGGCTCAGCATGCCGGTGCGCGAGGACTGGACCCCGGAAGGGGGGAGGGTAGGGGTCAGTGGGGACCACCCCGCTGTTGGGGAGGGTCGAGCGAGCATCGCCATGGGCGAGCGAAGCTCCTGCTCAGCAGTGGCTCTGGGTGAAGTGCGGCATCGCAGGATCGTTGCCGTGCAGTGTGTCATTTTCCGCGACGAAGGCAGGGCGCAGATCGGCCCGGTTGTCTATGTAGGAACTCCGCGGGTGCGCATTCCGCCCCTGCGGGCGAATGCACGTCAGTGAAGTGAAGGACTAGCCGCCAGTGTGCTGGCTGAGAGGGTGGGTGCATGAGTCCGCGGGTGTTCCGGCGGGACAGCCACGCCCAAACGAGGTTGGGCGTGGCACCCTGGGTTGATGTAGGTCCCTGGGTGCTACACCCAAGCGAATGCTTGGGCGTGTCTTCCCAGCATGTGCCGCCGGCCCCATCGGCGTGAGGACGTATGGAGCGAATCGCTCGGACAGCACAGTAGCTCGCATTTCTCACCAGCCCACGAAGTGCCGAAGGGACGAAAGGGTTTTGCCGGCGCCGCGTCCGCTCGCCTCGTCGGCCGGGGCAGCGTGGGGAGGAGGCTCAGTGTGGCGACTGTTCCGCAGCGGGGAGTGGGCGCGCGTCGCCGCGGCATGGTCGCTGGGGCAGGGCCGGCGTTTCTTCACGCCTTTCCTTGTGGGCGCAGCAGTTTGCGGGGGTGGATGACGGGGAGGTCGGAGGGGAATCGTATTCCCCTCCCAATCCCCCCGACAGGTCTCGGGGAGTCTGAGTTTCCGAGACTATGAGGTTGCTCCGCGAAGCGAGAGGAGACGCGGGGACGGGGCTGGCATTTGGCCTCGTGCGCGGTGGCTACTCCGAGACGAGCTCGACCCCGGAGATGAGGGGCGGGAGGGAGCCGTCGGCGGGGGTGAAAGCCAGCGTGAGGGTGTCGCGTGCCTCGATGTTCTTGAGCTTGATGATGATGGGCTTGAGCGGCCCGGCGGCCTCCTTGACGATGTCGAGGCCGGGGAATACGCACTTGCCCTGAAGGGCCACGGCGAAGACGCGCTGGCCGGGCTTGAGGTCCTCGGGTTCGGCGAAGTGGAGCCGAAGCGTCCACTTCCGCGATTCGGCCTTGGTGCCTGGGGGAAGGTTGTAGCCCGTCGGGAGCACGATCTCCCTGACGCCAGCGACGCCGCTCGCCGCGACCCAGGGGAGGGTGCCGGCCTCGCCCGGCTTCATGCGCAGAGAGTGGATGCGGAAGAGCGTGGCATCAGGCGGCGCGATCTTGATGCGTGAGGCGAGGCTGCGGCCCTTCGCGGGGACGGCGAGCCAGAGGGAGCCGCCGGGGTCGCCTCGGTCGCCGGGCGCGCCGAAGTTGAAGCCGGCGTGTTTCAGGGGCGCCGCATCCTTGGGCGGCTGGCCGTTGAAGGCGAACCAGGCTTCGTTCTCAGGCTGATGGACGTAGGCCAAGGCGGTCGTGCGGCTGGGGTCGTGCTTGATGCCGAGGTTGGGCGCATTGAGCAGCCCGCCCGCGGGGATGTGGGACGGCGTGCAGCCGCCGTTGAACTGCCGCAGGCGCGCCCCGCCCGCGCCCTCGGCAAGGTCGTAGTAGCCGGGGCGGAAGGGCACGAGGCCGTCGCTGGCCACCAGGTGGTTGCAGCCGCTCTTGTCGAAGTCCCAAGCCTCGGGCAGCCCTGTCAGCCGCGACACCCGTAGGTGCGGCTTGCCCGTCAGCAGATCGTAGGGGTGGCAGTAGCGGTCAATCACGATATCGCCCAGGATGCAGTGCGGCTCGAAGTAGGGGAACTCGGCCAGCTCGTAGAGCGGCTTGCCGTCGGCGCCGCGGAAGGCGCGGAACAGGCCGGCCGGCTTCCCGCGGCCCTGGCCTGGCAGCTTGACCCAGGCCTTGTCCTTCCACGCGACCGGCTCGCGGGCGGGGGCGAGAAGGATGTCGCGCTCGGGCGAGTAGGTGAGCTGCATCACCTGCATTTCGAGGGGCGCGGCCCAGGCGTCCTTGCCCGTCCTGAGGTCGAAGGCGCGGAGCATCGGCTGCTGTGAGGCAATAGGCTTGCCGCTCTTGGCGAATTCGGCCATCACATAGTCGGGCACGAGGTCAACGGCGAACACACGGTTGCCGCCCACGGCGATGCCCTGGTTGAGGAAGCCGACCTTCGCCTCGCGGCTCCACAGCAGCTTGCCGTCCTGGCGGTTGAGGGCGAGGATGTGGCTCATGCGCATCCTGTCCTTCACCCACGCCCCGCCGTTGCCATCGCTGCCCGCGCAGGCCGCGGCGACGTCAGACGGCTTGAAGACCGTGGCGACGAGGAGGTCGCCTTCGACCCGCAGATTCCCCCAGCACCACGGCTCCTTGTCCACAGGAAGCGGCACGGGCCAACTGCTGAGCTGCTCGCCCGTGCCGGGATTGAACCTCAGGCACTGGGTGGCAGCACCAACGTAGATACCGTCGGCGACCGAGACGTAGTTGTAGCCCGACGCCCGCGGGCGATGGGTGGGCGGCACCTCGGCCTTCACGGCCTCGGGGTCCTGCCACGGCCCCGGGTGCTTCTTCGAATGGATGCCGAGCCCGGGGAAGACGAATGAGTCGGGCAGCTTCGCCTCCCAGAGCGGCAGGCCAGTGTACATGTCGAAAGCCGAAAGCAAGGCGCGGCTCTGGAGGATCATCCGCCCCTCCACGAACTCCGCCTGGGGCGGGAGCGAGCTTCCGACATGGTCGCCGCCGTAGACCGTGTTGACCGCCCCATCGAAGTAGAAGCGGTGGTGTGCTGCCGGCCCGCCGAACCAAAGGATGCCGAGCGGCGCCTTGATGAGCTTGTCCCGCACCGCCAGGCGATTCCCCGCATCGGCGAATTCATGCGTCCAATCCGCCGCCCCGGGCAGCGGCCCGACGCGCTGGATGGCGGTGCCCGCGCCGCGCGCGGAGACCTCTGCCCCCGCAAGCTTGTGCTCCTTCACAGCGGCCTCGAAGACGTCGCTGACGTCGCCGAAGACCACGATTGCCCCGCCGAACGGCCTCAGGACGCGGTACGCCGCGGCAACTCCCGCCGGCGAGGTGAGGCCCCCCGACACGGGATGCTCGCTGCCGATCAGCGGCGCAATGCAGGGAGGGAAGCTGGCGGCGAGTGGATTAGCAACGATGACCTGTAGGCGATGGGCGTCGAACAGCCCCAGCGCGTCCAATCTGCGACGGACGGCCTCGACCTTCTTCGCATCGGGGTCTGCACAGACGATGCGCAGGAGGGTGTGGGGCAGCGTGGCCTCAGCCAATCCGCCGTCTTGGAGGCCCCAGATGAGGTAGTAGCCTCGCCCGGAGGTGCCGGCCTTGGGGGCAGGGTGCGGCTGAGCCGGCCAGGTCTTGGCGGGCGCATTGCTCTTGGCGGCGAAGCAATGGATGCGGCCATCGTGGGTGGCGGCGAAGAGCTTGTCGTCGGCTGCGAGCTTGAGGGCCACGGGGCCTTCGATGCCAGGCGGGTCGGGAAGGGCAGGGGGCTGTGGACGCGGGACGACCACCTTGTCCTTCACCTTCGCGCCTGTCTTCCACTCAAGCGCGGCGGCGCCGTCGAGGCCGGGGATGAAGACGCGGTCGCCCTGGACGATGAGGTGGCCGTGGGGGCGGAAGCCGAGCGTGTCGTCAGTCCAGAGCACCTTGCCCGTCTTGGCGTCGAGGCCGTGGACGAAGACGCCATCGGTGCCCCAGAGTCCGGCGACGAAGACGACGACGCCCTCGATGAGCACGGGGCCGGCGCTGGCGGGCCAGGCGGAGATAAGCATCTCGTGGCCGATGACCTTGCGGTCGCTGGGGCCGCCGCGGACGCGCCAGCGCTCGGTGCCCTTCGTGGGGTCGAGGGCGTAGAGGCAGCCGTCGTCGCTGGCGACGTAGACCGCTTCCGCCGTGGCAATCGGGGCGTGGCGGACGGGGCCGTTGGTGTAGAAGCGCCAGCGCTCCTCGCCCGTCTCGGTGTCGAGGGCGAGCAGGGCGCCGTTGTGGGAGCAGCCGACGTAGAGGGTCTTGCCGCACACGACCGGGCTGTAAGCCGTGTCGAGGCCCAGGCGATGCACCCACACCGTGTGCTCCCAGGCGGGCTTGCGCTTGGGAAGCTGCCAGGTCCAGCGGAGAGACAGCTCGGCGGGAAGCTTCTGTGCCAGGGGCGAAGCCCCGCTCCGCTGGGCATCGAATTGCCACTGAGGCCAGTCGGCGGCAAGAGCGGCGCTCACGAAGGTCACGAACGCAACAAGACATGTCATGCTGAGCTTGCCGAAGCACCTTTCAGGGGCTTGACGCACGTGACCAGGTTGACTCGTTTCACGTCGGCTCGCGCCCCTGAAAGGTTCCTCGACTTCGGCCGCCGGGAAGCGGCCTACGCTCGGAATGACATGAATTTCGTGATCCGTGGGCGAGAACTGGTGGGCGGTGGCGGAAAAAGGTCCCATCTCATGGGTTCTCAAGGAGGATGATGTGGGCATCGAAGCCGCCCCTGAAGTCCTTCTGGATGGCGTTCGCCACGGGCGAGGGCGTGGGTTTCGGCTGGCCATCGCTGCCCTTCGAGCGGCTAACGATGATGAGACCGTTCTTCCAGGTGCCAAGCGCGGTGTCAGTGCAGCCGGGCAGGTAGGAGGAGAACGTGAGGTTGGAGAGGTCGGGGCGGAACACGGCCACGTAGTCGCCGCCGTACTTCTCGCCGGTCATCGGGTCTTCCCAGAAGGCGCCGGGGGTCTGGATCAGGCCGGTCGCGGCGCCGCCGGTGATGGCGACCGAACCGTCGTCGAGCACGGCTATCTGGCGGATGTTGGCGAAGTTGGGCGCCCCGCGATGGCGGGCGTCGGTGAACCACGACGGCACGTAGGACGCCCACCAGGTGTGGGACTTCGTCTCGCGTGTCTTGGGGTCAGTGCGCATGATGTGGGCGAGGGAGTTGGCGCCCTTCATGCCCGAGGTCTCCATGCCCATTCCCGCGCCGGTGGCCTTCTTCCGCCAGTCGGTGGCCTGACGGGGGAAGACCGAGTTGCCGCCGTCCGACCAGCCGCCGATCAACAGGTCGCCGTCTTTCGCGAAGGCCAGGGCGCGGGCGGAGGAGTCGGAGACGAGGCGGCAGTCGTCGGCGCCGATCTCGCGGGAGGGGAACTCCCAGAGGCGCCAGACGATTTCGTTCTGGGCATTGATCTTGTAGAAGTAGGGGTTGCGGTAGGGCTCGCGGCCGGTGCTGGAGTTGCGGTCGCCGCCGAAGTATGCTGTGCCGTCCAGGGGGTCAACGCCCAGCCACTTGGCTTGGCCGGTGCCGGTGCGGGGCGAGAAGAGCGTCAGCTCCTTGCCGTCGGGCGACACGCGGCGCAGGCCCGCGGCGTCGAAGTAGACCGCCCCCGCGTTGTCGGTGAACAGCGCCTCCGGTGGGCCGTCGTTCTTCTCGAGCACCCAGAGCCATTCCGCAGCGCCGGCGGGAGAGAGGCGAGTGACGTAGACGTCGGCGAGCGAGGCGGGGCCTGGCCCGAGCGAAGTCGAGGGCTCGGGCGGGGGCTTTGGCCGGCGGCCGGTCTTCGGCGGCTCGGGCGGAGGCTGATACGGAAGGGTTTGGGGGGAGGGCGCGAGCCTGGCGAACGAGGCGAAGCCTGGCTGGCAGCGGCCGGCTACGACGAGGCCCTTGCCGTCGCCCGCGACGATGCCCGACTCGATAGTCGCCACGCCCCAATCGAATCGCACGATGCGGGCGATGGTCTTGAGGCCAGGGGCGAAGAAGACGATCATTCCCGCCGTGTCGGAGCTCTTGCGGTGGGGCACGTCGCTGCCCTTGTTGTCCTTCACGACGGCGGGCTGGCCCGCGTGCTTGCCCGAGCCGAGGATGGCGGGCTTGGGGCCTTTGGGGAAATGCGGTCCCCAGGCGTTGCCGAAGGCCACGATCGTGCCGTCGGGCAGGGAGCCCGCGGCGACGAACTCCTCGCAGCTCTCGCTGCCGAAGTACGTGGCGGCGAGCACCTTCATGTGCGGCCCCTGCGCCGCCTTCTTCGAGTAGGCGCCGTGCCGCCCGCCCGACTTTGCCCCGACCGACTCGGCAGCGAGGCAGCGAGAGACCAACAACACCACAACACAAAGGACTGACGCTCGCATGGTCTCCGTCTAACTCCTTGAGCGCCATCGTGGCCGCGTTCTGCCAACGGAGGTCTGTAGCTGATCATACCTCCTGCGACGCGAAATGCAACCCAACTGTCGCCGCCTGGAGCTGGTCGGAGCGTGCGCAGCGGCTTGTCGGCAAAGGTGCCTCCGCGTCCCGCTTGCGGGGCCGGCAACACCGTGGCATGATGGGGCGAACGGCGAGAGGGAAGCAGTTCATGGACCGCAGGCACGTTGCGCTCATCGCCATCGGCGTCGGCATCTTCGTGCTGCTCAGCCGCTGGGGCGAGGTGGCCGACTGGACCGAGGCCGCCGTGCGCCAGGAGCACGTGCGGCCCAAGCGCGTGGCCTACTGGACCAGCTCCGGCTCGCCCGAGGTGGACCTCAAGCGCGCGCGGGAGTTCATGGAGCGGGACCCGGACACGCTGGTAAGTCCGAACTTCCGCGAGACGGGCGGGCTCCAGGACATCCTGTTCGTGAGCTTCCTGAGCGGCAGCCCGCCCGACGTGTTGCACGTGGCGGTGAGCGACATCCGCGAGATGGTCGCCACTGGCCGCCTACGCCCGATGGACGACTTCCTGGCCGAGCAGCTCGAGAGGGAGCCGGACTTTTTTGCGAACCGCCTCGACGGCGAGGCAATCGTCCATCGCTTCCTGGCCAACCCCAACGACCGCTACATCCGCGAGAAGGACCACTATCCCGCCGAGGCGGCCCGCCTGCTCCACATGCATGGCAAGTTCATCGGCTTCCGCGCCACGACCGGCATCAGCACGCTGACCTACAACAAGCGCCTCTTCCGCGAGGCCGCGAAGGCGTTCCCCGACGCCGGTCTCCTCGACGCCCAGGGCGAGCCGCTGCCGCCGGCGACCTGGAGCGAGTTCCTCCGCGTGGCCCGGGTCATCACCGACTATGGCCGGAAGCTCGCCGAACAACGCGGCGAGCCGACCCCCGCCTGCCACGGCGTGGTCATCCAGGGCCAGCGGCCGCGCGATCTGCTCCGCGGCATCATGCCACTCGCCGCCTGCGCCGGCTCGACGGGCTTCGACTTCCGCCAGGGGCGCTTCGAGTACGACAGCCCCGCGGTCCTCGGCGCCTTCGCGCTTCTCCTGAAGCTCAAGCAGGACGGCTGCCTCCTGCCCGGCTCGGAGTCGCGGCACTACGAGGACGTGCGGACCGAGCTCGCCGCGGGCAACGCCGCGATGCTCATTGACGGCTGGCACGCCGCGCTCATCGGTGCCGAACGCGTGCCCTGGGCGGCCAAGGACCTCGGCAGCGCGCCCATCCCCGTCCCCGACAAGGCGGCCGAGGCAATGCTCGGCCTTGCGCTGCCCGAAGCCAACAAGCTCCCCCGCACCCTCGGCGGCACCACCCAGTGCATCGCCTCGCTCTCGCGCAGCCCCGAGGCCGCCTGGCGCTGGATTCTCTTCTTCTCCGACCCCGAGGTGGTCAAGAGCGAGGCCCGCCGCGGCATCTTCCCCACCACCTTCGAGGCCGCCAAGCATCTCGATGACCCCGAGTGGTTCCCCTATCCCTACCAGAGGCAAGTGTGGGACATCCTGCTCCACCAGACCGAGACTTGGCCCGAGCCGCCGACCCACGGCCCCGTGCAGCCGACCCACGCCGATATCTTTCGCAAGCACTTCTACGAGGCGGGAGCGGGGAAGCTGCCCGACGTGGTGAAGGCCGCCCGGGACGAGGTGGGCGCTGTGTCGAAGGCCGCCAACCGCGACCTCGCCGAGCGCGTCCGAACTGGCGAGACCTCTCCCGAACTGTGGACCTTCCCCGACTGGGATGCGCGCGACGGCGCGCGGTTCTTCCGGCAGCAGCGGGACCTGGTGAAGCGTGGAACCATCACGGTGCAGGTCGAGGCCCTCAAGCAGTCGCTCCCGCCGCGCTACCGCGACGAGGCGGCGGACTTCAAACCGCAGGAGAGCCCCTGGCATGCCGCCTGGGTGCCGGGGCTATTGCTCCTCACGGTCTTCGGGTTCGTGGCGTTCACCGCAGCAAGGGGAGGCTGGGCCGCCCTCGCGCGCCAGGCGCGGGCGAGCTGGCACGCCTACGTCTTCGTGCTCCCCGCGCTCGTCGCGCTCTTCGCCTTCGTCATCTATCCCTCGCTCTACCAGTTCTATCTCTCGGTCCACAGCGGCACGGGGCTTGCGCCCCTGCGCTACGTGGGGCTGGAGAACTTCCGCCGCATCTTCGCCTTCGGAGCCGAGGGCTGGGACCGCACCTTCTGGGTCAAAGTGCTGCCGAACACGCTTGTCTACATGGTGGTTGTGACGGCGGGGCAGATCGCCATCGCGTTCCTGCTCGCCAGCCTTCTCAACCTGCCGCTGCGGGCGAACCGGGTCTATCGCGTCTTCTACTTCATCCCACTGGTCACGAGCCTGGCCATTGTGAGCGTGATCTACATCGGGCTGTTCTCGGGCGCTGATTCGGGGCTGAACCAGCTCCTCGATTCGCTGGGCCTGCGCAACCTGCCCCACTGGCTCGGCCTCGTGGAAAGGCCTGGCGACCAGCTCGACTGGCTGGGGAGCAGCAGGACAGGGCTGGGCTGCGTCATCTTCGTCGGCCTCTGGCACGGCCTGCCCTACACGATCATCCTGCTGCTCGCGGGGCTACAGAGCGTGTCGCCCGACCTCTACGATGCTGCGAAGGTGGACGGAGCGGGGGCCTGGGCGCGTTTTCGCCACGTGACGATTCCCGAGATTCGCCCCATCCTCATCGTCATCCTCTTCAACTCGCTCGTCGAGGCGGCGCGGGCCTTCAGCGCCGCCTACGTGATGACCGAGGGCGGCTCCGACCACTCGAGCGAGCTGGTCTCCACCTACATCTTCAAATGGGGCTTCACCAAGCCCGAGGGGATGGAGCCGAACCTCGGCTATGCCTCGGCCCTGGGCATCGTCTACGCTCTCCTCCTCGGCACGCTCACGTTCGTCAACGTCGCCATCATCGCCCGCCGCTGGCGCCGCCGCCTCGCCGTGCCCGCCACAGGAGGGCCACCCAATGCCTGACCCCGTTCGTAGTTCGGCCTTCAGGCGGTCTTCAGTTCGTAGTTCGGCCTTCAGGCGGTCCGCGCTCACCTGGCTCCGCTACCGAGCCTGGACGCTGATCGTCCACGTCGTCCTCATCGCCTTCGGCGTGGCCAATCTCTACCCCTTCATCTGGATGCTCGGCACCAGCTTCAAGGCCGAGGAGGAGGCCTCCACGCAGCGGCAGACCCCGCTCCCGCAGGTCAAGTACCGCCTCGCCGCGCCCGGCGGGGCCGCCGCCGGCCTCAATGCTCGCCAGACCTCGATGCTCCAATCGCTCCGCGACGAGAATGCTCGCCGTGCGGAGAGCCGCGCGGCGTTCCCCGAGGACCGCTGGACGGCCGACGCCTACGCCCGTAAGTTCCACGTCGAGCCATCGGTCGCCCAGGCGGAGATTGACGAGCTGGTGGGGAGGGGCCTCCTGGTGGCCGGCAGGCTCCAGTCCGAGAACTATTGGATCGTGCTGAAGAACGAGAACTTCATCCTTCACTTCCTCACGACGCTCGTGGTCACGATTGCGGTGGTGGTGCTCACTGTGCTGAGCAGCTCGATGCTGGGCTACGCGCTGGCGCGGCTGCGGTTCCCGGGCAAGATGCTGGTGCTCGCCCTGATGCTGGCGGGGGCCGTGGCGCCGCGCGAGGCGGTCATCATCCCCATCTTCCGCCTACTCAAGTCGCTCGGCGCGCTCAACGGCATCTGGGGCATGGTGCTCTGGCTCACTGGCGTGGGCATCGGCAACGCCTTCCTGATGGCCGGCTTCTTCCTCACGCTGCCCAAGGAGGTCGAGGAGGCCGCGGCGGTGGACGGTGCGGGGCCGTTCCGCACCTTCTTCGACGTGGCGCTGCCGATGGCCAGGCCCATCGTGACCACGGTCGGCCTCTTCGCCTTCCTGAACGCCTGGAACAACTTCCTCATCCCGCTCCTGTGCACCGTGAGCCGGCCGAGCATGCAGCCGCTCGCCGTCGCCGTCTACAACTTCCAGCGCGGGCACCCGGGCAAGTGGCAGGAGATCAACGCCGCCGCCGCCATCATGATTGTCCCCGCCATTGCCCTCTTCCTCATCCTCCAGAGGCACATCGTCAAGGGCGTCGCGGTGGGAGCCATCAAAGGCTGAGCACGAGCCCGGTGTAAGGAGCGGCCGCAAAAAAGGGGACATTCTACTTTATGCCGCTTCGGGGTTCTTTGTGGGTAGCCCCCAGGGGTTGTGGTTGTCGGTCGGCGCGAGCAGCTGGCGATCCAGCGCCGGCACAGGTGTATTT
>Ga0194113_10007210_pt1 | contig 13924 bp, 11 predicted proteins | sample TA2MahC200mmetaG_FD_146193 | JGI IMG/M metagenome (GOLD analysis project Ga0194113, IMG submission 146193) | Freshwater microbial communities from Lake Tanganyika, Tanzania - TA2015017 Mahale Deep Cast 200m | ecosystem: Environmental > Aquatic > Freshwater > Lake | place: Tanzania: Lake...
CGGCTTTCCCTAAAAAGGAGCAATATTTCGTGATCGCCGCCGTCAACGTCGTCTTCCCATGGTCTATGTGCCCCATGGTGCCTACGTTCAAGTGCGGTTTGTCGCGTACAAATGTTTCCTTTGCCATACGTGCTCTCCTGTGTACTGATTGATACGAACAATGAATTCGAATGATAACTAGATTTCACCTCGGATGATCTTTTCGGCTAAACCATCGGAAATTTTAGCGTAATGATCGAATTCCATCGTGAACACACCCCGGCCCTGGGTTGCCGAACGCAATCGGGTTGCGTAGCCGAACATCTCAGCCAAAGGTATCATCGCTCGGACAGCTTGCGTGCTTCCCGGCCGCGCTTCCATGCCCAGCACTTCACCGCGCCGTGAATTCATCTGTCCGATGATCTCACCCAGAAATTCATCCGGGGTAACAACTTCTACTTTCATCATCGGCTCTTGCAAAATGGGCTTGGCTCGTTGAACGCCCTCTCGGAATGCCATCGATCCTGCCAGTTTGAAGGAAATCTCATTCGAATCAACTTCATGGAATGAACCATCATACAGGCGGACATGCACATCCGTCACCGGATATCCTGCAAGAACCCCTGCTTCTGCCGTCTCACGCACACCTTTTTCGACCGCGGGGATGAATTCCTTGGGGATCGCGCCGCCAACGATTTCATTTTCGAAGGTCACACCGACGCCAGGCTCATTCGGCTCGATAGCTAATACCACATGAGCAAATTGCCCACGGCCGCCAGTCTGCTTCGAGTGGCGATATTCGATATCCTCGACAGCCCTGGTGATGGACTCGCGGTAAGCAACTCGAGGGTTGCCCACCCGGGCATGCACGCCGAACTCTCGGAGCAGGCGATCCACCAAAACTTCCAGATGGAGTTCGCCCATCCCCGAGATGAGGGTCTGCCCGGTTTCAGAATCAACTCGAACCTGGAAAGTCGGGTCCTCCTCGGATAGTTTGTGCAAAGCCTCGGACATCTTGTCCTGGTCGGCCATGGTTTTGGGTTCGATCGCCACCGAAATCACCGGTTCCGGGAAGGTGATGTTTTCCAAAATAATCTGGCTGGCCGCATCGCACAGCGTATCCCCAGTGAAGGAAAATTTAGGCCCTAGAACGGCGACAATGTCGCCAGCCGAGGCGTCATCAATATCTTCGCGACGATCGGCGTACATCCGGATAAGCCGGCCAATACGCTCTTTCTTCTGCTTTACCGAGTTATACGTCGTAGCGCCTTTGGTCAGGCGGCCAGAATATATGCGCAAATAAGCCAAACGCCCGACATAGGGATCGGTGACGATTTTAAAGACCAGGGCGCTCAAAGGGGCAGTATCCTCAGCCGGTCGCACGAGTTCCTCATCGCTATTCGGACGGTATCCTCGCACCGGCGGGATATCGAGCGGCGAGGGCAAGTAATCTACCACTGCATCCAGGACAGGTTGGACGCCTTTATTGCGCAGCGATGTTCCACAGAAAACCGGCGTAAGTTCGCCAGCAATAACCGCCCGCCGCAAGGCTGCTTTCAACTCTTCGACGTTGATCGTCTCCCCTTCGAGATATTTGAGGGTAAGTTCATCATCGGTTTCGGCAATTTGCTCGATCATGTGTTCGCGCATTGCTTCGGCCTGGGCCAGGAGATCTACAGGTATATCGCCGACAACCGGCCCCATTCCCAGATTATCTTTCCAGATGATGGATTCTTCTGTGAGCAGGTCAACAACGCCCTTGAACTCCGATTCCACGCCAATGGGCAGTTGCACAGCAACCGGGTTGGCGCCCAGACGTTCCCGAATCATCTTGACAGTGCGCTCGAAAGACGCTCCCACTCGATCCATCTTGTTGACGAAACAAACCCGCGGGACGCCATAAAGGTCGGCCTGACGCCAGACAGTTTCACTCTGCGGTTCGACGCCTTGAACAGCATCGAAAACCACTACCCCACCATCCAGCACCCTCAAGGAGCGCTGCACTTCCGCGGTGAAATCAATGTGGCCTGGGGTGTCAATGAGGTTGATCAGATGATCTTTCCAGTCAGCCGACACCGCCGCGGAAACAATCGTAATACCACGCTCGCGTTCCTGGTCCATCCAGTCGGTGACGGTGGTGCCATCATCAACGGAACCAAGACGGTGCGTTTTGCCTGTGTAGTACAGGATTCGCTCGGTCGTGGTAGTTTTTCCGGCATCGATATGGGCAATGACGCCGATATTTCGATACCGCTCCAGAGGATACTGTCGTGACATTCGTACCTACAAACAATAAAACTTATACCCGGTAATGCGAGAAAGCCCGGTTGGCTTTTGCCATTCGGTGTGACTCTTCACGTTTTCGGACCGCCGAGCCTGTATTGTTGGCCGCGTCCAGTAACTCCTCGGCCAGAAGCTCGGGGAAAGCCTTCCCTGCGCGGGTGCGCGCGCCGGTCAGAATCCAGCGCGTTGCCAGCGCAAATTGACGATCCGGAGGCACCTCCATCGGCACCTGGTACGTGGCGCCGCCAATACGGCGCGGCTTGACTTCCATAATCGGCGAAGCATTCTCGATCGCTTTATCGAACATCTCCAACGCATTCTGGCCGCTACGCTCTTGTACAAGACCCAATGCATCGTAGACCAACCGAGTAGCCACGCTCTTCTTGCCATTCTTCATAACGCAATTGATGAAGGCTTGCACGTTCACACTTTGGTAGCGCACATCCGGTTCAATCGCGCTTTTTGGCGGTTTATTTCGTCGCATTCAACTTCTCCGTTTTGCAATCGATCCTCATCGAGAATCGCCGGGGAATATCTATTCCGGCGATTCCTTTTGTTGGATGCTATCGTTTCTTCGTTCCGTACTTAGAACGGCCCTGCTTTCGATCATCAACGCCTGTGGAGTCGAGGCTGCCTCGGACGACATGATAGCGCACACCGGGCAGGTCTTTCACACGACCACCACGAACCAAAACGATCGAGTGCTCCTGCAGGTTATGACCCTCGCCAGGGATATAGGCCGTCACCTCGATCATGTTGGTGAGGCGCACACGCGCGATCTTACGCAGCGCGGAATTCGGCTTCTTGGGCGTCATTGTGCGAACGATTGTGCATACGCCTCGTTTTTGAGGGGCGCCCTTCGGCTGTCGGATGCGGCGCTGTTTATCCGAGTTAAACGCGTATTGCAACGCAGGAGCTTTGCTCTTGGTAGATTTATCTTTGCGACCATTTCGAACCAGTTGATTAATCGTGGGCACGTTCGCCTCCAAAAAAAATCGGGTTGTTACTATAACTACATTACTTCTTTTCAACAACGGAGGCCATCGCTCGTGCATTGATGGCCTCGCGTTCATTCACGTTTCGTCCTGTTAAACGGATAGGGGGTATTTGCCTACCCTTCCCTTTTGGGACAACAACCAGTGATTTTACCACGCTGAAATATCAACGTCAATAGTCTTGCCCCAATTCTAGTAAGCCTGTGGTCATCTTGGGACGCTTCTTACGGGTGTCCTCTTTGCCGAAACGAACCACCTTGCCCCCTTCGGTGACAGCTTCGACTTCCAGGCCAAGGCTCTGAAGCTCCTTGACCAACACCTGGAAGGAGGCCGGGATGCTGGGATCCTCCATGGATTCGCCTTTGACGATGGCTTCATAGGCTTTCACACGCCCGACCACATCATCGGATTTGATGGTGAGCATTTCTTGAAGGGTGTAGGCTGCGCCATAAGCCTCCAGCGCCCATACTTCCATCTCGCCGAAACGCTGACCGCCGAACTGCGCCTTGCCGCCCAACGGCTGCTGGGAAACCAGGCTGTAGGGGCCGGTCGAGCGAGCGTGCACCTTGTCTTCGACCAGGTGATGTAACTTGAGAATCGACATCACGCCTACCGTGACAGGCCGGTCGAAGGGTTCACCGGTCTTCCCATCTCGTAAGATTTGCTTGCCCAGGATAGGCGACGGAATGTTTTTCTGGAGCATGATCTCTTCGGCTTTGGCGCGCAGATCTTCATCCGCCACCCTTTCGTCATCCACCTCTTGATCCTTCAGCCACAAACGCAAGCAGGCATTCACAGCGCGCTCGTCCTGAGCATCGCGTTCTTCCACGGGGATTTTCATATCTTCGAAGGCCAGGACGAGATCAGGATCGAATCCATTCTCCTTCAACCATTCTCGCAGTACAGCCCGGCGGGCATAATCTACATCTGCGATCAGCTGATAGACGTCGTATCCCAGGTCTCCAAGCCAGGCCTCCATGTAGATGCGGCGGATATAGTGTTCATCCTCGATCCCTGCGGGATCATATCCTTCTTCCAGCCATTTCCAGGCCCGATCAGCAACTTCTTTCCAGGCCCGATCTATCATCCACACACGAGCTAACTCGGCCTCGATTTCGGTTTCTCGAGCGCCATCGAATACTGGCGTGATGGCGCGGAAGCCTAAGCCACGCGTCGCCCAACCCAAATGGACTTCCAACACCTGACCCACATTCATACGACCAGGGACCCCGGTGGGATTCAGGATGATGTCCACGGGTGTACCATCCTCGAGGAATGGCATATCCTCCTCGGGAACGATCACAGAGACGACGCCTTTGTTCCCATGCCTGCCGGCCAGCTTATCCCCCGACGAGAGTTTACGGCGCTGCGCCACCGAGACGCGCACCATCGTCTCGACGCCAGAGGAAAGCTCTACCCCATCATCCCGGGAGAAGATCTTTACATCAACGACCTTGCCGCGCGCGCCGTGAGGCATTCGCAGCGAGGTGTCTTTCACATCGCGAGATTTTTCGCCGAAAATAGCCCGTAGCAATCGCTCTTCAGGGGTGAGTTCTTTTTCACCCTTCGGAGAAATCTTGCCCACCAGGATATCGTTCGGACCAACCTCGGCGCCGATGCGGATAATGCCATCTTCATCGAGATCTTTGATAGCCGTCTCGCCAACGTTTGGGATATCGCGTGTGATCTCTTCGGGTCCCAGCCGGGTATCGCGAGCCTCGATTTCGTATTTTTCGACATGCACAGATGTAAAGCGGTCTTCCTGAACGAGCCGCTCCGAGATGACGATGGCATCCTCATAGTTGGCCCCTTCCCAGGAAAGGAAGGCGATCAGAGCGTTCTGGCCCAAAGCCAGGTTTCCATCTACCGTGGAGGAAGAATCGGCGATCACATCGCCTTTCCTGACAACCTGCCCTTTCGTCACCGAAGGACGTTGGTCAACACAGGTGCTCTGATTCGACCGCTGGTATTTACGCAGCGGATATACTCGCTCGCCATCTTTATGGCGGATGACAATGCGTCCACCCGTCACTGAAACGACCTCGCCGTCATCCTGAGCGATAACCACCTGACCAGAGTCTACCGCGGCAGCGTATTCCATGCCTGTAGAGACGAGGGGAACTTCAGGGCGCAGCAGAGGCACTGCCTGGGCTTGCATATTGGAACCCATCAAGGCGCGGTTGGCGTCATCATGCTCCAGGAAGGGAATCAAGGCGGCGCTGATGCCGACAATCTGTTGCGGCGCCACGTCCATATAGTCTATATTCTCGGCTGGCGAAAAGATGAAAGTCGTCCGGTGCCGGGAGGAAGCTCGTCCACGGATGAATTCTCCGTACTCGTTGAGCGGCGAGTTAGCCTGGGCGATCACGAATTTGTCTTCTGTATCGGCAGAGAGGTAAACGTAATCCTCGGTAACGAAAGGCACCACCGGGATTTCGCTCACATTCAATTTGGCTATTTGTTTCGCCAGCTTTTCATCAATGCGGGTTCCTTTGGCTGCAATCACTTTGCCGGATTTTGGATCAGTCACATCTTCTCGCAACGAGCGATTCACCATCAGGGGGCTATCCGGCGGAAGCGCCTTCAACACATGCCGATAGGGAGTCTCGATGAAACCATATTCGTTGACTTTGGCGAAGGAGGCAAACCGCCCGATCAAACCGATATTGGGGCCTTCGGGTGTCTCGATGGGGCAGATGCGCCCATAGTGAGATTGGTGCACGTCACGCACATCGAAACCGGCGCGCTCGCGCCGCAGACCGCCCGGGCCTAACGCCGACAACGTGCGCTTATGGCGCAACTCGGCCAGCGGGTTGGTTTGATCCATGAATTGTGATAACTGGCTGGAGCCGAAGAATTCGCGTAACGCGGCCACCACCGGGCGAACGTTGACCAGGCTGATCGGGGAGAGATTATCCGTATCGCGGATGGACATGCGCTCCTTGACCACGCGCTCCATACGGCGCAGGCCTATGCGCAGTTTATTCTGAATCAACTCACCCACCGTCTTGGTGCGGCGGTTGCCCAGGTGATCTATATCATCCGGGTGTTCCGTCTCGTTATTGATGGCAATCATATAACGCACCAAACGGACGATATCCCACTTGGTGATCGTACAGTGATCAATCGGCACGATGTCGTGCAGATCGAGTTTTTGATTGAGCTTGTACCGGCCAACCCGCTTCAAGTCGTAGCGGCGTTGCTGAAAGAGCTGCTCCTCCAGAAATTCACGGGCATTCTCCAGGGTGGCCGGGTCGCCTGGGCGCATACGGCGAAAGAATTCCAGAAGGGCAGCCTCGGCAACCGTTATGCCATCACGCGTATCCCATTTCGGCTCCTGGGCCAGGGTGGCAGGAATATACATGCGATCCGGGTTATTATCAATATCCGCGAAGAGGTTGAGGATTTCTTCATCGGTGCCATGGACAATGGCATTGTCCTTCAAGCCATCATCCACAGCGGCCAAAGCCCGCAAGAAAATCGTGATGGGGATGGTTCGGCGGCGGTTGAATTTGAGCGTCAGATAATCGCTCTTCCGAGTGCCGAACTCCATCCAGGCGCCGCGATCGGGGATCATTTTCGAGTTTGCCAGCCTGCGGCCAGTCGCACGATCCACTTCTGCCTCGAAGTAGACGCCTGGAGAGCGAATCAACTGAGTGACCACGACGCGCTCCGTGCCATTGATAATGAACGTGCCTTTTTCGGTCATCTCCGGGAAATCGCCCAGGAAGATATCCTGCTTGATCGGCTCAGGAATGGCAGGCCCGGCTAATAAAACCGACACATACAGCGGGCAGGCGTATGTCAAGTCGCGCTCGACGCACTCATCCACGTTGAATTTCGGCTCCTCGAACCAATACGTTAATCCGAACTCCTCAGCCTCGGGCGTCTGGCTTGGGAAATACAAGCGCATATCGCCGCTATAAGACTCGATAGGGGAAATCTCGTGAAAAAGGTCAGCCAGTCTGTCGCTCTTCAAACGTTCGAAAGATTGCAACTGCACTTCGATCAAATCCGGCAAACCGAAACGAACGTCGATTCGAGCGTAAGATTTGGATGGTGGAAGCTGTGCCATAAAACAATTACTCCTGCGTCAACCTTTGGCGAAACAACATCTTAAACAAATCCAGACTACGCGGAAGAATGCCCTGACTGCAACTCTCTAGCCAGGGCAACGTAGTCCCCAAATTGATTTCACAACGGCCAGGGAACACTTCATGAATATCTAGGCCAAGAGGCATTATTATACTGATATCCACTTATATGGTCAAGCAGAAATTTGCCTTGCGCGCGCGAAAATGTTGTCAGAAGGATTCCCGAAAAAAGGGGGGTTATCTCCTGATATGTCTTGCGCGCGCAATTCGCCTTTTCCACTCGGAGGGTATAATTAGTCCATATCTTATTGGTTCCAGCTCGTCCGGGTCAGGATCATCTCATGACAATAAACCCAGATCAGGATTTTCGCTCCGGCTTCGTGGCGGTTATGGGCCGGCCCAATGTGGGCAAATCAACGCTCATCAACAGCCTCATCGGACAGAAGATCGCCGCCGTCTCCCCCAAACCCCAAACCACCCGCCAGCAGCAACTCGGCATCCTCACCCTGGACGAAGCTCAAATCGTCTTCATTGATACGCCGGGGTTGCACAACCCGCGCCACAAATTAGGCGAGTTCATGAATGACGAGGCCGCGCACGCGCTCGAAGAAACCGACCTGATCCTCTTTCTGGTGGATTTGACCGAGACACCCCCTCATGAAGAAGACCACCTCCTGGTCGAATTGCTTGACGATCTCGACCCGCGCCCGAAGGTGATCCTGGCCCTGAACAAGCTCGACCGTGTGGAGGCGGGGGATGTGGCCCGAAGAGCGGCGATTTATGAAGAACTGCTGCCCGAGGCGATCCCCATCAGAATATCCGCCGTGCGCGCCGACCAACTGGGCGAGCTATTGCAAACGCTGATCGCCAACCTTCCCCCAGGGCCGCCCTACTACCCGGTGGATCAGATCACCAACTTATACGAAAAAGAAATCGCCGCCGACCTGATCCGCGCCGCCTGCCTGATCCACCTGCGCGACGAAGTCCCCCACGCCATCGCCGTGCGCATGGACGAATACACCGAACGCGGCGACCAGGGTGCTTATCTTCACGCCACGCTCTTCGTGGAACGCGACACGCAAAAAGGCATCGTGGTTGGCCAGGGGGGGGAAATGATCAAACGCATCGGCGCCCATGCCCGGGGGCAAATCGAAGCCATGAGTGGGCGCAAGGTTTATTTGCAGCTACGCGTCAAGGTGCGTAAAAACTGGCGGGACAACGAACAGGCGTTGAAACAGTTCGGGTTCAAGCGCTGGGAATAGTCAGTGGGCAGTAGGCAGTGGACAGTACAATGATGAAGTATTTGTATATCCAAATCGCACTCGGTATCGCCGCCCTCAACTGGGTCTCAGTCGCCATAAAATCGAAATGGCTGGAATATGTCACCAAGCCTGCCACGATGCTGGCGCTCCTGGCCTTTGTATGGCGGTTACGACCCGGCCTGATCGCCCACGGGGATGTCAACTGGTTGATCTTTGCCCTGCTCTTCTCCCTGGCCGGAGATGTGTTTTTGATGCTGCCGGGAAATCTCTTTCTGCCAGGGTTGATCTCCTTCCTGCTGGCTCATCTTGCCTACATCTTCGCCTTCAATATCGTATCCCCTCCCCTCGACTCTGCCAGCCTGATCGTCGCGCTGATGGTGGTGATTACCGGCGCGCAGATATACCGCCGCATCGCCGCCGGGTTGGAAATCGCCGGGGAGCAGAAGATGAAAATCCCGGTGCTGATCTATACCATCGTGATCTCGGTGATGGTCATCTGTGCCTTGTTGACCCTGGTGAGCAGCGGCTGGGAAAACTACCGCGCCCTGCTGCTCAGCGTCGGCGCGCTGCTCTTCTTCCTCTCCGACACCTGGTTGGCCTGGGATCGCTTCGTAGAACCGCTGAAGTTTCGTGACCTGCGCGTGATGGTCAGCTATCACCTGGCGCAGATTTGTTTGTGTTTGGGGTTTTTGGTTTCGCCATAACAACAGGTGACTGTCATCTCCAACGAGGCGCTGTTACGAAGAAACCCGTTCTCTGACAGAAAACGGGTTTCGATTAGGTCCTCGGAGGCAGGGCCATCTTTGGGGAAGGGGTCAGCTCCAACTACGAGTCCGGCTCCCCCTTCATCAACACTTCTGCCGCCTGGACGGCTTCGACCGCCGCGGGGGAGGCGATATACTCCCGCGTTCCGAAATAGGTCAACAACACCGCACCCAAACCCCACAATCCAACCAGGACGCGCGGCAGCCAACCCACGCAGGGGACCAGCTCGTCGAAACCCACCAGCACGAAGTAGAGGATCAGGGTGCCGACGCCGGCAGCGATAGCGGGCGCCCACTCCTGATTCAGCATCCTGGCGATGCGACGACCAACTTCTAATCCCAGGGCCACCCAACCCAGCAGCCAGGCGATCCCCAGCAGCACCACCTCCACGAACGCCACCGGGATCAAGATGATGGTGACGGACAGAGCGATAAACGCCAGGGGCGCCAACAAGGCGGTCAGCAGGCCCGCGCCGCCGGTGATGAGCGGTTGATCCAGGGCCGCGCGCGCCACCCGATCTGCTTGTGAGGGGAAGAAGATCACCAGCAAGACCGCCAACGCTGCCCAGATGAACATGCGGAAGGTGAACCAGACGATTTTCAAAACAGGGTTCGGACTGACGTCCATCATAGGAGGCTTCACATCATCGAACTGCATCTCCGAGGGGAAATTGAATTGAAACGGCAGGCTCAACCCCTGGATCACATCGCCGCTGATTTGGGCGCCGGCTTCCCTTTGGAGCGAAGCCCCCATCGTGACTAGATCGCCATTCACCACCGCAGCCCCCCCGAGCTGGAGCGCCCCGCCGATGCCCACCATATCGCCATTGACGGTCCCTCTACTATCCACCGTGCCTCCCACCAGGACGACATCGCCATTGACGGTGCTGCCCGCTTCCAGGGTCGCTGCGCCCCCAATCACTATCAGGCTGCCATCCAGAGTTTCTCCTTCAGCCAGGGTGTATGTGCCGCCAAAGACAACTTTATCATCCATGAGATCTCTGGCGTAAGCAGCGCCTGGCCAGAGCAGCGCTGCAATGACGAATAGATAGATGAGGAGTTTTAGATTTTTCATGATTTATGCCCTCCCAGGCATCCTCGCCAAACGCGCCATGGATAAGACCCACAGCAGGCTGCCTGAACTGACGATTAGTGCCAGGATTGCCCATCCGCTGGGGGATAGCAGCCCCGGGATGGTGCGGATCAGAATGGCGAGGAGATTTTGGAATATATTGATGACTGTCAGGAGCGACGTGAGGCGATACACCAATACCAGTAATATTTCTGTCAGGGAATCGAAGGTATCGAAGAACGTCATCCCAAGCAGCATGCCTAACAGCGACACACCGTTCGCGATCAAAATCAGCGTGATCCAGGATTGCCAACGATAACGCGCAGTCAATACGCCCTGGTCTTCTTGCACCAGGCGCGCCTTCCAGCGATTGGCAAAACCTGGGGCCGGCTCGAGATCAGGACTCGCCTGGAACAGGCTGGCAACGCTCCGCCAGGAGTGTCCCAACGCCTGACAAGTCTCACAGGCCCGAAGGTGCTCGTCCAAAGCCCGGGCCTGGTCAGGCGTCAGCGGGTCATCGAAAAGGAGCCAGGTTTCAAAAGGCTGGTGTCTCATAGGGTATCCTTTCCACGTGGTCTGGTTCGAGGATTTCCATTTGCGCTTCCTGTAATTGCCAGCTCTCGGCAAGCGCCCGGCGAGCCCGGTAGAGGCGGCTCTTGACAGCGCTCTCGCTGAGCGCCAGCGTGTCTGCGATCTCTTCATAAGAATATTCGTACCAGTAATGTAGGACCACCACAGCGCGGTCTCTAGGGGCCAGCCCGTCGAGCAACTGGCGAATGCGGGTTTGCTTCTCATCCATCACCAGGGCCATCTCGGGGGAGGGGCCTGGGTCGGGCGGCTGCCACCAATCATACTCTTCATCATCTATCGAGAAAGACGGCAAACGACGTTTTCTCAAGCGGTCTATGCAGTAATGCGAGGCAATCGAGAGCAGCCAGGTGGCAAAGGAGCGCCCGGGGTCATAGCGATTCAAGTGCCGATAAGCCCGCAGAAACGTCTCCTGCGCGGCGTCTTCAGCATCGCCAGCATCCCCCAGCATGCGGTAACACAGACTAAAGACAGGTCTTTGATAAGCTTCTACGATATGTGAAAAAGCATCTTTCTCACCTTCTCGCGCCTGGGCAAGCCATATCGCTTCGTTGTCGTTCAAAATTGCGCTCCTGCGGTCTCGTTTATCTATTCCAAATTACGCAGGGGGGGGGTAAAAGTTGCGAATTTGCAAGTAGCACGTTTCACGCTTTACGTTTTACGTTTTACGATTCTCTCTTCATTCATCCAACAACGAAACATCCGCCAGCGATTCGATCACCCCGATGACCGCCGAATTATCGAGTTTCGCCATGCCCATCTGTAACATGGCTGCGAAGAGTTGCGTATGCACCGCGGCAGACGGCATGGGGACGCCATACTGGCGCGCGGTGTCCATGACGATGCCCAGGTCTTTGGCTTGCATATAGGCTTTGAAGCCAGGCTGGCGGTTGCCTGCGAAGAGGCGCTCGGGTTTGACATCCAGAGTCCAGCACTGGGCCGCGCCGCCTTGAATGGCAGCGACCACCTTTTGGGGATCGGCGCCGGCCTTCTTAGCCAGGATCATCAACTCGCCCATCGCCACCATCTGGGCAGCCACCATAACCTGGTTGGCAGCTTTGGCGATCTGCCCCGCCCCTGCATCACCGACGTGGGTGATTGTTTTGCCAATCACATTGAAAATGGGCATGATCTTTTCCAGGGCTTCTGCCGGGCCACCGACCATAATCGCCAGGGTGCCCTTCTGGGCCCCGATGTCCCCACCGCTGACCGGACAATCCAGCGAGAGCACGCCCTTTTCGGCCAGCTTTTCGGCGATCCACCGGGCGGTGGCGGGTTTGATGGTGGAGTTGTCCACGAAGATCAGGCCTGGGTGGGCGCCTTCGATGATCCCACCAGAGCCGAGAGCGACCAGCTCCACATCGGGGGAATCAGGCAGGCTGGTGAAGACCACATCCACCTGCGAAGCGACTTCGGCGGACGAAGAGGCTGCTTTGGCCCCTTCAGCGACCAATTCATCTACCGCCCTGCGGCTGCGGTTGTGGACGATCAGAGGGAATCCCGCCCCGAGGATATTCCTGGCGATAGATTTGCCCATGATGCCCAGGCCGATATAGCCAACGGTTGGTTTCGATGACATGTGTGCTCCTTTAGTGATGAATAAAGGTAACTACTCAACCAAACGGAGAAATTCCCGAAAAAAGGGTGTGCGCAGGGGGCTACGCCCCCTGCGCACACCCTTTTTTCGGGTAAACTACTGATACCGTTTCGTAATGTTCGGCACCAGATATTCCTCGAAAGCGCGCTGCGCGTCATAATCCGGCTGCCAACCCCAATCGCGGCGGGCTGCGCTGTCATCCATGTCGGCAGCCCAACTATCCACGATGGCCTGACGTTTGAGATCAGGAGCATGGGTGATCTCAGCATCCGGGAAGAACTTCAACACCCAGCCCTTGAACTCCTCCGCCGATAGGCTGAAACTGGTCACATTGTACACTCGCTGGCAGATCGCCTCCGCCGGGGCGGCGGCCAGATTCAAAAGTGCTTTGATCGCATCTGGCATGGCCATGAAGGGGATACGCACATCGGGGCGCACGAAGCAGGCGTAGGGTTCGCCTTTGGCGGCGGCGTGCAACATCTCGGGGCCATAGTCGCTGGTGCCGCCGCTGGGAATAGTAAAGGCGCTGATCAGGCCGGGAAAACGAACCGCGCGGAAATCAACCATCACCGGCTGTTCCGCCGCCAATTGACGATAATACTCGCTGAAATAAATCCCCAACAACTCGCAATATAACTTGTTAGCCCCATACATGGTGCGGGGGTAATTCCACTCCCATTCTCTCACGCGGGCGTACTGGGTCTTAGTCTCCAGATCGGGCAGGCCGTAGACGGCAATCGAACTGGGAAAAATGAACTGCACCGGTTTCTGACGCCACTCGGATTGTTCGGCGGCGAGGCGCAGCAGCCCCATGGTGCCGTTGACATTGACCTGATGGGTGATCCCTGGCGAAAATTCACCCCTCGTCGAGAGCAGGGCTGCCAGATGATAGATGGCATCGAACTCATACTCGCTGACCAGCCGATCCAGGAGCTTTTGATCGAGGATGTCGGCTTCCCAATGAGTAGTCAAGCCCCTGACATCCTCAGGGAGGGGTTCCAGGTCCAGGGTCAGCAAGGGGGTCTTGCCATTCTTGGATAAAGCTTCGATCAACGCGTGACCGATCTCCCCTGCCGCTCCAGTAATCAAGATCGCTTTCTTGCGCATTCTTTTACTCCTCGTATGTGTAATGAGTGGGGCACAAACCTGCCGCCGCTCGACTTAGAGACTGTTTTAAAAGTCGCCAGAAACCACAGATAAACACAGATGAACACCGATTTTCTTGATGAACAGCCGTCTTTTATCGCCGAAATCCCTTTTATCTGTGTTCATCTGTGGCCGATTTGAGTT
>Ga0194113_10007227_pt1 | contig 13905 bp, 10 predicted proteins | sample TA2MahC200mmetaG_FD_146193 | JGI IMG/M metagenome (GOLD analysis project Ga0194113, IMG submission 146193) | Freshwater microbial communities from Lake Tanganyika, Tanzania - TA2015017 Mahale Deep Cast 200m | ecosystem: Environmental > Aquatic > Freshwater > Lake | place: Tanzania: Lake...
GGCGTGCTAGCGGGATACCCTGTGGTTGACGTGAAAGTAACATTGTATGATGGCAGCTCTCATCCCGTAGACTCCTCAGAAATGGCCTTCAAGATTGCCGCAGCTCAAGCCCTAAAGAAAGGGCTGTCCCAGGGACAGCCTGTGCTGCTAGAGCCTATAATGAACCTTACAATTACTGTGCCTGACAATTATACCGGTGACATAATAGGTGATCTGAACTCAAAAAGAGCCCGCGTTATGGGTATGTCACCTGCTCACGGAATGAATACCATCGAAGCGCAAGCACCATCGGCCGAGATTTTGAACTACGCTACCGACCTGAGGTCAATGACACAAGGGCGCGGCACTTTTGTGGTCAAATTCAGCCATTATGAGGAAGTACCGCAGCCCATTATGCAGAAAATCATAGCTCAAAAGAGCCAGCAATAGCTGCCCGATTGCAGATTCTTTAACCTGCCAGCAACTCCTTGACTTTTTCTGAGAATGCCGGCAATACCTGTTTCCAGTCACCCACAACGCCGAAGCGCGCTTCCTTAAATATGTTTGCTTCAGCATCTTTGTTAATAGCTACTACATTCTTGGAACCGGAACAGCCTGCAAGGTGCTGGCTGGAGCCGGAAACGCCCACGGCAATATAAAGCTCTGGAGCAACGATCTTGCCAGTAAGGCCGATCTGCATGGTGTCTGGTACCCAGCCGTTGTCACACGGTGGCCTAGAGGCTCCTACGGCCCCTTTCAGAACCTTGGCTAGCTCTTCTAGCTGCTTGAAGCCTTCAGGGCTGCCTATACCCCTTCCACCACAGATTATTGCCTGAGCGTCTTCGAGCTTGATACCGGCCAGTTCTTCTTTTACAGTCTCCAGTACCTTGGTTCTTATCTTGGCCACGTCAAGTTCCACTTTCAGTGGGATAACCTCGCCCTGTTTCGACGTATCAGGTGCCAATGGTGACATCGCCTTAGACCTGACAGTAGCAATCTGTGGGAATGCCTCCGAAACAAAGATGGCGCGTGCATTTCCACCGTAAACAGGTCGAGTTTCCTGCAGCAGCTTAGCCTGCGGGTCGATGCTTAGCTCCACGGTATCCATAGCTAAGCCGACACCCAATCTGAACGCCAGACGCGGAGCCAAGTCGCGTCCAATCGAAGTTTGCCCCATCAGCAGAATACGCGGTGAGATATCCTTTATAACTTTTTCCATAACCATCAGGTAGGAGTCAGTCTGATAGTCCGCTAGCATAGCGTCTTCTACTGTGTAGACCTTATCCGCTCCGGCTGCTATCGTATTCTTGGGTGCATCGCCAAGTTGATTCCCAACTAATATACATATCAACTCTTCTTTAAGCGTGTCAGCGAGTTGTCGACCGCACCCTAGAAGCTCGCCACTAATGGCAGCCAGGTTACCCTGAACTGATTCTCCTAATATCATTACACCTTTGGGTTCAGCCATGATGACCTCCTTGGTTTATTTGCATTTTAGTTTAGAATAGTTTGGACTCTCTGAGTCGCTGGGCAAGCTTGGTTCCTGCTTCCGCAGGGCTGTCTGCCTCTATGATCTCACACTTCCCCTCTTTTACCGGCTGGAAGAGCTTGAGCAGTTTATTCTTTCTACCAGCGGCGCCAATCTGCCCTGGTTCGACGCCTATATCTGCTGGCTTCCATATTACTGGTTGCTTCTTGGCAGCAGCCATGATCCCCTTCAGGGTTGCATAGCGTGCTTCACCCAACTCATTGCTAACCGTGATCAGAGCAGGCATAGTAACTTCAATAACTTGATAGCCATCAGCTATGACACGCTCGACCTTTGCTTTGCCATCAACCACTTCCACCTTCTTGGCCACTGTGACGCTAGGAATTCCCAAAAGCTCAGCTATGCCTGAGCCGACTTGACCTGCATCCCAGTCGGCTGCCTGCCGGCCGCAGAATATGAGGTCGAATTGCCCAATCTTTTTTATGGCCATTGTCAACGCATAGGCTGTAGACCAACTATCGCCGCCTTCAAAGGCCGGGTCCTCAAGCAAGATGAGTTCGTCCGCACCCATGGAGAGGGGTTTCTTCACCACATCGCGAAGCAAATTATTGCCTAAGCTTAAAACGGTTATCTTGCCGCCCTGGCTATCTTTGATTCGAAGAGCGGCTTCAACTGCCTGCTCATCGAAAGGGCTGATTACTGGTGGTACTCCGGGTGGTGGGATTACTTGATTGGAAGCGGGGTCGATTTTGAAGCTTGCAGGCGGTGCTTCGGGGTCAATAACTTGTTTGCAGCATACGATCATGTTTACGGGCATTATTTCCTCCTTCTTGTGTATGAAAATGTCGGCTGCGTCTTATCCAAGGTGATACTTTAGGACAAATGGCCCTGTTTGTCAAACATGGTGGAACGTGATTTTCACCACGCGGTTAACTCCACCGTAATCAGACAAAAAAACACAGTCAGCATGAGGAATATATCGCTTCAGTAAAGAGGATAACTCGTTGCCTTGTCCCCTGCCTATTTCCAGAAGCAGACAACTATGTAGCAATATCTTGCCTTCCAGTTGGCTGAGCAGGCTTTCTATTACTCTCAGGCCATCCTCACCGCCGTGGATTGACAGTAGAGGCTCGAAACGAGCTATCTCAGGACTTAGATTCGCCAGGTCCGGGGTTTTAATGTAGGGTAGATTGGCAATAACCAAGTCGGCAGGCTTGGGAAGCGGCTCTAGAAGATTACCCTGCAAAAGTACAACTTGCTCGGTGACGTTGTGACGCGCGCAGTTAATCCGCGCCACATCTATGGCCAAAGGCGAAATATCAATGGCACAGATTATGCTTTCAGGCAGTCCAAGAGCCAGCGCCACAGCAATAGCACCACACCCAGTTCCAATATCAGCTATGACGAGTGGCTGTCCCGAGTGCGGCTTGCTGTGTGCAAAGGTATTAGCCCATTGAAGGGCAGCTTCTACTAGAAGCTCAGTCTCCGGCCTTGGAATCAGGACGCGCTGGTCGACATAGAAGTCATGCCCATAGAATTCCTTGTGTCCCACAATATATGAAGAAGGCTCACCCAAAAGGCGACGTTCTACTAGCTGCTGCAGGAGGGCTATCTCTTCATCAGTCAGAAGGCGGTCACTTTCTGAATATAGCTGGGCTGGGGAGAGCCTCGATATGTGTTGGAGCAGAACTCTAGCTTCGAGATGGCTATAATCTACACTATTCAGACGAAAAACGTGTGTTGTTGTTTGGAGTGCTTGTGCCAAGGTCATAGCAAGCTTGCTTCAAGTTGTCTAGCCTGTTCGTTGGCCGAGAGGGCATCGATCAGCTCGTCGATTTCGCCACTGAGGATTTTGGGTAAATTGTGCAGGGTGAGGTTGATCCGATGGTCTGTTACCCTGTCTTGGGGAAAGTTATAGGTACGGATTTTTTCGGCACGCTCACCGCTACCAATTTGTGAACGCCTTTCGTCCGTTATTTCCTGAAATTGCCTGCTCTGCTCTTTATCAAGCAGACGTGCCCTCAGGACTGCCATGGCCTTTGTCCTGTTCTTCAATTGCGACCGTTCATCTTGACATGTGGCCACTATGCCCGTTGGTAAATGCGTTATGCGAACTGCTGTGGCTACCTTGTTTACATTTTGGCCACCAGCACCACCACTACGGAAGAAATCAATTTTGATATCATCCGGGCTAATGCCTATCTCTATCTCTTTGGCTTCGGGGAGGACAGCCACAGTGGCAGTTGACGTATGAATTCGCCCCGATGCCTCCGTGGTTGGCACTCTTTGGACACGGTGGACACCGCGCTCATGCTTCAGTCGGCTATAGGCACCTTTTCCATTGACTTCGAAGATGATTTCTTTGAAGCCGCTCACATCCGATTCACTGCAGTCGATAACCTCGACTTGCCAACCTTTGAGCTGAGCATAGCGGCTGTACATGCGAAAAAGGTCAGCGGCAAACAGAGAAGCCTCATCCCCACCAGTGCCAGCCCTGACCTCCACTATAGCGCTCTTGGTCTCATTTGCATCCTTAGGCAACAGTGCCAGCTTCAAATCTTGGAGCATATCCTGCTGGCGCTTCTTGAGATTGCTCAGTTCCTCTTTTGCTAAGAAGGCTAGGTCTGGTTCCAGTTTTTCCTCTAGCATGGCTTGGGTTTCCTGGATTGCCCTTACGAGAGCTTTGTAATGCCGGTACTTTGTTACAACGCCTTCTAGATTGGCTTGCTCCTGGGCTAGGGCTTGTAAACGCGATGGATGGCCAGACAGCTCAGGCTGTGCTATCAGCTCATTCAGTTCTTCGTAGCGCTTTTCTATTGTTTCTAACCTGTCAAACACTGCTCTTCTCTCGGCAAATTATAACATAGCTTCGAAAATGCCCTCAAAATGGGTGATAATGCACAAACAGTTGATTTAACGCAGGTCATAGATTATATTATGGCCTGGAGGTTCGCATGTACGAAAGAATACTCGTTCCACTAGACGGCTCCGAACTGGCAGAGTGTTCCCTGCCATACGCCAGGAGAATAGCCAAGAGATTCAACAGTGAAGTCATCCTCATGATAGTCTGTCAACCGACTGGCTATCCTGAGCTTCCACTTAAAGCATACCTGCAGAAGAAGGCAGAAGAACTCCACATCGCAGGGATTCGAATCAGCCAGAAGTTGGCCCATGGTGACGCAGCCACCAAAATATTGGATTTCGCCGGCAAAAATGACGTCAAACTAATCATTATGTCAACACACGGTAGCAGTAAAGCCAGCCATTGGCCACTGGGCAGTTGCACCAGTAAGGTGCTGCAAAAGATACACGTGCCTACTCTACTGATAAGACCAAGCGGAGAGAAGATAGCACGATTTGAAGCCGAGATAAGGAGGATTTTAGTAGGCCTGGACGGCTCACATTTCTCCGAGGCCATTCTCCCCTACGCAGAAGGCCTTGCCGATGATACAGGAACCGAGGTCATACTGCTCAGAGTTGTCGAGCCTGTGAAGCTTCCCTTCACTGCTGGCTATGTCGAGCACGAGAAATACGAAAGAGAGATCACGGCTAAGGCAGAAGAGGAGGCTAAGAAATATCTCCAAAAGAAACGAGAGGTTTTAGCAAGCAAAGGGATAAATGCCAGTATCGCATTGCTCAAGGGGCATCCATCTAGCACTATATTGCAATATGCGAAGGAGAACAAGGTGAACCTCATAGCCATAACCACTCACGGCTTCTCGGGCATCAGCAAGTGGGCCTACGGCAGCGTTGCCTCCAACATCATTGAAGGCTCCACCAAGCCTATCCTGCTATTTCGTCCACAGCTACCTGCGGCAAGCCGGTAGTGCCCCTTTAGATACCTATAAAGGGAAGTTTGAGAACATGGAATCTAAAGTGACCTATTTCAACACCCCTGGGTCTGCTAACACAGATGAAACACTGCGCTTGGCAAGGAAACGAGCCAAAGAACTAAACATCAAGACAATAGCAGTTGCCACAACAGTTGGAGATACTGCCGTGAAAGCTGCAAAGCAATTCCGAGATTATAAGGTCATAGTGGTGACCCACACCGCCGGTTTCAAAGCCCCCGGCACACAAGAGCTGACTGCGGAGAACCGAATGGAAATCGAAAAATTAGGGGCACACATATTTACGGGCACCCACGCCTTCGGGGGCATAGCCCATGCTGCCAGGAAAACCTATAACACGTACATCCTGGGAGATTTCATGGCCAATACGCTCCGCATGTTTGGCCAAGGGGTGAAGGTCGCCATCGAAATAAGCCTGATGGCAGCCGATGCTGGCCTGGTGAATACCGATGAGGAGATTATCGCCATCGCAGGAACAGGGAGAGGAGCGGATACAGCTTTGGTGCTCAAGCCCGCGCACGCGCATGACGCCTTTTCCCTAAGGGTCAAGGAGATAATCTGCAAACCCAGACTTTGAAGGCTGCCTTTATGCCCCCAACAATTCGATGAAAAGTTTAACTTATATTGACGTGCTATGTTGGGCAGCGCTTGCATTCAGCGAGGTGACCATGCTGGTTCGTGCTCGTAAGCCAAGTTGTATGTAAGCCGTGTCAAATTGCTACCGTCAGCATTCATAACATAGATTTGCCTTTTGCCACCGTCATGGCGCTCAGATTCAAAGGCAATTCTACTACCGTCTGGTGACCACGTCGGACAACAATCCCACGCGGGCTTGTCAGAAAGCCGCCTCTGGTTATTACCGTCAGCCTCCATAACATAGATTGCCATATCACCGTCACGGAAGGAACAAAAGGCAATTTTGGTGCCATCGAGTGACCACGATGGCATCATGTCCGCCCAATTGTTGTTGGTTAGAATCCTCCTATTCTTGCCATCGGAGTCAACCAGTTCTATTCTCCAACCGCCCGATTCTTCTCCCAACGGCATATAGAGATAGCTGAATGCAATATGTTTACCATCTGGTGAAAAAGCAATTCCAACTGGTTTGTTCAACGAACGGACCAAGACGCGTTCATTTTGGCCATCGCTATCAATAATGCATAACATGCCTTCCAAATTAGAACCTTCCGAGAAAAAGGCGACTTGTGAACCATTTGGCGACCATGCGGGCGAGTGTTGATTGGTAAAGCGACCGCTGGTAAGCTGTCTGTTGTTACTACCATCGGTATTCATGATGTGAATTTGTGTATTAGATCTGTCGCAGGACTGGATATATGCGATCTTTGTGCCGTCTGGTGACCAGCATGGCTCATTAGAGGAACACTGGTTATCATAGGTCAGGCGAATCTGATTACTACCGTCGGCATTCATTACATAGATTTCACTAGTGCCATCACGGTCTGAGGAAAAGGCTATCTGGCCCTCGCCTAAAGCTGGTAACGGAGCAGGTGCTGGTGCGGGTGCTGGTGTTAGCAAGGAAGCGTTGTCAAAATGGACATGTGTTCCGCCCTGCCAATGTATACCTATTCCGGTAGCAAATACCATATGTGTCATAGGCATAATCTGAGTAACGCTTTCCTCGTATAGTTGTGACCCATTTACCAGCCATTTATATGTGTTGCCTGTTCGTCTAATGGTCAATTGCACCCATTCATTTTTCGTCACCACCTGCGAGATCTCTTTGGCGACCTGGCCAGATTCTGCAAGGACCCATTTCTTGTAGTAACCATCGTAGCCCAGTTCAGCAACTCCACCGACTGTCTCATTTACTATGTCTCCGTGTCTCAGCTGTATCCCCACATTTGTAGCACCGGACGAGTCACCCATTATTCTAAAGCGGACAGATGCCTCAAAATCACCGGTGACCTCCTCAAATTGGCGAACGGCGTATACGTTATACCACCAGTAGTCCGCAGAAACATGGAGATCTCCGTTCTCCAAACGCACATCGCCTGTCGTAGCTGGTGGCTGGGGAGACCCCGGGCCATGCCGGCCAATCACCTTGTCCCATAACAACGGCCCTCTAAAAGAATCCTGAAATACTACGCGTGACCCTGCTGTGGTCACCTGTGGAGATATAGGCGGGGGTGCAGGCACAGCAGCATGATCCCCAAAAATTCTGGTCATACCGAATACAAGTGCAACTACCAGGATGGTAGCACCAGCAGCATAGAATAAGACCTTTTTGCTCATTCCTTTTGGGGAAGGGACAGTTGGTGCAGGCTTGATTTCTGCAGCCGTGGATACCGTTACTACTACTTTTACTCTACCACCGTTTGTGGAAACATGTATATCTCCGGCGCTGCTGTAACCCGGACTTAAGCCAGCCGAGTTTAATCTCACTTCTACCTTTTCTTGGTGCTTATTAGTTGCTATTGTGGTCGGAGACACCTCTAACCAAGGTTGCTCGGTATTTATCTTCCCAATCAAATTGCCGGAGCCGACATTTTTCAAAGTGAAGAATTTCGTGATGATTTGACCAGGTCTGACATTTCTGAAGTCGATGCGTCTACAATCTACCCTTAGAACAGGCTTCTCGACGGGTTCTTTCTTAGCACTCAGGAGAGCTTGCTTAAAATCGTCTGCTGTTGCGTACCGGCTGTTGACACCAAGTTGAAGCGCCTTCTGAAGTACAGCTTCAAGCTCAGCCGATACCTTTGGATTCTTTTGCCGTATGGGTGGGAATTCTGGATTGAAGTCCTGCCCTTCTATGCCTTTGCCGGTTAGATATGCTTTAGACAATGGCAGGAATCCACTCAGCAAATAGTACATTGTAGCCCCAAGAGCAAAGATATCGGATTGAGGTACCGGCCTTCCCAACCATTGTTCTGGCGGAGTATACCCGTACTTGCCCATGCCAGCAGTGCCACGTGTAGTAACATATCGAATCTCTCTCATGGTGCCAAAGTCTACGAATTTTATAACACCTTCATCAGACATAATTACATTATCCGGCGTGATATCTCGGTGGAGCACGTTTTGCTTATGCATATAGCTGATGACATCACACATTACCGTAGCCCATTCCAATACTTCATCCTGGATCAATTGTCCTTCACGTTCAGCGAACACCTCACTGAGCGTCTTGCCTGGAATATACTCCACCACCAAGAAATAATAACCACCAAAAACAAAATGCTCGAATACCATGGCTACGTTAGGATGCTTGAGCTTGGCCATACTCAAAGCTTCGTTCTGTAGTTGTTTTAACAAGACAGAGTCCGTTCCTACGGGTTCCTTTATCTGTTTCACCACGCAGAGTCGACCTCCCAAAGTTGTGTCCTTAGCAAGATAAATGTGACCCATGCCCCCGCTGTGAATGAGTTCTTGAATCTCGTATTTCCCGTTCAATACTCTGCCAGGTACTAGGTAAGATGTGGGGGAGATGACCAAAGCGACATTACAATCGGGGCAATGTGTGTTGTCCTCGTTATACGATTTTCCACATAAAGGGCATGAGTTCATGGTTGCTAATTGATCAGGTCTCTACAACGATATCAGGTTACTATTATTGGCCATCTTCGGCTCTATCGACCATTAATTTGTAGCCAAAAGCTCTTCTGCTGATAATACGAGTCGGCCTGGCGGGATTTGGTTCTATCTTCCTTCTCAACCTGTGGATTAGTATATCGATTTGTTCGTTGGATATCGCCTCAGGTTCTTCAGAGGTAGCCCATCTGGAGACTGCTCTGATGATCTCATCTCTCGAGCAGACGCTATTTGATCTCTTGTAAAGCAATAACAGAAGTTCGTATTCGCTTTTTGTTAAAGAAATTATCTCTCCGTCAATATATACCTCACTTCTATCCTCATCTATCTTGATCCATTTTGGTTTCTCTGACGCTGGAGGACCTTTAGTTCGCATTGTTATCTTGAATCGCAACCTAAATCTTGGTTCACCATGAATGACGGCAATATCAATAGTGTGGTTATCCCTTAGTTGGTGCAACTCACCCGGTTTGATCCGTCTCCCGTTGATTTCCGTTCCGTTTCTACTTCCGAGGTCGCGGATGGTGAAGCCGTCTCCGACGAATTTAATTTCAGCATGTCGGCGCGAAACATAGTCATCGATTAAAGCTATATCTGGGCGGCTATCTGGGGTAGGGTTACCTATAATTATAACGACTTCACCTAATTCAAAAGCTTTTCCAATATCACTGACGTTCCCCTTTTCGATAACTAGATAGGCCATACAGAAACTCACTAATTCCGAATGATAATGTCCATATGATCTGCTTTTGTGTGCTAAATGTAAGACTCATATATGTGTTTTGTCAAGCAGTCTGCATAGTTTAATCGTAAGATGTATTTAGTAAAAGAAAGGAGGACACAAGGATGAAGTAAAGATGAAAGTGAGAGCATAGGGTTTTCAATGGAAAAACAATCGAAAGAAGGAGGTTTTCAAAATGTCAAAGAAACTAACCATCAAAGCAAATTTCAGGAACGTAATTCTTGGTTTCACAATGTTTGGCGTTGCTACGGTGTTGACGCTCTCGTCAGCATCCCCCGCATTAGCATGGGATCAGAAGACATTTAATAACAGTCACAAGAAATGCATGGAATCCGGGGTCAAGTTCGGCATGCAAACGGCAGGAGCTTACATGGGTAGTAGTCTTGGTGCCACGGCAGGTGGAGCCCTTGGTGTTGTTGCTGGGGGCGGTGTATTGGCGCCTGTTGGAACCGCAGCAGGGTGGGTGGCAGGCAGACAAGTAGGCAAAGCGGTGGGGTACGTTGAAGCGGCAGGAGTGTGTGGAGCCTATGCCACCTACAAAACTTTGCGAAAATAGGTCAGAGCGAATATTAGCGATTATTTCAAAACATCACTCCATTTGGAAAGCCTTGGCCGTTCTTAAGCTAAGGCTTTCTGAGTTTCAGGATTAGCCGAAAAAGATTTTGCAATCATCCCTCGGACCAGCGATAAACGAATTTCAAAGATACTGGCACGATTCCAAACAACTGGCCGACTTACTCGGCCAACATAACCGTGGTCTCTATAGAGGTGCGAAACACGGTTTTCCTCTTCCCACTGGTAGGAAGGCGCGTAGGTTTACACCACGAGAAGTGGTTCTAACAGCATTTGTAACTATGGATATCGCAGACAGAATAACAGCCATTTCACCGCTGGCGTATAGAGTCAGGAGAGATTAGCAGATTAGATGAGCGAGTTATCCGTAAGAAATTTTGAACACTATGACGTTTTGTTCACGTGTACATGACCTGCCGTTGACGATTCTCTTGACTAGCAGGCATCTGTATGCCTAGCCTGTCCCATCGACTCATCTAAATGAGCCTATCTTTGCCATCGGTTGCGGAAGTAGTAGAATAAGGGCTGGTGAAAATATGTCGGTAACCCCGCTCAGGCGACAATACCTTGGCATTAAGCAGCGCCATCCTGATACCATCGTCTTCTTCCGACTTGGGGATTTTTACGAAACCTTCGACGAAGACGCCCGCATAACCGCCCGGGAGCTGGGAATTACCCTCACCTCCAGAGAAATGGGTAAGGGACACCGGGTTCCCATGGCAGGCATCCCCTACCATGCATTAGACAGCTACCTGGGCAAGCTCATCAACAAAGGCTACAAAATAGCCATCTGCGAACAGATGACCCCGCCGGGCAAAGGACTGGTAGAACGAGAGGTCATCCGCGTAGTTACACCAGGAACCGTAGTCGAACCCTCCTTGCTCACAGACAAGAATAACAACTACCTGGTTAGCCTGATAGCCAAGGGCAACGAAGCAGGGATTTCCTACGTGGACATCACCACCGGCGAATTCGCCACTACCCAGTTGCCTGTAAACCAGGTTCCCGACGAGTTGGTACGCCTTCACCCTGCTGAACTCCTTTTGCCCCAGACACTTGAGACAGAAGGATTATCCCTGCCAGCCTCAGTCACCCGGCTCGAAGATTACTGGTTCGATTGTGAGATAGCACAACAAACCTTGCTTAACCATTTCTCCGTGGCCTCCCTGGAGGGATATGGCTGTACCCGCCTGCCACTCGCCATCAGTGCCGCTGGCTCTATCATCCACTATCTCCAGGAAAATCAGAGGACAGTCCTGGGGCAATTAACACAGCTTTCTACATACTCAACGCAGTCGTTTATGATTCTAGACCTGCAAACCATGCGTAACCTGGAGCTTTTCGCCAGCTCCCGCTGGGGTAACCCATCTGATGCCCTGCTATCAGTGATTGACCTCACCGAGACCCCGATGGGTTCGCGACTGCTCAAGAAATGGCTAGGCCAACCACTGCTCAACATGGAGCAACTGCAAACCAGACAAGATACAGTCGAATGGTTCCATCAGAACACCCTGGTCAGGCGCAAGGTCACGTCCATCCTCAGCGGCATATCTGACCTGGAACGCCTGATAAACCGTGTCAGAAGCGGCATAGCTACTCCGAGGGACCTGGTAGCACTTCGCTCCAGCCTGGAGAAACTAGCAGAGATAAAATCAGAATTGATGGCTGCCCTCAACCCCCCTAGCTGGCTGGATTCAGAGTTAAGGCCTTGCCCCGAAGCGGTAGACTTGGTTACACATGCTATTGTAGATGAGCCTCCTGCCACCTTGGAGCACGGAGGTGCCATAAGGGATGGTTTTTCACAAGAACTAGACCACGTAAAACAAGCTGCCACGGAAGCCAAGGACTACCTGGCAAATCTGGAAAGGCAAGAACGAGAACAGACAGGAATCAAATCGCTGAAGGTCAGCTACAACAGGGTCTTCGGCTATTACATCGAGGTATCTAAAGCTAACCTAAACCTTGTCCCCGGGAATTATATCCGAAAACAGACGCTGACCGGCGCCGAACGCTTCTTTACCCCGGAACTGAAAGAATTCGAATCAACAATCCTCAACGCTGAAGCCAGGATGATAGAGCTTGAATTGGCTATCTTCCGCCAGGTTTGCCAGCAGATTGCAGGCGCTGGTGAGCGCATACTGGCCTCAGCACAGGCCTTGGCAAAACTGGACGTGTTCTGCAGCCTTGCAGAAGCCGCAGCCAGATATCGCTACGTGAGGCCAGAGTTGACCACCAGCAATGCCATAGATATCCGCGGTGGTCGCCATCCTGTAGTCGAAAGAAGTCTGGGCAGCGATGGTTTCGTGCCTAATGACACCTATTTAGACAACGGGGATACCCAAGTCATCATACTCACCGGCCCTAACATGTCCGGGAAATCCACCTACCTTAAGCAAGTTGCATTGATTGTACTCATGGCACAGACAGGCAGCTTTGTCCCAGCCGACTCAGCTACCATCGGCATAGTTGACCGCATCTTTACCCGTATCGGAGCACAAGAGGACCTGGCTGCTGGTCAGTCAACTTTCATGGTGGAAATGGTAGAAGCAGCTAATATATTAAACAACGCATCCTCAAAATCGTTGGTCATCCTGGACGAAATAGGACGAGGTACAAGCACCTACGATGGGCTATCTATCGCCTGGGCAGTGGCCGAATTTATTCACAACCACCCTCGGCTGAAGTCAAAAACCCTTTTCGCCACCCACTACCACGAGCTCGTAGAACTGGCCAACTTTTTGCCGCGGGTAAAGAATTTCAACGTAGCTGTAAGCGAAGAGGAGGGCAAAGTTATCTTTCTCCGCAAAGTCGTCCCTGGAGGCGCAGACCGGAGCTACGGCATACATGTGGCTCAATTGGCAGGGCTGCCCATGTCTGTGGTACACCGGGCACAGGAAATACTGGCTAAACTGGAAAATGGCCAGCATGGGCAGAAACGAGGCAAAGCTATGAGACCAGAGAAGGAGACCCCACCACAGCTATCGCTATTTGGAAGCAAATCGCCTCTCGTAGAGGAGATTGGCCAACTCGACGTGGACTCCATGTCGCCCTTAGAAGCAATCACCAAGCTTTATGAGCTAAAACAGAAAGCCAAAGAAACAAGCACATAATTACAAAAAAGAGGGCTAAGAGGAGGGAAAATTGAAAACAGTATCGAAAAGGGAAGAAGACACCAAGCAAAAGAAGACTCAGAAGCTACCTTTTGGGATAAAGCTGAGCTACGGCATCGGCGATATCGCCAATAACTTCTTCATCGTCACCACAGGCATGTACCTCCTGTTCTTTATGACCAATGTCCTCGGCATCAATCCGGCGCTGGCAGGAACCATGCTGTTATGGCCAAAGCTCTGGGACGTCATTTCCGACCCCATGATGGGTGCCATTTCGGATGCCACCCGCTCCCGATTCGGCAGGAGGCGCGTCTACCTGCTTTACGGTTCTGTCCCCTTCGGCATCGCTTTCCTCTTGATTTTCATCGCTCCCGGCTATGCCACTGAGTTCGCAAGGGCACTTCAGATATCCCTCCTTTACGCGCTAGGCTGCACCGCCTTTACCGTAGTAAACGTTCCCTATGCCAGCATGGTGCCAGAGATGTCAGACGATTATAACGAGCGGATGTCCATCACATCGTTCCGCATGTTCTTTGCCTCAGTAGGCGCCCTGATTGCGGGAGCACTAGCCATGCCCATTGTAAAGGCCGGGGGCGATGGTGCTGCCGGATT
>Ga0194113_10007230_pt1 | contig 13902 bp, 13 predicted proteins | sample TA2MahC200mmetaG_FD_146193 | JGI IMG/M metagenome (GOLD analysis project Ga0194113, IMG submission 146193) | Freshwater microbial communities from Lake Tanganyika, Tanzania - TA2015017 Mahale Deep Cast 200m | ecosystem: Environmental > Aquatic > Freshwater > Lake | place: Tanzania: Lake...
GCTCTTTGCTTAAAATCAACTTGGCTTTCTGGCTCATTCGTGGCATATTGGTTTCCTCCTTTATTTTTAGAAACCTTTATACCACAAATAAATTTAAATGTAAATATATTAATGAAACTTTCTACTATAAGAAGAATACGAAAGGTTCTTTGAAAATCAGGTGGCAGTCGGAAGAGGGACCAGCGGTCAAGAAGTCGATTCGAACGTACAATGCGTTCAAAGTGCATGCGCCACTGGCTGAGGACCTGGCGGCTCAAGATCCAGCGGATTTCTGAAACTTCTCCATGGAATATGCGCACGGCAGGCAATCCATCGGTTGTCAATAGAAGAAGAGGGGCAGGCTTCTGGTAAATCTCTCCTGTCTCTGGCTGGAGGCTCTCCCACTCATGACCGGTCCATACTTCGATCCATGTGAGGGTGGCTGTCGTGACACCTTGCTCGAGCATCAATCCTTCAGCGACTCGAGTGGGTAGATCAACGGCTCTCAACAAGACAAGGGAAGCCATCCGTCGGCCATGTTTCTCTTGGAAGGCTGACCAAGCCTGGATGTCTTTTTCAACTGGTGAAGGGGTTCCCCAAATGCCTGCCACAGCCGCTGCTACTCTTTGAAGTCGGGTGAGCGGTGGAAGTGGACTCCAATTCTTCACCAAGCGCTTCGCTAAGGTCTGTTCTGCACTTCCTACGCCCGCCGGATAAGTTCCGAGTGGAGGTGGTTCGGTTTTAGAAGACCGTTGAGGGAGCAGATAGATCGTTGTACGATAGCTAATGACTTCCTCCCCTTCGCCAATAGTCCCTGCCCAGATTCCAATCTGATTAGGCCCCTCCCGAATGAGATTAAAAATGAACTTTCCCGAGGTGATCCGTTCCTCTGCTACAATTTGTTTTGGATGATTATAAGGTACCCCGATCATCACTGTCGTCTCCTTCCCACCTGTCTTGATTCGGGCGTCCATCGAGAGTTGCCATGCCTTCACTTGTACTGTGGGGGAAATTGGGTATCCGAGCCAGAGGATGCGGTAGCTAATGAGAACAAATGAGAGTAGCAGGAGCGCCACCGCCAGCAAGAGCGCGGGGCGTTTCATTGTGGCGGGACCTCCGGACAACTTGGCGGAAGGCAGTTCGACTTCATACAATCAACGACAAAGTACTTGTTAAGTGCATTCCGTCCTATAATGATTGGGTATTTGACCATCGATCGGTCATTGAGATTCACTTGAATGTGAAGCCGTTTGGGACCCAGACAGAGTTCCATTTCTACCACGGGTCTCCTTTCTCGACTCTCAGCAGATCGAATGTATTTCCAGCCAACTACCGGGAGTCGAAAATGCAAACCGCCATACTTCTCCGGCAATCTGAACTCAGCGAAGTTGTCTTTGATATTAAGTTCTCTTGCATCAAGAGAGGATGTGGCTGCTCCGGTGTCGATGCGTGCAGGAAGCTTCACACCCCACGGGAGGAGGATGACCTCCTCTGTAAACCCAATCGTAATCTTCTCTTCAGCGCCAACCATTTCAAGAGTAAGATGGAAGATCATAGCCAAGGTAAAAACCAATATCAGATCCATCCGTTTCCCACTTCGGAGATTGAGAATATTTAATGGGTGGCCACCAATCATCATAAAATAATTATATCAAATTAAATTGGCAATGTGTAGTGAAAAAAGGGTTAAGTCTTTGATATGTTACGTAAAGATTATTTGTGAACATATGGGAAACGATTTGTGGACATGGTAACCAGGAAAGTCATTCCTGCGAAAGCAGGAATCCAGAACTCATTTACAGATGTTTTCATATAAATCATTCCAATATGGGTTACTCTTCTCAATCATTTTCAACTTCCATGCCCTTTTCCATTTCTTTATCCCTGCATTCGCAGGGACAGGTTCTGTTTTTCTCTTTGGATCGCAGATTCCCAGGTTTCATGAACTTCATACCAAACCAGACGGTGAACATTGTATTTCTGGGTGTGAAACCGTCCACCAAATCGTTTCTATGCTCGTATACACGCTTAATAAGATCAGAGGTCACTCCTGTATACAGGGTGCCATTCCGTTTGCTGCAAAGAAGGTAAACATAAAACTGTTTCAAGGGTTGTCTCTGGATTCTCGCCTCCCCGGAAATGACCTCATTGCAATTTTATGAGGATTAAAAACATCTTTGGCTTAGTAGAACATAACAGTTTCACCTTTACATGACAAGGATTTCCTCTAAATGTCCAATTATGATATTTACACAAAGTACACAAATGATTCTTCCGTAACAGGGCCTTTTTTCTCTTGATAGGTGCCTTTTAATGGGTGTGTGACCCCATGCTCTTGCTTCTCTTCCCGCCTTCGACTTCCTAAAGACCAACAGGGCAAACTTTTTGGATGCGGTCAAAAATTTTGTCTGAACGAACCGCTGGCATAAATGGCTTAAAAAACCAGAACAATCTCGGAATGGCCATAAAGTGCTTTTAGTTTTTAAATTTAAGTGGTATAATTAATAAAAATGGGAGGACAATGGAAAAAGGGAAAATGACAAGTATAAAAATATTTGGTTGGTTTTTTATCATTTTATCATTTTTCTTTCTGAGTGCGTTTCCTAAAATTATCTCTTCATATTACTCCGAGATGGTTGGGTTACCGGAAAATATAAGTTTTATACCAAAGCCAATCGCTTATTTGATACTTTCTGTTGGATTTCTTCTCTCCCTTAATATTGGCATTATTGGCATCGGAATTCTAAAACTGAAAAGGTGGGCTTATTACAATGCTTTATTTATGCCGTTTGTGTATTTCATGGGAATTATTACGAATATTTGGCTATTCGGTCTACAATTTATAATGAGACCGTCATTTTTTTCCATCCTGCTTATCTCGATTATTACATTGTTCTTCTTATTGAGAAAAAACATTATTGAACAGTTTAACGCAGATTATATTACAAAAAGAGGCAAGAGGATAAACCCAAAGAAATTTATTCTCCGGTCATCAATTATTGTCCTATTGGTGAATGCTATCCCAATCGCCTTTTGGCTTTTATTCGTTAATGTCAGATTTAAAGATCAACTACCCATTATTAATCTTAAACCGCAGAAAATAGGGTATCGAATTCAGGATGAAAGTTTTATCTTAAATAATTGCGAAAAAAGAGATGTGTTTGACTTCAGCATACATATTCCCAAAGATTGGAAAATTGGTAATATTTCCATGGGAGATCCCGGCTTTGGCATGACTTTAAGCTTTCTAAATATGGAGTATACTACTCTAAAAGCTTTCATAATATTAGATAGTAAGGGATTTGGCAAATTGTTGCTCCCTATTAGTAAAGTGCTTAACTTCAATACTGTTTATGACCTTGAGAAGACTATAAACTATCCTAATTGGACTCCGATTTATTTAATTTTAAAGACGGCTGGCAGCCCAAAGAATTTAGAGGGTATCGACGAAGCTACTACCTCCACATGGAAGGGTTTTGTTAAGGTAGTTAAATCTAAGGAGAGGAACATTTATGATGCTTCATTATACAGCCTCAAAAGAAACAAGACTTGTGGCGTAATCATGTCATTTAAAGATGGAGAAATGAATTCAGCGCAAGCAAAAAGCATAATTGCTTCATTAGAGTTTGGAACCATTGAAAGGCGGACCGAAACTTTATTTGAAAAAGGAAAAACCGATTTAGCTAACGTTGATTTTACCTCCGCCGCTATTAATTTTATGAATGCGCTTTATATTAACGAGCAGAATCCGGAATATGCTTATTATTTAGCTCGATCGCTATTTGAAGATAACAGTATTGCCGGCAGGAAATCCAGACTCGGCTCTTCAAAGAAATTCCTGGAATATGCTTTTAGATTAAATCCAGGCCATCAAAAAACAAAGGAATTGTTGGTATCAGTGGAAAATGAAATCAAGAAAACTGAGCAGAATAAGAAAGAGTAACTTTTAATGAATTGCCCAAGGTGTAGTAATGAATTAGAGATATTTGCTCGCGGTGGAAAAGAGATATACGTTTGTCCTTTTTGCCTATCTGGATTAATACCGGACGAATCCTCAATAAAAATTTTAAAGCATTTCTGCACCGAAGAGATAATGAATCAATTAATTTCGACACTTCTGGATGACTCCCTTTTTGATAATACTAAAAATATGCTTTCTGCTGAGGCAAATCTTACCTGCCCCAAATGTAAATCTTATATGCAACATTTTGATTTTAATAAAAAATTAAGGTTTTATGTTAATAAATGCATAACTTGTGGTTCTATCTGGCTCAATCCAATGCAAATGCCATTATTATCCGTTGCTTTTATGGAGAATAACCCTGATGACATAAATTTTAAAAAAACAATTACTAATCTTTACGAGATCTTAGCAAAAAGAAAAACAAAAAAGATTAGGTCTTTTGATGAAATTATTGCGCCTTTTGCCGTTATAACCGGCTTAGCGCCAGCGATCCCTCTTGGAGATAATGTATTAACAAAAACAAAGCCTATTGCTACACGCAGCCTCATCATTTTCTGCTCGGCAGTATTTGTTTTACAAATTCCTTTTGAAGAGATTTTAACTTCTTTTGGCCTCTACGCTGATAAAGTTACTCAAGGAGAGTGGCATCGTTTAATAACTTATGCATTTCTACATGGAGGTATTTTTCATCTTTTAGGTAATATGTTTTTCTTGTGGACTTTCGGCAGAACAATAGAAGACGAGCTAGGATGGAAAAAATATCTATTTCTTTTTACTTTGGGCGCTGTGGTTTCTGGAATATTTGTTATAGCGACTATTACTAAAAAAGACATTCCTTGCGTAGGGGCTAGTGGCGCGATATCGGCAATTATAGGCACTTATTTAATATTATTTCCTAAGGCTAGGCTACGGTTTAATATAGTCCATCCTTTGACTTTTCAAAAGGTCGCCACTACTCAAATATCCAGCTTGTATTATATCCTTTCATGGATAATCGTGAATGTATTCTTTGGCATGCTGCAATCAGGGAGCAAAATTGTTGGCATTGCTTATTGGGGACATATTGGCGGGTTTATCACAGGCGTAATTTTCATAGAGGTATATAAAAACCTTAAACGGGGATAGTAGTGATTGGTGTCGTGTCTACACTATTCACTCATCCTCATCTTTTAACTGCTCTGGAGTATACCAAATGCGGAATGCGCTAGCCGAATGAGAAAAAAAGGGTCACCCATTTAAAAGGCACCTATCAAGAGAAAAAATTATTCTTTATTCTCTTTATTCTATAATGACCCTTTATTGTTTTCTTATTTTAGTACGGTAGTCTAAGGAGGATGAGATGAGGATCCAACGAATGAGCGCATCAACTTTTCGTATTACTTCTGATCGAGGGAAGATCATTATGGTCGACCCATGGCTGAAAGATGATCCCATGTGGCCCTTAGAGGAGCGGGATCCCAAGAAACTTGCAGAGACCGACATCATCGCAATCACTCACGGACATTTAGATCACTACCCAGGTGTCTTCGAGATAGCAAAGGCAAATGATGAGGTTACCGTTGTGGCTGTCCTTGAGATGGCTTTTCATCTGAGGGCACAGGGAATAAAGAATGTCTTGCCAATGGGAATCGGAGGGACACTAAACATCTATGGGATAAAATTCACTACGGTCAATTGCGCCCATTCTTCGAGCATACTCGATCCAATGACCGGGAAGTCGGCTTGGGTCGGCCCAGCAGTCGGGTACGTAATCCAATTGGAGGATGGGTTCAAGGTTTATGCATGTGGAGATACAGGTCTGCATACCGATATGAAGCTTATAGGGGAGTTTTATAGGCCGGATGTGGTGCTGGTGCCGGTAGCTGGTTCGGGGTTCGTGATGGATGCAGAACAGGCTGTGTATGCGGTCACTCAACTCATTAGACCACGTTATGTGATTCCTTTCCACGACTTTCCTGAGCCTTCTAAAGCGGCCATTCCTGAAGGCATGGAAGCGTTTCTTCAATTCCTCCCACAGAGCCGTAGCTCCATTGGGGCTGCCAAGCCTTTCTTGGAGATGATGAAAAGATACCAAGAATATAAGGTTTGCTACTTGGAGATAGGCCAGAGCGCTGAGCTGGTATGACAAAATTTTGACTCCGAAAAGTTGCAATAGATAAAAAAGTATTTTAATTTTTAACTTCAAAAATGAGAGATAGGCTGACCACACCTGAAGGGATTAGACATTATGAGGATACGACGACCAGGAAAAGTTAGGGATCGATGGTGGTGTTTAGGGCGTGAAGAATCGATGGTCTATCTTCTGGAGGGGAATGATAGCTCCATGATCATCAGCGGAGGGATGAGCTACATCATCCCAGATGTACTCCGCCAATTCGAAGAATTTGGGATTGACGAGGGCCGAATAAAAAAAATCTTAATCCTCCACTCCCACTTCGATCATGTAGGCATTATCCCCTTCTTCAAGCGCCGTCATAGGGAGATCGAAATCTATATCTCTGAAAGGGGATGGGAGATCCTTCAAATGGAGAAGGCCATTAACACCATCAACGAGTTCAGCCGGAATGTTACAAAGAGGATGGGAAGGGAATGGGTCTATTCCCAATACGACCTCGACTGGCGTGAAGATGTGATGGGCAAGTCCGTCCGGGAAGGAGGCCAAATAGATTTGGGGGGCCTCAGGATATCCATTCTGGAGATTCCAGGCCATTCCTCCTGCTGTATCGCCGCCTACATTCCAGAGCTTAAAGTCCTCTTTCCCACAGATGGAGGAGGCATTCCATTTGATGAAACGATCGTCACATCTGGAAATTCCAATTACACCAAATATCAGGAGAGCCTCGAAAGACTCAAAGACCTTGAAGTGGAGGTCTACTGCGCAGACCATTACGGGTACGTAGCTGGAGAGGAGGCAAAGGATTTTATCCGCCACACTATCGAGAAGGCAAGGCAGCATCGTGCTCTGATGGAGGAGGTTTATCGCTCCACTCGAGATATCGATGAGGCCGCAAAGAAACTGGTCTCCTCCTTTTACGATGAGAACCCTCATTACTTCCTTTCCCCCGATATCTTTTTAGAAGTATATCGCCAGATGGTGCGACACATTGCCGGTGTGATTGAGGTAGAGGTTTAGAGAAGGCGATCCCCGGTTCTTCAATGCCTGATATTTCGATTTCACAAAGATATTAATAAGCTTCCAAATCAACCCTTCGACTCCCCAGTCTGATCCTTCGACTACGCTCAGGACAAGCGGCTGGGGTTTGGCGCCAATAGTCACCTTGATCATTGAGGAGATGGGTCTTTCCCACATCGATTGAAAAGAGGGATAAACCCCGTTAGAAAGGACGGGGCTTTGAACCCCGCCCCTTCTGAAAGGTATTAAAACTCTGATACACAACTTATCCCCGCTTTAAAAAGCTGGGCTTTCTAACGAGGTAAAAATGAAGAGTTTAGAAGAGAGAATTAAAAAATTTGGACAATGGATGTTTGAGGCTCAATCTATCGTCGTTTTCACCGGGGCGGGGATTAGCACGGAATCAGGTCTCCCTGATTTTCGGGGACCCGATGGCATTTGGACAAGACAGGCCAAAGGACTTCCTCAAAAATCCCGGTCCTTCTCTGAAGTTGAGCCTAATTCGGGGCACAGAGCCATTGTGGAATTACAGAATTTGGGCAAATTGAGTTTTCTCATTTCTCAGAATGTGGATAACCTCCATTTGCGGTCAGGCATCCGGCCTGAGCTATTGGCTGAATTGCATGGCAATGTCACGAAGCTCAGATGTCATCAGTGTCAGGCTCAGGTAGATAAGTCAAAGGGATTGAAGACATGTTCCTGTGGGGGTTTACTGGTTTCGAGTGTTGTCAACTTTGGCGATCCTCTGCCTCAAAAGGAGTTGGATGAATCTTTCTGGCACTCAAGCCATTGTGACCTTTTTATCGTTGTCGGTTCCAGTTTAGTCGTCAGCCCAGCAAATGAAATGCCCAGAGTAGCCCTTCGATCAGGAGCCCATGTGGTGATTATCAATCAGGGAGAGACACCTCTGGATAAGAATTGCCATTTACGTTTCGAAGAAAGGATAGGAGAGGTACTGCCTCCCGCGGTAGAAAGATTAAAAGAGCTGATAAAGAATTCTAAACCCAGATAACCGTCACCGTTTGAGACCTCAAAGGAATGAGCGAGGCTCTGGTATGTCAGCTCAGGATGGGCTATTTTTTCATCACTACCCACAGCCCCCCTTCTGATATGATCTCAAACTTTGCTCTTATATCGCTCTTCTGGATCTCTTGACGTAACTTCTCTTCACTTATTTCAATCTTACCCATCCTGAGATTCAGTTCTCGTGATCTCTTCCCGATATCCTGAATCACAGTAACAGGAGTTAATTTTCCAAATCCTCCGCCAATAAAGGCTATTCCACCAGTCCTCAGAATCCGATCAATTCCCGAAAAATGAACTTCAAATAAGGAAGGGAAAAAGAAGGCTCCTCGAAAGATGGCCAGATCGATTTTATTTTCTTCTATCCCAGTAAGGGTGGGATCTGTTTCAATGACCTCAATTTTGTCCTCAAGGTTCCTTTTCTTTACTTCCTCCCTAAAAAAATTGCCCATCCCCGGTGGGAAGGTCCCAATTAAAAAAGAACTCCCTATATTCTTTTCCTGTAGGGTAAAGATGACTCTGCAGAAGGGACCGATTTCCAGTATGTTTCCATCTTGACGACCATAAATTTCACCAATCTGTTTTGCCAGATAGGGATAGACTGGATTCCAGAGCTGATCGATCTCTTGAAAAAGATTTAGATTGATTGTAGTCATCAGATAATGTTAAAATATTTTTTGAAGATTGGTTTTAGATTTTTTAGCTGTATAAAATATAGAGAGGTTTTGATAAGCTGTCAATATCAAAAAATAAAGGCGTTTTGGGGTATTCGTTCTGAAATGAGGAGGTGTTCAATGAAAATATTTCTTGCCCTGATGATTGCCATTTTCATCGCATTCAATTTGCCTGTTTATGCTGATCAGGAGGCAAAGAAGATCCTTAAAGCCGTTGTGAAGATAAAAACGGCTATCCCGAAGGAGGCCCATTCGGCGAGTACCCTCGGTACTGAACGTGAAGGCAGTGGTGTGCTCATCGATACGAAGGGGCACATTCTTACAATCGGTTACCTGATTGTAGAGGCCGAGACCATCGAAGTCATTGGGCCCGAAGGCAAAGCGGTGAGCGCAACCTTTGTGGGTTATGACCACAACACCGGCTTTGGTCTCTTACGGACAAATCAGCCTCTCAATGTGGTGCCCATGAAACTGGGTAAATCGTCAAAGGTCAGAGAGGGTGAGCCGGTTCTGATCGCAGGCTATGGAGGTGAGGAGTCGGTTCAACCTGCACGGGTGATCAGCCGAAAGGAGTTTACAGGTTATTGGGAGTATCTCCTCGAGGATGCCCTATATATTGCGCCAGCTTATGCCAATTTTGGTGGAGCAGCGCTGATAGACCGCGAGGGTCAACTCTTGGGGATTGGATCTCTTTTCAGTCAACTCGTGATCAAGGGATTTGGCTCTATTCCTTGCAATATCTTTGTTCCAATCGACCTCCTCAATCCGATCCTCAACGATCTGATGACGATGGGTCGTCCCCTTAAAGCGCCAAGGCCCTGGTTGGGTATCAACGCAGAAGAGGCACACGGCCGCGTTTTCATCACTCGGGTGACTGCAGGAGGTCCTGCTCATGGAGTGGGTCTGGAACCCGGCGACCTCATTCTTTCTGTGAGGGGAGAAACAGTGAAAGGCCTTTCTGATTTTTATCGTAAGGTTTGGGCACTTGGCAGTGCAGGTGTTGATGTCCCTCTCAGCCTTCTTCGGGGGATTCAGATCCTTGATATCACATTGCGCTCGGCCGACCGTCACCAATTTTTCATGCTAAAACCCAAAAAGATCTAATGCAAATGCATAAATATTTTTTAAATTTTGATCGATTTCCCCTCACCCCCTCCCTCTCCCCAGTGGGTGAGGGGGATGTTTCTAATTAGAAGAAGTTTGCGCCTATACTTTGAATAATTTTTATCCATCCCATCCCGGTCTGTAGAATTTGGTGATCGAGGGAGACGATGCTCATCAAGGCAAACGGCATTCAGATGAATTACGAATTGTCTGGTAGAAAGGACGCTCCATTGGTAATTCTGAGCCATTCCTTAGGGTCCAGTCTTGTTATGTGGGATCCACAGATGGATGCCTTGGAAGCCTATTTTCAGGTACTCCGTTATGATATTCGTGGCCACGGCAATAGTGAGGCGCCAGCAAGTCCATATACTTTGGAATTGTTAGGGGATGATGCCATTGGCTTATTGGATGGCTTGGGTATTGATACCGTTCACTGGGTTGGGCTTTCCATGGGTGGAATGATTGGTCAGTCCATCGCCCTCAATCATCCAAATCGTCTCAGAAGCCTTGTCCTGTGTGATACGGCAGCCGTCATTGCTGAGGAGGCTCAACCCCTATGGCAGGAGCGTATCGATACAGCGCGTGAGAGAGGAATGGAATCTCAGTTACAGGCCACACTGGAGCGTTGGTTCACTCCATTCTTTCTCAGCAAGAATACCAAAATGTTAACACTCATCCAAAAGCAGTTCCTGGCCACACCGGTGGAAGGTTACGTTAACTGCCTCGAAGCCATTCGTAAACTAAATTACTTGGATAGGCTTTCAGAGATCAAAATCCCCACACTTATCATGGTAGGGGAAGATGATCCTGGGACGCCAGTATCCGCCTCAGAGGCCATCCACAGGCGAATACCCAACTCAAAGTTGGTGATACTATCATCTTCTCGTCATCTTTCTAATGTGGAGCAGCCAGAGGCTTTTAATGATACCCTCTTAAACTTCTCGAAGGGGCTTTAAGAGCTTAATTTTTTACAGAGCTCGGCAACTCGCCTTCCCAATTTACGAGCATTTTCTGAGGTTTTTTCATCCGGAGCACCCACACAGGCCACACCATAATGGCCTGTTGCATCCATTGGATCTCCCACAACGATCATGCCGTAGATGAGTAGACATTGAAAGATCGACATCATCGTGGTTTCTTTCCCACCAGATAGATCTCCTGAGGTAGCAAAAACAGCACCAATCTTATTCTCCATCTTCTTTCGAACCCCTATAAATTCATCGAAGACTCGTTTCAAATCCCATGCCATCACACCAAAATAGACCGGGGAGCCAGCAATAATACCGGCCGAGCCTACAAAATCTTCTTTCGTCACTTCCTGGGTCGATTTTAAAAGTGCCTGGACTCCGGAGACCGATTCCACTCCCTCTGAAATTCGTTCTGCCAATTTACGGGTGTTTCCTCCTTTAGAGTAGTAAACTATTAAAACCTTCATGTCTCTCCCTCCTTATTTTTTCCCATCGAATACCACAGGCTGAAAATCTTTTCAAGAAATAAGATAAATTTGGTTGGAAAATGACATCAAGGAAATAAAAAGAAATATGAACCCGTCCCCAATTACACGTCCCCAATTATTTACATATCAAATTCTTGCGGGGGATTTACATATTAATCCATGTTTTGTAGAATGTTTCAACATTATTAATCTTAAAGGCAGTTTGCTCCAAAAAGGGGAAAGGGGTAAAGATGGTAAAGACACGAGGAAAGGCTCTGGTGACGGGGGCAAGTAGCGGGATAGGACGAGAGACGGCGATAAGCCTTGCCAGTGAGGGTTTTCAGGTGATCGCCTCAGCGAGGAGGAGTGAACGCCTCAATGAGCTTACAAAAAAATTTCCAAATATCATCCCAAGACCGGTTGACCTTTCTGATCCCCAAGCGTTGGAAAGTTTCTGTAATGAGATCTTGAGTCTCTCCGAACCGGTTACCATCCTTATCAACAATGCAGGATTCGCTATACGGGGAACCATTGAGGATGCCCCCCTCTCTTCTATTAGACAACTCTTTGAAGTCAACCTCTTCGCCCTCATCAGGATCACTCAGGCCTCTCTCCCCGGGATGCGCCGGCTAAGGCGGGGGACAATCGTTAATATCAGTTCTATGGTAGGGAAATTCCCCTTTCCAATGGGTGGACCTTATTCAGCTACCAAGCATGCTGTGGAGGCCATTAGCGATGCACTACGCATGGAGGTTCATCCTTTTGGGATTCGAGTGGTGACCATTCGCCCGGGTGTGATTGTCACTGAATTCAATGAAACAGCCAATCGATTGACAGGAGATATCCTCTCTCGAACCGCCCCTGATTACAAGCCTGTTTATCAGGCCTATGGGGAAGCAATGGCTAAGTTGTTTTCCAATATCTCCATTCCAGGACCGGAGCTCATTGCCAATATCATTTTGGAGGCTGTCCTCTCCGATTCTCCCAAGGCAGTGTATTCTGCAGGTCCTTTTGTAGAAGAACTTCTCAGGCAACGATCCCAATTGGATGACGATGCCTTTTACCAGTTCTGGAGCGGGAAGACAGGTCTTGGGGATTTGAAGCTATAAAATGACAAAACTGTCAGGGGTAATTTTATATATCGATTTTGCTTTGAGAAATCTTAAAAATGGGAAAAGGGTCTCTTATCCAAAGAGACCCTCCTGTATTCAGGATCAATTTTTTGGTTTTGACATTTGAAATTTTTCTAAAGATACTCCCTAATCAGGATTTCAGCGATCTGGACTGCATTGAGAGCAGCACCTTTCCGGATATTATCTGCAACGATCCACATATTGATTCCATTTGGAATGGATTCATCCTCTCGGATTCTTCCCACAAAGGTCTCATCTTTTCCAGCCGCATCGATGGCCAGAGGATATTCGAACTTCTTTGGGTTATCCACAACGATCACACCAGGAGCCTTTGAAAGAATTTCCCTCACTTCATTGGCTGTCAATTTCTTTTCCGTCTCAATATTGACAGACTCAGAATGGCCATAGAAAACAGGAACCCGGACCGTGGTTGCGGTCACCTGAATGGAGTTATCCTCCATGATCTTCTTCGTCTCATTGACCATCTTCATCTCCTCTTTGGTGTACCCATTTTCCAAGAAGACGTCAATGTGGGGAAGACAGTTAAAAGCGATCTGATGGGGATAGACCTCCCTTTTGATCTCTTGCTGGTTGTAAATAGCGAGGACCTGACTTTCCAACTCTTTAATGGCTCTCTTTCCTGTTCCAGAAACCGACTGATAGGTAGAGACGACCACTCTTTTGATTCGAGCCACATCATGGATAGGCTTGAGAGCGACGACCATCTGGATCGTGGAACAGTTTGGATTGGCGATGATGTTCTTTTTGTGATACCCCGCGACAGCATGGGCATTGACCTCCGGAACAACAAGGGGAACCTCAGGGTCCATCCGAAAGGCACTTGTGTTGTCGATGACCACGCACCCTGCCTTTCCAGCGATGGGTGCAAACTTCTGGCTGACCGCCCCTCCGGGAGAGAAGAGTCCGATGTCCATATCGGCAAAGGAGTTCTCGTCCATTACCTCTACGGTATACTCCTTCCCTTTGAACTCAATCTTCGTGCCCGCGCCTCTTGTAGAGGCAAGGAGCTTTAATCGATCAACCGGAAAGTTTCTCTGCTCCAGGATGGCAACCATCTCGTTTCCCACCGCACCGGTGGCACCACCTACCACAACATTATATTTCTTTTTCTTCATCGAGTCCTCCTTATTTTCCTTTTCCTCAATCTTTGTAGATGTCTGCCAACTCAAATTCCAAATCCTAGTCAAAAATATTTGAAATTTCCCCTCACCCCCACCCTCTCCCCCAAGAGACTGTGTCGTAATTAGGGTGAGGGTTGAAAATAAAACGTTCTTTGACAATTGAATAGAGATAGACGGACGTCAAAGTGGTTCTCGTGATAGCCGATTATCCCTCATGTATGCAAAACGGCTGTAACCTCCGTCCATTATCACATCGTCGGAACCAAAAAAGCTGACAGCCCCGTCAGCTTTTCTATCAATCCAGAGACCCCGAGG
>Ga0194113_10007232_pt1 | contig 13900 bp, 10 predicted proteins | sample TA2MahC200mmetaG_FD_146193 | JGI IMG/M metagenome (GOLD analysis project Ga0194113, IMG submission 146193) | Freshwater microbial communities from Lake Tanganyika, Tanzania - TA2015017 Mahale Deep Cast 200m | ecosystem: Environmental > Aquatic > Freshwater > Lake | place: Tanzania: Lake...
CTTCCACCATTGCCGGACAAGCTCGGATTCGCAGGGCCATACGCCGGCACGCATGACGGTGCGTTGCTCGTTGCCGGCGGGGCGTACTTTCCGGACAAGCCGCCGTGGGAGCGTGGCACGAAGGTCTGGTATGATCGCGTCTTCGTGCTGGAGAATCGCGGCAGCCAATGGAAGACGTTGGGCCGACTGCCACGTCCGCTTGGTTATGGCGTATCGGTGAGCACGAAGGACGGCGTGGCCTGTCTGGGGGGCAGCGACGCACAACGGCATTACGCGGACGCGTTCCTGTTGTGTTGGGAAGGCGGCGAAGTCAAGACATCGCCGTTGCCGCGGCTGCCGAAGCCGTGTGCCAACTTCTGCGGGGCGCTGCTCGGCGACACGATCTACGTGGCCGGCGGGATCGAGACACCTGCTTCGACGACCGCGCTGCGGACATTCTGGTCGCTCGATCTCGGCTCCGCCTCGCCGCAGTGGCGGGAACTGGATCCCTGGCCCGGCCCGGAGCGGATGCTGGCGGTGGCCGCGGTCCAGGACGGGGCGTTCTTCCTCGTCAGCGGCGCGGCGCTCCTGGCGGACTCTCAGGGCAAACCGGTTCGCCGTTATCTGCGCGACGCCTACCGTTATCAGCCCGGCCGCGGCTGGAGTCGCGTGGCCGATCTGCCATGCGCGGCAGTGGCTGCTCCCACGCCCGCGCCCGCGGTGGGCCAATCCACTTTCCTCGTTCTCGGCGGCGACGACGGGACGCTCGTGAACCTGCAACCGCCGGATCGCCATCCCGGTTTTCCGAAAGCCATCCTCGCTTATCACACGATCACCGACACATGGAAACCGTTCGGCAAAATGCCCGTGGCTCACGTGACGACCTCGGTGGCTCCATGGAACAGCGGATTCGTCCTGCCGACCGGCGAGGTCCGGCCCGGGGTGCGATCGCCTGCCAACTGGGCTTTTCAGACGGCCGTTCGGAAAGGCACTTTCGGCTGGGCCAATTACGGCATGTTGCTGGCGTATCTGCTCGCGATGGTGTGGATCAGTTTCGTCTGCTCGAAGAGGAACAAGAGCACGAACGACTTCTTCCGGGGCGGTCAGCGGATCCCCTGGTGGGCCGCCGGCCTCAGCATCTTCGCGACGATGCTGAGTCCGATCACCTTCATGGCCATTCCCGCCGCCGCCTATGCCGAAGGATGGAATCTGTTTCTGGCCAACTCCTCCATCCTCGTCACCCCGCTGGTCGTGTTTGTTTAGCGGAACGAAGCGATCTTCCCGTTTTTCATCATGTCCCAGCTTCCCGTCGGCGTGGCGGGCCTGGTCGTGGCGGGCATTTTTTTCCGCCGCGCAATCCACCTTGGCCAGCAGTATGAACTCGATTGCCACGGCCTATGTCACGGACTTCCATTGTCGGCTGCGTCCGGGCCAGACCGATCGAGACCACCTCCGCGTGGCGCGCCTCGTCACGGTGGCGGTGGGCTTGGCGGGCACGGCCATCGCTCTGGTGATGGCCATGGCCGACATCCGGACGATCTATCTGGAGGCAAGGTAGCCTTTTGACCCGATGCTGCAATCGGGCTCACGCGGCCGAGGGTTACCGCGCGATGGACGAGCGACGCGCGATCAAGACGCTGCTGCTCCCGTAACCTATTTCGGCCCGGACGCCAGGAACGGCGATGAGGAAAGACACGTGCGCGTTGGCATTTTGGGGTCAGGCTTGATGGGCGGCAAACTCGGAACCATTCTGGCGCGAGCCGGACACGAGGTGGTATTCAGCTACGCCATGATTTCATGCGCAGAGCGATGTCAATGGAATAGGTTGGCGTTTCGATGGTGAAATTGCCGCCGGGGTGGTCCGTTGTGCGCGAGGAGACGATCCGACCCGTGGCTGGCTCGATCCATTCAACCGAGTAGTTGCCGTGCGGCACGTCGTTCAGGGTGATGGTCTCGCGGTACGTTCCCGGAACCGCGCGATAACAACCCGGCCCGCCACCGTCGCCGCCGATTCGTGCTGTCGCGAAGCCAACACAAGAATGGCTCACATAGTCGGATCGGGCCTTCACTCGCGTAGGCGCCGGATGGAGCGGTACGCCCATTGGAGGCAACCATCGCCAGCGCTAGGAACAAGGCGTGGAGGGAGTGGTTTCGTGGTTGCATGTTCGACGTTCCGATTGCGGGTTACTGGCCATCTGGTTTCGCGGCCGCACCGGCGAGCAATTTCGCTTTGAGGAACTCAACGGCGGTGCGGTAGCGGGGTTGCGTGCCCGGATACTTGAGATGGATTTCCAGTCCGAGCGGCTCGCCGAGCTTCTGCCGCTCGTGACCGTGCTCGACGTACGAAACGTCGCACATTACCTTCGTACCGGCCGGCAGGGCAACCGGCTCCGACGAGGCAACGGCCCCCGGATGCAGCAATGAAATGAGGGAAACGGCGAGCAAGAGGGCTAGATGTTTCATGGCTTCTTCGGCGACGGATAGTTGCCTTCTCCCATTTTGTTCTTCGGGTTCACGTTCACGTAGGTGTCGGCTATGTCGGGGTTCGCGCCATAGAGCCGAGGGTCCCGAGTGCGTTTCAACTCGGCGTCCATCTGCGCCGCGAGCCTGGCCGCGTCGGCAGCGTACGCAGGGTCGCCGGCGAGGTTATGGAGGCAATCGGGGTCTTTCTGGATGTCGTACAGTTCCTCGCTAGAATGACGGCCAACGATGAGATTGAGCAGCGTGGCGTATTTCTCGGAGGTTCGGGCTTCTTTGATCAGCCATTGCAGCAGTTCCTGGTCGTCAACGTCGCGATAACAGCCGGCGTGAAGTGGCAGCAATTGGCCGGTGGACTTGTTAATGCGCTGCGGGTCGCCGATGGGCCAGCGGTCGGGGCGGAGGTTGCGGAGATACAGGTACTGCGGGGTGCGCAGGGCGCGGATGGGATAGCCGATGTCGTTGTAGCGCGTGAGCGTGTGCCGCTCGTGTCCGGCAAAGACGAAAGCCTGATCGGGATTGACGAGGCCCTGCTTCGTGCTGGTAAGCAGCGGCAGGAAGTCGCGTCCCACGGGCGCAAGCGTGGGATCGTTCTTCGCCGGATGCTCCACCTGCGCGGCGGCGAGGATCGTAGCGTTCAGATCCACAAAGCCGATGGGATCGTCCACCACGCGACCAGCCGGCACGCGTTTGGGCCAGGCGATCTCCACCGGCACATGTAGGCCGTATTCGTAGCACGTTGCCTTCGCACGGAGCATCGGCATGCCGTTGTCGGCGGTGACGATGACGAGCGTGTTCTCCAACTCGCCGGATTTCTTTAGCATATCGAGCATCTGGCCGAGTTGCCGGTCGAACCACTCGATCTCGGTGAAGTAGTCAAGGAAGTCGCTGCGTACCTCCGGAGTGTCGGGCAGAAAGCCGGGCACCTGCACGTCCTCGAGTTTCTTGCCCGATTCCAAGCCGCTGCCGCGCTGGTAGCCGCGATGCGGCTCCACGCTGCCATACCAGAAGCAGAAGGGCGCGTCCGGCTTGCGTTTCTTGAGGAATTCTGCGAAGTTCGCGGTGTAATCGGTGTCCTTGATTCCGGAGAGCGGCGGCGTAAGTTTGCGACGGTTGAGGCCCGGTCCCACGGGATTGCGTGTGCGCCCCGGTCCGTTCTCGCCGGGAGACCAGGGCTTGCCGGTGAAACCGACCGCGTAACCTGACTTCTCCAGTAGTTCGGGAAAACTGACGAACTTCGCCGGAAACAACCCGTGATGCGTGCTGGCCTCCTCGTTCATCCAGACGTGACGGCCCGTCAACAGGGCGGCTCGCGACGGTGAGCAGCCTGGTGCCGCACAGCAGCCGTTTCGGAACCGCACGCCGCTGCGGGCCACGCGGTCGATATTCGGCGTGCTCACCGCCTTGCAGCCAGCGAGAGACGTGTGTGGCCACGACATGTCGTCGGCGATCGCGATGAGGATGTTTGGGCGAGTGGCGTCAGCATGCACTGCATCACCGGACGGAAAGTTCACGCTGAACGCGATGAAAAGAACAGTCAAAAGACGAAGCACCGATGTCATGGTCATTCCCTCTCGATGATTGCATTCTCCGGCATGGGACTACGTCGCCCTCGCCGCCACCTCAGAGATGAGATTACCTTTTACTTCGAATACTCCGGGCTCTGGCCCTTGACATGATTCGCTCAATTCTCGTTATGGCATCTGGCGGCCGCCCAGTTTGCGGTAACTTTCCAGCGGATAGACGGCATAAACGCAGCAGCGCAGTTTCGTTTTCGGGTCCTCGACGAAACGCAGAATCGACGCCGGTGATTTTGTCCCGTTGGTGCTGTGGAAATAGAAATGCGTCTTCCAGTCGCGCGGAATCGCGTAGTCTTTGACCTCAACCGCCGTGCCGTCCTTGAAGGTCATAGCGATGGTGTAGGTCGTGCCCAGGTCCACGCTGAAATCGGCGGTGTAGTATTCTTCCGGGCTGCCGCCCTTCTTGCCACGGCGGGTGAAGGCCTCGGTCTTCTTCTGGCGCGCCGCGCCGTCCTGCGCGGTCACCTTGACTGTCGCCCCTTCGGCTACGGAAAGGTCCTTCGTGTAATTGTCCGGATTCTCGTCCAACCGCATCCCGGTCACCACGATAGTCGCGGTGTTGGATTGATACAAGGCAGCGTTGCGGTCTCTTCCCGACGCTGCTCGGGGGGCCTCCTCTGAAGCTAACGCCGTGTGGATGGCCGTCCCGGCAGACAGCACGATGAGCACAGTCGTGACGATTCTATTCATTGGTATCTCTCGATATCTCCAGTCATTCGAAGACGATTTCCTTGCCCACCGTCACGCCCTTGAGAAGCTCAAAGTAGTCGCGGCAGTTTTTCCCGGTGACTTTGACGCCGTTGATGACCAGGTTGCGGAAGACCACCTTGCCGATCTGCACGCCTTCTTGGGCCGCCCCAAAGGGCGATTTCTCGGCGATGTGCGGCGTGTTCACGATGACGTTCTCGAAGAGCACGTTCTCATAAGCCGGACTCCCCTCCGAGTTGCTGACCGGCATCAGGAAGAGCAGCGGGACGAAGGGGGCCTCGATGAGGATGTTCCGGAAAACCGAGTTCTTCAGCGTGCCGCGCGAGATGTTGATCGTCTGCCGCCCGGCCGGATTGTGGTAGGCGATGACCTGCACACCGTCCACGATACAGCCGTCCGGATTGCGGATCCAGAACGGCTCGGCGTTGCCCAGTTGCCAGGCGGTGTAGTCGCGGACGCGAGCAGGGCCGCCCACCTTCAGGTTGCTGTCAGCGGCCATCACGAAGCAGTCGTCGATGTGCCAACCTTGGTAGGTTTCCCACTTGGGCACTTCGCGAGTCAGGCCGTCGGTGTTGCCGTGCCAGGCGCCCACCACCGCCAGGTCTTTGACCGGCGAGCACGAATGGCTGATGTGGTTGTGCGGGTCGGCGATCTGGATCCCTTCCATCCGCACGTTGCGTTCCACCGTGGTGCGATAAGGCACGTCGGTCCATCGTTGCTTGATTCCCGAGAGCGTCCCCCGCCCGCAGAGCAGCGGCATTTCGCTGATGGGGCCGCGTTTGTCGAAATTGACGACGCCATACACGTAGGCGCCGCCGGCCAGGAACATCGTCTGGCCTGTCTGCAGCGTGATGTAATGGTCGGGATCGGCAGGGTTGAACTGCGAGTAGTCGTGAACTCCCGGCTCGAAGTAGATACGTTTGGCCCTGGCGAAGTCCTCGACTCCGCGGGCCTGGCCGGGTTTGATTACCAGCGTTCCGGGGGCATTCCTGTCGGGGGCGTCGGTCTCAGACGCACGGGCGAAAAGGAACAGCGGGTTGCGGTAGCCCTCGAAGGCCTGCTTGGGGTCGGCCGTCTTGAGCTTCTCCAGGGCCTCGCGGTGGTTGGGCACGATCGCGATTATCGCAGGCCTGTCCAGGGTGAGGCGAATGGTGTCGCTCGCGACAACCTCCCCTTGGATGCCCAGCGTGGACGGGAAAATCCCACAACTCTCAAGCGGCAGGGTGAGCCCGTCGAGTGGTCGCCGGATCTTCACCTCGACCTCGATCGGGCCGCCGGAAAAATCGAAATGCGTCCACGAGTGGGCATAGGTGTCGCGATTGTCCTCGGGGCGCTTGAACTCGTTGGAATGCAGGGCGAGGAAGCCGAGTTTCAGGTACTTCCCTTCCCGGTCCAGCAGTTTGTCGACCGGGCGGTTGTAGGAGTAATAGGTGAACGGCCGCCACGACCGGCCGCCGCTGATGACGGTCACCTCGTAGTCGGGCGAAGCCGCCACATCGCCGCCGGGCCCCTCCCAGACGGTGACGCGCGTCCCTGCCGACTCCGCCGCGCGGATCCGTCCCGGCCTGGAGCAGAAGATCGGGCCGCCGGCCGCCACGGTCGCGGTCAGTTTGATGAACCGGCGTCGGTTGAAATATGAAGTCATGGCACCTCCCTTTCTTGACCGTTCAAACAGAGCATGTAGTCCTCCACAATCATCTCACCGGCTCTTCCCCGCTCGTCTGCTCAAGCGCCGCTGCGGTTGGATGGTGATGCGGTATGCAGAGCACGCCTCCGATCAAGGCACCGCCGTGTTCCAGAACGTTTTGCTTACCCACTTCCACGGTGGACTTCAGGATGTCATCCCAATGGATCAGCGGCGGGTAGATCTCCTTGATGGCCTTGTTCTCGATGGGCAAACTCCGCAGGACGGCTTACTTCTCTGGAATACCCTTCATTCCCAATACGGTCCCCAGGATACCGGCAACACTCGATGGGTTACAGTCACTGTCTTTCCCGCAGCGCATCGAGATATTCATGCTCTTCCAAAGGTCCCCGCCACCGTAAAGCAAACCGATGTAGACGAATGCGCCATTGGCTTTCACGTCTCCCGGGTCCACCGGTTTTCCATCCTTCATCGCCCATTTCTGAAATATCACTTCCCACGCATCCTGCCAGTTCGGGTACTTCTGCTGAGCGTCTAGCACATCTCTCACCATTTGGGCATAGCCGCTTCGTGCAGGAATGACTTTCAGGCTGTACTCCGCAAGCGTACGGGGGTCGCTTTCGAAGAAAGCCTCGCTGTACATGGCAGCCACAGCCATTCCTCCATAGACGCCGTCGCCATAGTTCATCATGTGACCGGCCTTGTCGCACCACTCCTTGCAGATCCTGGGCATTCCCGGGTTGATCAGGCCAAACAGGTCGGCCTCAATTTGAAAATCGATACCATCGGCGTTTGCATTATGGCGGGGGTGGCCCGACGCGGGGGGCCAGATACCCTTACGGAAGTTCTGAAACGCAGTCTCGTTGGCACCCCAGGTTCGTTCTGGATCCAGATATTGAAGCCAGTCTTCAGCCATTTCGGGTCCAGTAACATCAAGCCCGCTTTTCAGGATCGAGTGCAGAAACATGAACTCGATGTACAGATCATCCTGATCCGACATCTTATCGGGCGTCCAGATGTACCAATTGGCCTTGTCGTTGTACCACGATTCTGCAAGACGCTCTCTTGGCTTCCACCAGCCGTCCGCTCTCGACTTCCACCAGTAACGATCCTTGTGGTTCGGCACTACTTTGGCAAATACATCTTGGGGTACCGGCTTAACCTTGTACCAGTCCTCCAAATCGAATGGTACCATGGAGGTTCGCCACTTTCCTTCGGTCCATTGTCCCCAGAGAACGCCGATCGCCTGCCCCAGCCAGCCGCCAGCAACCTTGTCCTGGTAGGTCTCCATGGGGATCCGGCGGTACTGGACCCGGTTCTCCGTTTCCTGGGCAAACAGGGATGGGAGTGATGCGCGGGCGGAAAATGCCAGCAGCATCAAGACGGCCGCGGAAGTTCTTGGGATAAGTGTTGCGATGCCAGGAAACACGAGCTGTTTGTGTGAATTCACAAGTCACCGTGCGTCATTCGTAGTCGGCGGATACTCGTTCTCCGCCACGGGGTTCTGTGGTTGACGTAAAATGGCGTCTTCGGGCACTGGGTCCTACCACAAGTTCGCATGCTCGGCGGGCTTCGGCAGACCCGCAGCCAGGGCTCTTGCGCGCAATTCCTCGCCGAGTGGGACCGGCGAGTGGTGGAACATTGCCTGCACGACGTTCTGATAGCTGTTCAGAGAAGTCAGGGCGTTTGACCATTGCTCCGAGTGCTCCTGGCGGAACGTTGAGGCAAGGTCCAGGCATATCGCGTAATAAGCGGCGCGGGCCAGTTCCTGTCTTGATCCTGGTCGGGTGATGGTCTGGCGGATGCCCGTCTCAAGCTTTTCCTTCAGGACCGCGGTTTGTGCTTCGGGACTTTCCAGAGGCTGGACACATGCTGGCTTCTGAGCGGCAATCTGGTACACGACGCGGCCCTTCGTCGTAAGCCTTCGACCGCCTTGTTCGAGCACGACTTTTTCGGCCAAGTCGGTGAGCCGGTCGGCGAAGCTGGTAATGGTCTCATCGGTGGGCATGTTCTCGCGGGTCGTGTTCGTGTAGCGGTCGACGATCTGCCACCCCTCGGCCAGCATCGAGCGATACCCCTTGATCACGCCGACGATCGTCCCGGCGGTGGCCGCGTTGCAGTCGGCGTCCCAGCCGAAGTTGAATGCGACTGTCAGAGTCTTGACGAAGTCGCCCTGGCCGTAGAGCAGAGCGGCGACGATCGAGCCGGTGTTCAGCTCATAGCCGTTGCGGTCGCGAGTCTGACCGTCGTGCCTGGAGTACTTGTCCTTCAGCAGCTTGCGCGTGGTCGGCCAATCGGTCGGATGCTCCTGGTGCCAGGCCCGCACATCCCGGATCACCTGGGAAACGATGCTGCCGGGGGCGAGAGTGGCCTGGCCACTGTCAAGCAGAGAACTGACGTCGTTCTCCACGAACGCCATGGCGATCATGCTGGTAAACAACTGAGTGGTTTGGGCAGGCTCGCCGTCAATGGCCACGCGGGTATAGTTCAGCCCGATTTCCGCGGCCTTTTGCGGCATGGCAGGAGAGATCAGGCCGAACGTCTCGCACAGGAACTGACCAGAGATGTTAAACTCGGCCCACGGATTGAAGACAGCCATTCCCGTGAGTGGGGGCTCAATGCCCAAGTCCATCAACTGCCGGGCATATTGGTTCGAGCACCAGATCCGCTTGTTGATTCGCTCCTTCCACAGCCGGCTGATTCGTTCGGGTGGCAGGAGCAGGCAGTCTTCGTCTTCCATCACCTTGATGTAGACCCATTCGAAATCCGTGTCATCGTCGGTCCACGCGCCCTTGGGCAGGGCGGGCGTGTATTCCGTGACATTGCCCGGCTCGACGATGTACTTCATCTCGTGCGGCAGCCCGTTGAGATTGCCAAGGATTTGGCCCAGCAGTCCCCCCCGGATCTTGTCCCGCAACGTCTCGGCAGGCAGGGTGATGGTCTCGCTCAAGGCAGCACGGAACAGAAGACTCAGCAACAGGAGTGACTGAACGGCCACCGCGTATTTGAATCGCATGGAATGGTCTCCTTGTCAGGCGAGACTCGAATCGATAAATGGTGTCATCCGTTTCAATGGCCAGACTCCTTCAGCACCACGGGAATCCAGACACTCATGGCCGAAGGCCCGCGGTTGGACCAGGCAAAGTAGGGAATCAGTCGCAGGTCGAACGGGCTCAGACCGTCTTGGCTCAGGGGGCGGTAGAGCTTATCCCATGCTGATTCGTCGCGGCGCAGGCCCTGCACGTCCAGTGTCACAATCTCTGCGGCAAGAGGAAGTGTAGAATTCGCCAATCCAGGCGAAATCCTGAACGTGGCGTCGCTCGCAAGATAGACACTTGGCACGCGGATGCCAGCAGGCAAATCGGGCGACTCGACGCAGTACAGCACGGGGCCGCGCATGACGGCGACCTGATTGCGGGTTTCCTCCACGCGGGGATCGGCGGCGATCAGTCGGGCTTCGCAGGGCAGAGACAGTTGCTCCGTCGGCAAACCGCGCTGGTAGAGAACAGGCTGCTCCAGCCGAGGTAACTTCAACTCCTGACCGTCGGCCGGTGGGTCGATGAGCATGTGCCCCAGTTGCAGCTCGGTGCTGCCTCTTCGATGGCTCATGCTCGTGCTGCCGATCACCGTAACCTCCGCACTACTACCGCCGGAATCGATGCCTCCCTGACTGCCCGTCAGTCCGTGGGTTACGTCGATTGTTCAGTGTTCGATGGCCGAACCGCGGCGGCCGCTGGACGGTGAGGATTGCCGTACGGCGGCCTGCCGCGTCCACGGCTTCGGCAACGAGCATACGGCGTTCGTCGCGCGATAAGGCTGTATCCTAACCATGGTGGCAGTGACGCCCTGGACGGAGGAACGGGAACAGGATTGGTTTCATGGCTGGGACTATCTCTTAGCTGTGGGATTTCAGTTAGGAACGAGCCACGCAGACACATTGGCACGGGCGTCACGGGGAGTGAATTTCACACGGAGTCGCGCGTGCGATGGCAGTGAGGCGATCGTGGATAACTCCGCGGCCTGAACGGGCGCGGCATCCAGTTCCAGCCACCTTTGAGCTGCCGGATTCCAGACTACCAGCCGCAGCTCACCATCCTGATCGCTAGTCAGGTGGAGTGCATACGTAAGACGATCCGGCTCGAGTATCTTGGTTTGCAGCCCGGCAGGTTCGACGGCCTGTTGCTCCCACAGCACGATGGGCTGATGGACGCTGCGCTTGGGCGCGCGAATCAGGCCGAGGCTCTGTTGACCGGTACTGTAGTATACGTAGAACCACTCGTCGTCTGCCTCGACGCTCCACGGGTGCAGACTGCCGCGTTCGTAGTCCTGGTTACGGTAGAGCGTGCGTCTTCCGAGCGCGATCCAACGGTCCAGAGACAATCCGACGATCGGCGCGGAATCGCGGCTGTCGAGTTCGTAGCTCAGGCCGGCCCACACGCTGCCAATCCGCACCGGGCAGCGAATCGTCTGGCCACTGTCGTGGTGGTTGCCGGTGGCGCGCGTGTAGAAGCCGCTGTGATCGGCAATCGGCGCGTTGGTCCGATGCCATTCCATGCCGTCGTCGCTCTCGGCCAGCCCATTCCACTGGCCGTGCAAGCCGAATGCGGTGTAGATCATTCGCCAGGGACGCGACGGTTCCTCTGGCAGATAGAAGACCTTGGCCGCATCGACGCCGCTGCCGCCGACCGCCGGATGTTCGTTGATCCCGGGTGGTTCGGGGCCGAGGACCGCGCCCTTGCGGCCGTCTACGTTGCCTTGCCGTGTCCAATGAATTCCGTCCTCGGAGGTGGCCAGGGCAATGTACTTCATCTTCGGAGGAGGCATCTTGCCCGTCACGCGATCCGGAAAGACGTGACTCGGTCCCCAGTAGTAAAGATAGAATCTTCCCTTCACCTCCAGCACGCTGGTGGGTGACATGTAGCCTTCTTCCCATGGTTCCGTCGGTTCCAGCACGGGATTGCCTGCGTACTTCGTCCACCGCACGCCATCCTTCGAAGTGGCCAGGCCAATGCTTCGCCGCGAACCGGTGCAGGCATACCACATCCGCCAATCGTCCGCCTTCAGACGCATCACGGCGACGCGCTCGATGCCCGCCTCGTCCCATGCCCCCTTTTCGCCTGCCGTGAGGATGGGATTCGCCGAATGCTTGTAGTTGTTCAAGTTGAGCGTCAGCAGCGGAACGGTCTCGGCAAGCGCGATCGCGGACAAGACATCGGCGCCCGGAACTGCCGCAGCCTCGGCGGCGTTGACCGCCGAGTCGCACGAGCCGAAGACGAGGACGGAGACAAGGATCCAAACCGTGTGTCGTTTCATGGCAGTCTCTCCGGCGGAAACTCAACACAAATGGTTAGGGACGTGCCGGGCAACTCGTAATCAACAGCCAGTGCATCCCTTCTGCCGAGGCAAGTCGCATGGCAGCATTCGTTCGGAGCAGGTGTGTCGTTGATCAGCGTGCGGATGTCGCTTGCCGAGTATAGGCCTGGCTGCCAGCCAACAGCCAGTTGCCCGGCATCGCCCGGCTGACCCGATAGCCTTGCCTGGAGAGTTCGCGTCTGCGAATCCCAGCGGGCGTCGTCAAGGCGGCTCGTACAACTGACGACGTAAGGGCCCGCGTTGTTGAATTGGGGTGTGAAGCCGAGGTCGTAATCCAGACCAATACCCCAATCGGGACCTCCCGCGTAGCGATAAGCGTTCGGGCTGGTCACCGATTCGAGGAACAGCGAACAGAATTCGACAATGTAATTGACGTTCGACTCGCCAAGTTCATCCGACGGCTCAGCCCCGCTGGCGTCCCACCAAAGGCCGATGTCGAACGACTGCATTCGTGGCGGCTGGTTCTGGTAGGCCATTTGCGTCTGAATCATGAGCTTGTAGTAGTCGAAAAAGAAACGATCGCCAGTTACTGCCGTCAGGTAGGGGAGGCAGTCGACATACAGGCACGTGCGAAACGGTAAATCGTATGTGAGATAGAACTCCTGTTCGCGTACCAATCCCTTGGTCACGTGCTGATAGCCCGGGAACTGCACGGGGATCGTCGCAAGCCAGTTGTAAGCCACTATCTGCTGAGCCCACTCGAGGTACTTCGAATCGCCGGTGCGCCTGTGGCGATGGACGCAATAGGTCGCCAGTGTCATCGCGTTCAGGCAGTCGACGTTCCAGGGGGGCGGCGTCTCCGATCGCCACCAGCCGTTGTCCGAACTCCAACCGAACCAGTGATTGGTGCGGATGAAGGTCTCGTAGACCCAGCGCTCCAGTCGATCGCGAGCCTCGTCATACTTTGTTTCGCCAGTCTGGGCAGCGAAGTATTCCAGGGCTACAAGCGGCCAGCAGGCCGCGCAGGCAGTGTCCCACTTGCCTTGCCGATCGTAGTTCCTGCCCAGCAGTCCGGTCGGCTCGACCTTTCGTATCAGGTCGTCCATCGCGCGAACAGCGGACGTCTTCCAGGCTTCCACAGATTCGCTTTCGGTCTCCTTTCGCGCCAAGTAGAGTCGATAGAGGCTCTGAGCACCCATGGCCTGCTGACAGGTCGCGTAGATGTAGCCTCTCTCGTCGATCAGGGAATGGTACGCGCGGAATCGCCGCTCCTTGGTGTCCCAAAGTGTCGGCACCGCTCCGCTGGCATCTTGAGTTTCGACGAAGAAGTTGGCCATGTTGATGGCCCGTTCCCTGGCCCATGTCTCTTGCGGATGTTTCCGCCAATGTTGGTAAAGTTGGTAAGCCAACTGGACGTTAACGCCGACGGGCACATAGAGCCCATAGCCTTTGTTCACCGGCTCGCCTGTTTGCGGGTTCACCTGCTGGCGATAAGCCCTGCTATCATACGGGGGAAGGGCCACGTAGCTCTTGCAGTCCCTGTACATGGCCATGATCCCCGCAATTGACTCGTCCAGCGAGCGTCGCACGGGGGTCGCGATGTCGTAGTCGCTCTGCGTCCGGTAGCCGGAGACGCAATCGTACTGCGTGGTCGCTGTTGAAATCACGATGCTGAGCGAATAACGCTGCGGCTTATAGTCGTGAGACGGTCCCCCCAGCCAACCGGAAGCGTGCGGCGAAATGAAGAACGCCTTCAGCGGCGAGGCGGAAATTGCGTCGTACTGCAGCTTCCCTCGCTGGTAATCCTCTTTCAGACAGTAGCCGACTCCGACGTAGAAAGACTTCCCTTCAATCGCCTGGCAGGCGATCATCAACGGAACAGTGCTGCGTGTGGGATGGACGGCCCATTGGCCCTCAAACGGCGGCAGTAGCGGGTTCTCGAAGGGGAATTGGACGAACTGCATCTTGTCGGGCCAGACCGGCGCGGAGGCGAAAACCGGATGCGCAATGGCTTCCCGCGGCGCAATATCGTAGTCGAGCCGGTAACCGGTCTGTCCACGGCAGAGCGTGATGGTCACAGAACCTTCGAACTTGCCCTCCTGGCCGGATAACCTGATGACACCCCGATCGGGCCCGTTCTCGACAATCTCATGCCTGGTCGGACGAAAATACGGTGTCCACTGCCCCGGCCAAAGGC